>Ga0193723_1000089_pt1 | contig 29763 bp, 20 predicted proteins | sample H2m2metaG_FD_143042 | JGI IMG/M metagenome (GOLD analysis project Ga0193723, IMG submission 143042) | Soil microbial communities from a riparian zone of the East river system, Colorado, United States - H2m2 | ecosystem: Environmental > Terrestrial > Soil > Riparian zone | place: USA: East River...
GGCCGTGGGGTCAGTGTCACGCCTATCGAACGGCCAGTTGGCAGCCGTCGCCGTAGCATCCATGAATTCGCCGCTCGCCATCGCGGCGTCGACTACGTAGGACTTGAGCGCGCACTCGAAGTTTCCTATGGCACTCGAGACGAGAAGGCCGGCATTCGCCGGGGTCTCGAGCACCGACGTCTCGATTTTGTCCGGCGCCGTCGCTTCCAGTCCCTTGTCGAGAAGGTTACAGCCGAGCATCGGTGTAGACAGCACGACGACGGTAAGCCATTGACCCGCGGTCATCGTGGCTCGCGTCGTCTTCTTCGCAATGCGAGTGAACTTCATATATGGTCTCCGGATGGTTCCGTTGAGTCGTTCGTGAGGGTGTTTTGGCATTAGAAATTGAGGCGCAGAGTTGCGATGTATGAACGGAGCTGTGGGGTGACATCCTGCTCCCACTGTCCGAATCCGCGCGTACCGCCCTGGAACGACGCTTCCGGCTCCAGACCCTTGTAGTTAGTCCACGTGTGGAGATTGCGACCCGCGATGCTGACCGAAGCCCTTGCTGCGCCGAGCCTGCTCGCAAACGAGCCGGGCAGGTTGTAGCTCAACGAGATCTCGCGAAGCTTGGTGTAGCTGGCGTCGTTTATGAGATCGCTGACGTAGGCGCCGCTGCTCACCGCACCCACGATCGCCGGTGAGAATTCCTTCGGGTAGTAGTTCTCGCGGCACTCGATGAAGAGGTGGCACCTGACGCGCCGGTTGCCATCGAGCTTTTTGTAGCCCCCCTTGAAGTCGATCAATGTGTAGATACTGAAATTCTGGAAGAAGCTGAGCGTCGACGTGAACGCACCCTCACGGGTTGGAACTGTGCTGCCGAGAAACACGAGCGGGGCGTTGGCGCACAGCACTGCTGCACCACCACCGGGCCCGGGATCGCAGAAGACCTGCGGCACTCCGGCGAGCGACACCAGGGCCCCAGTGGTCGGATCGACAGTCGCATCCACCACTCGCTTGCCCCACCATGCACCGACCGGATAGCCAACGGTGTGTCTGACGTTTGCTGATGGACTGATGAAAGTTGCGCCGCCCAGGTCGACGACCTTCGAGTTGTTCGTCGCCGCGCTGAACGTCAAGTCCCAGGTGGTACGCGTATTCGTGTACGGCGTAGCCCGGAGCATGAGCTCATTTCCGTGCTTCGACAGCTTTCCGGCGTTGACTAGCTGAGTGCCGGGGTATCCGCTCGAAGGAGCGACCGGCCGGTCGAGAATCGCTTTCTTGGTTCCCCCGGTAAAGTGCGTGAACTCGATCCCGGCTCGAACGTTGAGGATGCCGGCATCAAATCCGATCTCCGTCTCGTAACCGCGCTCAGGTCCGAGACTCGGATTCCCACGCGACGTTGGCGTTACGGCCGCCGAGCCGCCCGGACCTGTAATCGCTGTGAAGAAAGGCACGGCTGAATAAGGCAGCGGTGCCTGCCCAGTCTGTCCATACGCAGATCTGAGCTTCAGTGTGTTCACGAAGGGCACTCGAGCAAAGAACGGCTCTTCGCTGACAACCCATGAAGCGCTCACCTTGGGGTACGTGACTCTCTTGAAGTTGGCACCGAAGGAGCTGTTGTTGTCCGAACGCACACCCGCAGTCAGGTAGAGCCGATCGCGGAACCCGAGCTGCTCCTGGCCGTACACTCCGACAGTGTTGTTCTCAACCGATGTCTCGGATCCTGTTCGCGCGGATGTCGTCGAGGAAAGCGCCGTGAGGCCAGGTCCCGGGAAAACTTCGCCGTAGCCGCTGACGTATCTCGTGTTGCGCCGGAAGAAGTCCACGCCGACCGAGGTCGAGCTCGAGAGTCCCATGAGGACTGCCTTCGCCGTTCCGCCGTAGGTCAGACTCGAGAGAGAATTCTGACGCGTGAAGACGACCTTGTAGCCCGAGTCAGCGTCGAAGCCGAAGAAGTACGAGAAGTTGGGATCGAGGTGGACCGCCGAGAGCTCCTCGTTGTACTCCAATCCCTGATCCGTTCCGATCGTGAGATGGTGACTGAACCACTTCAGTGGATCGTGCGTTATCTGCACGCTGCCGGTAAACCGGTTGATGTCCTGGAACATCTGGTACTGCTTGTAATACGCTTCGGGCAGAGCGCTGTAGAATCCTCTGTTCGGCAGTGGATTTCCAGCGGCGTCGGTGAGATTTTCGGGCGTCGCGTAGTAGGTGGTCCACGTCGTTCCGCCGTATCCAGCTTCCGCGGCGAGATCAGTGCGGCCCGTGACATACCCGAGATTGCTCTCAATCCGCAACTTGTCGTTTGGAGTCAGAGTAAGGTTGGCGCGCCCTCCATAGTTCTTGAGGAGGTTCGTCGGCGTAACTCCACCATCCTTCTTGTAGTTGCCGCTGACGCGATAGCGGAAGCCCTGCGTGCCGCCGCCAACGCCGACGTCATAAGACTGCATGTGTCCGGTCTTGAAGATCGGATTCCCGGCATCGGACTCACGCTTCGCGATGCTGAGCGCCACGACCTCATCGGTGACTGGGTCGTGACCGTAGTTCGTGAATATCCTGTTCTCCTGGTTCGCGAATTCGTTCGTTCCACCTCTCGCCGTGACATCCCAGGCGGGCTTTCCCTGTCCGCCTCGCTTCGTGATGATCTGAATGACGCCGTTGGCGGCTTCGGTTCCATAGAGCGTGGCCGCTGCGGGGCCCTTCACGATCTCGATGCTCTCGATATCATCGGGGTTGAAGTCGTTCCAGCGGGTCGTAGTGCTGGCACCGAACGACTGGTTGTTCGGTCCGGTGCCCTGAGCATTATCGACCCGGATTCCATCGACGTAGATGAGCGGCTGATTCGAAAGAGCGAAGCTCGAGACACCACGGATTCTTACGGTGGCTCCCGAGCCGATCACGCCCGAGTTCTGGAGAATCGTCACGCCAGGTGCTCGGCCATTGATAAGGTTCTGCACGTTGTTGATCGGCGCCTTGGCGGTGATGCTCGACGCATCGATCTGGGCGATGTCGACGCCCAGCGTTCGCTTGGCGGTGCTTCCCGGCTGCCCGGTGACGACGACGGCGTCGAGGCTGATGCTCGCTGGCTCCATGCTGACGCGGGCTTCGGATCCGACTGTTGCTGTGGTCGATATCGCCTTGAATCCAAGTCGCCTGATGTCGAGTACCGCGCTCGACCCGGAAACGCCGGAGATGCGGAAGCGTCCGTTGGCGTCGGTCTGGGTTCCGAGCTGCGTTCCGCGCACGGTTACCTGCGCATTCGGAATCGGGGTTGTGTTGCGATCCAGCACGACTCCGGAGACGGTGCCGACTTGTGCCTGCGCTGCCGCCATCGGAGCGAACAGCAGAGGGACAAGGGCCATCAGCGCTCGAGCGAATCCGCGGCGCGTTCTGGCTGGTCTTGTCACACGGGTGCGTGTGCTTTCGGGGAAATACAATGGTCGATCCATACTCAAACTCCTCGTCGAGTGTGAGGCGCGGCGCGTGGCGCCGCGAACCAAGGCGGAAGGAAAAAAAAACGTATGACCAAGTACCAGCGATGGCAATAGACAAGAAACCACCAGGGCGAGGAAACCCTGGTGGTTTTCAGAGGGGAAAAACGGCTATTGTCGAGTCGTTATGGCGATTACTCCGCCCATGTTGCCGGTGCCGAACTTGGTGGTCGCTTCCCAGGAGCGATACAGCCGGATAGTCGAGACCTGGGACGCCGGTATGTTGCGGAGAGCCGCAATCGGTCCGAACTGCTGCCCGTCCAGGTACACGGTCGGATAAGGCTGAGAGTTATTGCGGTTGAAGCTGGTTTCCCCGCGATAGCTCAGAAAGTTCGCCCGCAGTTTCTGGATCACCTCGAACGCCGTCGCGGCTCGCGATGCCTCGACCTCTTCTTCCGTAATGATCTGTGGGTCCGCACCGCCGCGCGGTCGCGTCGCTGGCGGGGCGCACGCCACACCAAGCAACAGCATCAGGAGCGCGCTCCGGCAGCGCCTACTTTCTCGTGACAATCGCAATCACACCACCGGCGTTGCCGGTACCGAACTTGGTCACGGCTTCAGAGGATCTGTAAAGCCTTACTGTCGAGACATCGGAAGCCGGAATGCTCTGCAAGATGGTGATCGTCCCGAACACCTGGTCGTCGACATAAACGTTGGGATATGGTCTCGAAGTTCTTCTGTCGAAACTCGTTTCTCCCCGGTAGCTGAGGAAGGTCGGTCGCAAGGCGCGGATCAGCTCGTACGCGGTCGTGGCGAGCGACGCGACAACCTCGTCCTCCGTGATCAGCAGCGGATCCGGGCCGCGCGCGGGGGCCAGTCGCGCAGAACTACACGCCGACACTAGGGCGAGACAGAACGGCAAGAGCCGACGAGCTACAGGCATGTCCTTTCCTCGTTCGAGGAACGTCTTCCTATTCATGTAGCATGTACCGCACCGTGTCAATGACAAAGAAAACGGGCCGGCTTTTTGAGCCGACCCGTTTTCGTTTTCGTCACTTAGCCGCGCATCCTACCGTACCATCAGGTTCAGGTGCATCCGTTCGGCTTCGTTACGCGTGCGTCGCACTCACCCTGAGGAATCGGCATCACCTTCGCAACGAACTGGCCTGGCTGATCAATCGGAAGCTGGGCCAGCAGACCAAAGCGCCGGTAATCGTTCCACCGCTGTCCTTCGAATAGCAGCGAGTAGCGCCTCTCGTAAAGCAAAGCCGTCAGTCCAGCCGCCTGGGTCGCGAATGCTGTTGGACCGAGTCCTCCGGACACCGAGCGGATGTTGTTGATGTCCTGCAAAGCCGCCGCGAAGTTGTTGGTGAAAATGTTCGCTTCAGCGCGAATGAGCATTAGCTCCTCGTTGCGGATGATTGCGGCAGGCGAGTTCGGAGTCGGCCAAATGGTGAAGCGGTGGGTCGCCGAAATGTTGAGGTTCGACGGAGGAGCAACCGGCGATGCCAGTGGGACGACCTTTCGCGTGTAGCGAGCATCAATTCCTGACGGCCCAGACTGGGCATCAGCCTGGATGCTCGCGTGGGCAAAGATATAGTTTTGCTGTGCGAAGCTGTTCGCATTGGGTGTGTCGCCCGCAGCGGTCGAATAGACGTTGTAAGTCCCCCTATCCAGGTCGGCGAGCGATGTCGCCCCGCCCACCGGTGAAGCGAAGCTGGCTGCGACCGCGGTGAGGGCCTGGTTGTAGCAGGTAACGCCGCACCCTCCGGGGAGCGACGCTCGATAAACGAGCACTCTGGCGGCGATCGCACGGTTGAATTGCAGGAACGTGGCGGGGGTGTTGAAGCCGGTGAAGCCGCTGTGAAGCGTGATTGGGAACGATGTCCCGCCCGCCTGGAGGTCCGTAACTGCTTCGTCCAGCATCGCCGAAATGAATTTGTAGACCGAGTCACGTGCGACAAACGGCGCCGGAGTGTTCGGGTCTGCGGGGATGTCTACCGGAGTACCGAGAGTATCGCGCGAGACGATTGCATAAAGCAGCTCGAGCGCTCGGAAAGTCTTCGCGAATCCGGCGACGGCCGATTTCTGTTGCGCGGACAAGGCCGGGCTGCCGTCGGCCACAGCGATGAGCTGAACAGCATTGCGTTGGTTTTGGAAACGAATTGTCCAGTTGCCCGAGGCGAAGCCCGCAGGATCCAGGCGCTGAGGTCCGGGAATTCCGACCAGGTAATTCGAGACGTTTCGCCCATCGGTGGGGAAGTAGTTGTAGACTTCGCGCCCGAAAATACCGAAATCCCGAGTCATGCCTGCGAACCCATCCCTGACGCCGTCCAGGACGCCTGAGGCGAGTAATTGCACCGCCGTTGGATCTGAGCTGAGCCCTTCTGTTGTCGGCTGGTTGTAGTTCGGAATGTTCAGCCTTTCACTGCTGCAAGCAGCGATTCCAGCAATCAATAATCCTAAACGTGCACCGTGCCAAAAGCGGCGGCGGGTCATTGCGTGTCTCCTGGGGCCGAAGCCCATGGGTATTGAATTTTCTGTGAAGGTCATGGCTAGAATCCCAGATCGAGCGACAGCCAGAAGCTGCGGCTAGGGGGGAATGGCGCGAGGTCTACGAAGCGCACGACGAAATTGCCGCCGTTGTTCACCTCGGGATCAAAGCCATTGTACCCGGAAATAATGAACAGATTCCGACCCGACAGACTTATTTTCCCGCTCTGTGCGCCCCGGATACGTGACACCATCCGAGCCGGGAGCTGATAGGAAAGGTTGACCTCGCGGACCTTGGTGAACGAGCCGTCGACGAGGTACGCCTCGGTGTTAGCACCGCCATCCCACAAGTTGTAGCGGTACTCGCCAAGCGTCGCGCCGACCGTTGGGTCGGGAGAAGTCTTGTCGTAGTCCCAGGTGTTCAACCCTTCGTCGAAGAGGTTGAGGGTCATGTTGGAAATCGTCCCGCCTCTCCGGTAATCAACGAGGACGTTGAAGTTCAGCGACTTGTAGGACAAATCGTTGCCGAAGCTCATGATATACTTTGGATTTGCATCCGCGAGTGGCTGATTGCCCACGGTCGCTCCGTTGACAATCTTGTTTCCCCAGATCGTCGTAACGGTGTGGCCAGGTGTGAAGCGCAGGCGTCCGTACGCGTTGCCGAAGCCACCAATTGAACTGGTAGTGAATGGCTGGACGCCCGCGGGGAAGCTGGTGATGTCGGCCCGGCTCTGAAACCACGTCGTCCGGGAGGTCCAGGTAAGATCGTTTCTTTGGATCGGCACCAGCGTCAGTCCGAACTCATAGCCCTTGGTCGTCATTTCGCCGCCATTGACCGTCGTCGAGGTGATTCCCGTCGACGGCGCCAGCTGTGGACGCACCAGCAGGTCGGTCAGTTTGCGATTGTAGTACGTGGCCTCGAGGCTCATGCGCTCGCCGAAGAACGCACCGTCCAGTCCGACTTCGAATTCATTCAGCCGTTCCGGCTTGATGACGGGATTGCCGATAGTCGCCGGCAGGCCGTAGGCAGGCAGACCTCCGATGAGGCCGTAGCTGGTATAGGCGAGGAAGCGGTCGCCGTACCCGGGTTGATTCCCCGAAACACCCAATGACGTCCGGAGCTTCAGCTGGTCGACGAATCGAACCGGAGAAGCAAAGCGATACGCCGCAGCGGCGCGCGGGTAGTAATAGACCTTGGTCGGGTCGCCATTCAGGCTCGCGCGCTCTCCGCGTATGGCCCCTGAGAGGTTGAGCCTCTCGCCGAACAGAAGCAGCTCCTCCTGCGCATATGCCGCCTGAGTGCGGTTAAGCTCCTGCCGATCGGTGACCGTGATGTTCTGAGCTCCGGCCGCGACGAACTGCTGTGGGCCGAGTCCACGACCAACCATGTTGTAATCGTTGTAGGCGCGATCCTGTAGCTGCACTCCAGCCGATGTCGTTGCCGACACCCAACCGGGCGTGAACGCCCATACCGCACTTCCGCTGAGGTTGGTCAGCCGCTCAGTTCCGTTTCCCTGAATGATCGTTCCGGGGAACGTGCCGCCTTGTGTTGTGCCGGCGCGCTGAAACTGAAGCACCTGCGACGCACGGATATAGTTCTCGTTGCTGTACCTGTCCGCGCCACCCAGCACGCTGAACGTAAGGCTGTTCTTTTCGCCGCTGTACGCGGCCCAGTTTGCGCGTCCGGAAAAGATCAGTCGGTACACATCTTCATTGCTCTGCATCAGATCGAACGTCTGGAAGGGGTTCGATCCTTTCAGCGTGCCACCGCCTGCGAACGGGTTCAATGGGTAATTGCCAAGCGGGTCCGTCTGCTGAAGATCGACGATCGCCGGAGTGTAGGCAAAGCCGTAAAGGGGCGACGAAAACGCGTTGTCGTTGTTCGAGACTCCGCGCTGCGAGAACGACCGCAGCAGGTTCGATCCGAGACTGATCGTGATCCGCTGTCCAACTGCCTGGTCAATGTTTGCGCGAAGCGATTGACGCCGGGCGCCGGTGTTGAGCGCGATCCCGGATTCCTGCTTGTCCGAGCCTGACGCGTAGTAACGAGTGCCGCCCACTCCCCCCGACAGCGACATCACTGACTCGAAGGATGGATCCTTGTGGCCATAGAGCTCCTGCTGATAATCGAAGTAGGGGCAGCTCGTCGCCGTGCAGGCCGCGGTGGCGGCAGCGATCCCCTCATTGTTGCCGACGACCGTCGTCAGGGCCTGCGCCAGATTGGAGTAATGCCGCGAGCCTTGCTTCCGAATCAGGGCGCTCGTACCCACCCGTTGGGTGAAGTTCAGGCGGGGCGACCCTTCTTTTCCGCGTTTGGTCGTTATGACGACGACGCCGTTGGTCGCCTGGGATCCGTAGATCGCCGACGCCGCGGCGCTCTTCAGTATCTCGACGCTTTCAATGTCATTTGGATTGATGTCTGCCAGGCGGTTGGTTCCGTTCTCCTCGCCCGCGTTCAACGACCCCGTTACCACCGCCATGCGGTTGGACCGAGTCGCGTTTGAGATCGCCACTCCGTCGATGATGATCAGCGGCTCAATGCGCCCGATCAACGATGATTGTCCACGAATCTGGATCTGTCCGCCGCCGCCGGGTGCGCCGTTATTCATGTTGATCGACGCCCCGATGACCTTGCCCTGAAGGGCGCTTTCAAGAGATGTCGCGGGAACGCGTGCGAGCGTGGCAGAGCTAACAACTGCAACCGCCGTCGCGGCATTCCGTCGCTCAGTGCTCGTCGCCTGACCCGTCACCACTACGCCCTCGAGCTCGAGCACATCTTTCTCGAGCGAGAAATCGGCGCTTGAGGAGCCGGACGTAATCCTTTGCGTTCCACGCTTGTAACCGATCGCGCGAGCGACCACGGTTACGTCGCCGGTGGGAACCTGCAGCCTGAACTCACCGCGGTCGTTCGTGCGCGCTCCAGTCGACTGGCCGGCGACTGCCACCAAAACGCCAACCAGGGGCTGCCCGTTCGTGGCGGTGACTCGACCTGTGACTTCGTGCATTTGTGCCTGGGCGCTGGCGCTTACGAGCACCAGCAATGCCAGTGTAATGACTGACGACCAAAACCTTTTCATGCCTGTCTCCAGCTTGGATGGGTGAGGCTTGCGGCACAGGCGCAGCAAGCCCGGCAGAGTAGTAGGGACTCTGCTTGCTTCTGGGTGACCCTATTTAGGGTCCAATGGGAGAGGTGTCAAGGGCATGCCATGACATCTGGCACATCAAATGCGCAAATAATTTGTTTTTTCCAAAACAAAAACGCCGGCTTTTGGCCGGCGTTTTTTTTGTTGTCCCATTGAGCGCTAAGGAGTCTTGGGAGCCGCTGGTGTCGTAGCCCCACCGCTCGGCCTCGTCCCGAAATCAACCGTCGGCGCCGTCTCGGATCCCGGAGCGGCCTCGTAGTAGGTACGGGGCTTGGCGCCAGTCACCTTCGCGGTGATGGTCTGCGGGAATTGACGGATGTAAGCGTTGTAGTCGGCAACCGCCTGGTTGTAGTCCTGCCGCGATGTCGCGATTCGGTTCTCCGTTCCCGCCAGCTCGTCCTGGAGTCTCAGGAAAGTCTGATCGGCCTTAAGCTGCGGATAGGCCTCCGCCACTGCGATGAGCCGCCCCAACGCACCGGTGAGCTGCGCATTCGCAGCCGCCATCTGCGTCGGATCCCCTCCTTGTATCGCCCCGGTCAGCGCTCCGCGCGCCTGAGCAACTTGCGTGAACACCGCTTCCTCGTGCTGCGCGTAGCCTTTCACGGTGTTGACGAGATTGGGCACCAGGTCGGCGCGCCGCTGCAGCTGCACCGAAATCTGCTGCTTGGCCTGCGCCGCGGTCTCGTCCTTCTGCTGGATCTGGTTGTATCCGCAGCCCGCGAGCACGAGCGGGACGAAAGCGAGCATGATGCGACGTTTCATTGTTGTGGATCCTCGGGTAATGATTGACAACAAGCTGTCAGGTCCAAAGCACCCAGTAATCTAGCCTCGAAACTCGTTCAGATAAGACACCAGCCTCTCCATCGCGGCCAGATAAGCCTCCAGAATCCCGGCTGCGCTCTCCCGCGAAATCTTCTCCGTGCCGCGCACGTGGCGAATCACCTTGACGAATGGCTCGGGAGCAAAACCAGCCCGTTGCGCGAGCTGTGTCGTCAGCTCCTCGTAGTCCTGAGAAGGAACCTGGCCGTGCAGCCGCGACACGCCGCGAAAGATCACCATCAGAGTGCTGAGACTCTTCTCCAGAACCTCCAGCTGCAGCTTCGAGTCGCCACCGGCTCCCATCGTCGCCTGACGCAGCTGAAGAAGCTTGCCCATCGTCTGTTGCTCGACCTGAAGCCGCAGATCCGACGGCGCGACCCGAATGCCGTCAAAGGGCGGAGTGCCGAACAGCACGCGATGCCGCTCCAGGATATCCGCGTACTCCATCGGAAAGATGTCGGCCGATGACCGCCATTCGCTGGTCGTGAAGGTCATGGGCGGAGGATTTCCATCTTCCGCCCACGCCTTGGACACAGCCGCGACCGCGCGGAGCCTGTCGAGCGGCAGCGAGTCTACGACCACCAGGATGTTGTAGTCCGATTTTTTGGGATTGTGCTCACCCGCCACAGCGGATCCGAAGAGCACCACCGAGCGCAGGCCAGCCCCATAAGCGAGCTGAAGCTGCCTTACCAGTTCTTCAAGTTTCATCATGGCTCCGAATTTTCGTCACCAGCTCGACCCGCCACCACCGCCCCCGAATCCACCACCGCCGCCGAATCCCCCAAAGCCTCCGCCACCGCCTCCTCCCCAGCCTCCACCGCCGCCGCCCCAGCCTCCTCGGCCGCCTCCGCCGAACCCGCCGAATCCGCCGGCCGGAATAACGATCGGGATCGGGATGCACCCGCCGCCACCGCATCCTCCTCGACGGCGCCGCCGTCCGCTGCTCAGGATCGACAACACGAAGAAGAAGATGAGGAGCCACACGAATGGAGGAATCCTGCCACTGCTCCTCGACGGATAGTCGTACGCGGGCTGCGCCACCGGCGGCGGCACCAGCGCCGTGTCGAGCGAGAAGTTGAATTCCTTCGCGAATCGTTCGGCGGTTCTGAGCGTTACCAGCTCGAGGCCGGTGCTGTAGTCCTGCGCCGCGAACGCCGGCGTCGCTTCACGGCAGATCGTGCCGGAGACGGCATCCGTTATGAAACCTTCGGCGCCATACCCGGTCGCGACGAAACAGCGGCCGCGTCCATCTATCGCGGCCTACTTCCGAGACATCGCGGTTCCCGATATCGGGCAGGGTGACGATCGCAATTTCGCCCGGAGACTTCGTCCTCACGTCCTCCGCGATCCGCTCTATGCGCTGGACGGCGTCGGGCTCGATTACGTGCGCAAAGTCGTTAACCAGCCCGGTTGGGGCCGGTATCTGGATGCCTTGAAAGAGGAAGAGCGTGGCCGCGCGCAAAACGGCGATCAAAGTCGCCGTCGATGGAAAACCCATCAGCACCGTGGTAAAGATCTACTCTCCCTTGATTTCATGGTTTGGCAGGAGGTCTATTTAGCAGATGATTCCCTTTCAAGTTAACCGCGTTTCCTCGCTCGCTATAGTCGTGCTTGCGCTCGGGTGCGCGCCCGCCAACAGCAGCAAGCAGGCCGCCGAGAGCACGAGGGCGGTACGCACCGATACCGCGTCGGTCGTATCCGCATCTGTTACGCCCAGCGACTCGGACGGCGTCAGGGCCGACCTCGCCCGCATCCAGGGAAGTCCAACCGCACCGGTTTGGGTGATCGAAGTCAGCGACTTCCAGTGTCCCTTCTGCAAGGAATGGCACGACCAAACCTATCAGAAGCTGCGCGACGAGTTCGTGAAAACGGGCAAGGTACGGCTGGCGTACATCAACTTTCCGCTCGCCCAGCACCGGAACGCCTGGCCCGCCGCCGAGTCGGCGATGTGCGCCGGCGCGCAGGGAAAGTTCTGGGAGATGCACGATGCTCTGTTCGTCAATCAGGCGAAATGGGAGAACCTGGCATCGCCGGCTCCATATTTCGATGGGCTCGCCCAGGCGACTGGCGTCGATCTCGCGCGCTGGAAACAGTGCGTGCAATCCGGAAAGATGAAGGCGTGGATCCAGGCCGACCACGACCGCGCGCAGACGGCTGGTGCGGCCTCGACGCCCACATTCATCATCGGCGGAATGATGCTGGCCGGCGCGCAGCCAATCGAGAATTTTCGCAGCGCGATCGATTCCGCGCTCGCCAAACCCGGGAAGACCACGCACTAAGACACCAGACACAGGCCTGCCGTGAATTCGCTGCTGCGAATTCCTTATGCACTCGCGGGCGCGGTCACTCACGCGCTCGTCGCCGCGGTTCCTGCGGGCGACTCGAAGTTCCGGCGCGGCCTTAGCGCCCGTCGCGGAATCGTCGAACGTTATACGCGCTGGGCAGCCGCGTCCCGCGATTTGGCGCGGCCGCTGGTGTGGTTCCACGCGCCTTCGGTCGGCGAAGGCCTGCAGGCTCTGCCCGTAATCGAGCTTGTCCGCTCGCGACGGCCCGACGTTCAGATCGCTTACACCTTCTATTCACCGAGCGCTGAGGCATTTTCCCGTTCGGTCCGCGTAGACTTTGTCGACTACCTCCCGTTCGACACCTACGACGATGCCGATGCGATAATCTCGGCGCTCCGCCCCACGGCACTCGTATTCAGCAAGCTCGACATCTGGCCCGCACTCACAGAGCGCGCAGCGGCCGGGCGAGTAGCGGTGGGCGTCATCAGCGCTACGCTGCCGGAATCGTCCGGGAGGCGCGGAGTGTTCGCCCGCGCGGTGCTCGGTGACGCGTATCGCTCGATCGATCGCGTCGGCGCCATCGATGAGAAGGATGGCAAGCGGCTCCGCGAGCAAGGCGTCCGACCCGAACGAATCGGCGTCACGGGCGACACCCGGTACGACCAGGTGTGGTCGCGAGCGCAACGACCACCCTCGGCGTTCGTGCAGTCATTGCGCTCGGCGCGGCCAACACTCGTTGCCGGCTCAACCTGGCCGTCGGACGAAGAGCATCTGCTTCCAGCGTGGGCCAGGATCCGCGACAAGATTCCCGACGCGCGAATCGTCATCGCTCCGCACGAGGTATCAAGCCGGCATCTGAAGTCGATAGAGAACTGGGCTCGCTGCCACGCTCTCACGTTGGCGCGCATCGATGCCGACGATGCAAGCAGTGCCGATGTCATTCTCGTCGATCGCTACGGAATTCTCGGCGATCTCTACGCCCTGGCCGATGTCGCCTACGTCGGTGGTGCGTTCCACGCGGCAGGACTCCACTCGGTGCTCGAGCCCGCGGCGTTCGGCGTCCCCGTCCTGTTCGGACCGCTCCACGAGAAAAGTCGCGACGCCGCCAGGTTGATCGTATCCGGGGGCGGGGCGTCGGTGACCCGCGAGGCAGATCTGTCGTTACGACTGGCTGACTGGCTTGGGTCGCTTCCCGCGCGGGACGTCGCCGGTGCGGCGGCGCGCGCGATGGTTCAGAGCGGGCTGGGCGCCGCCGAGCGGTCGTTCGGTCTCGTCAGCGCTTTGCTTGCTCGGTGAGAACGGGAGCGCGTCCGGGTCTGAATCCGACCGCGCTGGTACTGGGCCTGTGGACGAAGAAGCCCTGGACGAGATGCACGCCGAGTGACTTTACCATGTCGTACTCTTCCTTGCGCTCGACTCCTTCTGCGATGACCTTGGCGCCGTGCTCGTTCGCGAAGCGGACCATTGTCTCCACCAGATTCTGCTTGATGAAGTTCTGGTCGATGCAGTTGATGAGCGACATATCGAGCTTGATGAAATCCGGCTCGAGGTTGGCGATCGAGCCAAGCCCCGCGTAGCCGCTTCCCGCGTCGTCGACCGCGAACCGATATCCCTCGTCGCGGAACTCCTTCAGTCGCCCCCGGAATTTCGGGTAGTCCTTGATCGCCGTTCTCTCGGTGATCTCGATCACGACCCGCGTCGGATCCTTGACGTTGAGCGTCTTCACGTCGAAGGACGGGTCGGCGAAATCCGCCGGGTCGACGTTCATGAATAGCAGCTCGCCGTCCTTGAGCAGCTTGCCCATGCCTTCGATCGCGCGCTCGCGGCAGAGTCGGCTCAGATCCCAGATCAGGTCGGAGTTCGCGGCAATCTCGAACATGACCTCGGGGCTCCGCATGCTGCGCATGGTTCCTCGCGCCAGCGCCTCGTACCCGAAGACTTCCTCGGTATCGGTCACGACGATCGGATGGTACTCGATATAGAGACCGCGGCTCCGCAATGTCTCCCGGAGGTCGGACACCTTCTTGGCTTCCTCGCGGTGCTCGAGACTCTTCGAGGCGTTGGCGGCTTCCCGAATTCCACGGTAGATCTGCCGCTCGAGCCGAAGTTTGGGGTTGTAGACTACGAGGGCTCGCCCAACGAAGATGTCGAACAGTGCGGCGATATCCTCGCCATGAACGCGCTCGATCTCCGAGGACACCTTGTCCTTGAGTCCGGCGGTCAGCTCGGTGATCTCGGCGTCGGTCGCCGCCGGCGTGTCGTCCTGCGGCACGTGAAAGAAGACGAAGTCGTCGTCGTTCGGGAACGCCACCATGAGCTTCGATGTGGCGAGCGTGCTCTTGGCGAGAAAATCACGCATTGCCTCGCCGGTGGTCTCGAGGACGCTGTCGAGCTTTTCCCAGCCGTAGATCTCTTCGACCTTCGAGTAGCGATCGAAGTTGAAGTACAGGATCACGACCTCCCCGCGATCCTGGACTGCCTTTCGGATGCCATCGATTGTCGCGGCTACGGTCGGCAGGCGCGTGAGCGAGTCGCGCAGGAGCTGATGGTAATCCACGCTCAGGTAGTGGGAGTGGGAACGAGGAGCTTGATGTTTCGCTCGACCGTCGCGGCGAGCCTGGCAAGCTCGAACGGCTTCTCGACGAAATCATCGGCTCCGGTTTGAAGCGCCTGGCGCTTGTTGACCCAATCGTCCAGGGCAGTCACCATCACCACTCGCACATTCCTGCCCAGGGTCGGGTGCGACTTGATGTCGCGGCAGACCTGCCAGCCGTCGCGGCCGGGCATCATCACGTCGAGCAGAACCAGCGCAGGCTTTACTTCTTCGAACGCCTTCATCGCGTCATCACCGTTGTAGGCCACGGTGATCGGATATCCCTGCGCCTCGAGATAATCACGGATGATGTGCGCGTTGTCCGGGTTGTCGTCGACGACGAGTATCGGTGGATGGGATGAATCTGTCATAAGCGATTGTGTGAAATGATGTTATGCCCTTAAGCGGGGCAATTCGCAAGCCAGAATCGACTTCTCCCCTATCTGAATTCGGGGTTGGCGCCGTGTTGAGCCACCCAACGAATTCTTCCCTTCGCGCCGTCGGATTCTCCGTTCGCCGGATTCGGCTTGACATCTATCTGCACGGAGTACAGCGTGGAGGCATAGCAGTCTACTTTATGAAGGAGCAGACCGATGCGCGCGCGTTATCCAATGGTCGTAGCAGCAGCCTTGCTTCTGCTTCCGCTTTTGTCGTTCCGGACGCTCGTCGCCCAGATGCAATCGTCGGGACGACATGAGGTCGCCGGAATTGTGGTCGACCAGGGGAAGACACCCGTCCCGAGCGCGGAGCTCGTGCTGAAGCGACAGGGGGAACAGAGTCGGATAGCGCGTTCGGGAATTGATGGCCGTTTCTCCTTCCCCGATGTGCAAACCGGGCAGGTTGCGCTGACGGTTCGGCGCATGGGTTACACTGCCAAAACCATCAATATCGATATGCCTCCAGCCGGCGTGGCACCCGCCGTCGAGGTCGAGCTCGAGGAAATCGCCAGCGATATCAGTTCAGTGGTCGTCGAGGGATCGAAGGGGCATCTCCAGCAGTTCTACGACCACAAGGCCAACAGCAACTTTGCGAAGTTCTTTGAACGGAAGGACATAGAGAAGCGAAATCCGCTTTATCTGAGCGAGATGGTTAGTGTCGTATCCGGCGCGAGTCTCTCTTCTGCAGGAGCCGGCAACCGGATTTTGCTCCGTGGCTGCAAGCCCATGGTGTGGGTGGATGGCATGCGCGCGCCCGGTGCCGAATTGGACGACGTGGCGAGGCCCAGCGATGTCGCCGGCCTGGAAGTGTATCCGTCCAATGCCGGCCTCCCTCCCGAATACCAGGACCGGAACAACCGGATGTGCGGGGCGATCATGGTCTGGACCTTGAACCAGTAAGATGCAAAAAGCCCCCGGTTTCCCGGAGGCTTCTTGTTGATCTTAACGTGCGGTAATGCTTATGGTCACTCAGGAGCAGGTCGGAGCAGCCGATTTCTTGTCCCACCAGAGGGGCGTCCCCAAGTTGTCCGGTCCCTGAGCTGCGATCGCCGCCTTCAGTGCGTCACCGTTAGCAGTGGCCTCCGTCGTCGGATACTCCAACCGCCGCGGGACGTAGGTCAGTTCGGCATCGGGGCCCGCCACGATTGTAGTCGGGATACACGTTCTGCGCCACTCGAACCACGCCGTCGCACCGTCGGTGTAGAGCGCGATGTACTTCTGCTGGGCGATCTGCTTCTGACCAGCGACGCCGCCCGTGTAAACGACACTCGGATTGGCGAGATAAGCCACCATGTCGCCTGTGGAAATCGATTGCCCTCCGGCAGCGGCAAGATCATTCCACTGATTCAATGATGCGTCGATACCAGCGTTGTAATAGGCCGCAGCTTGACCCGCTGCCAGACCACCCAAGCCCCTTTCGGCTGCTTCGGCAAGAATGAAGTTGACTTCGGCCGCGGTCAGGATAGGCGTCGGGAGGCTGGCACCAGCGCCGCCGAAGACTGTGCCGTAAGTCGTCGCCCCTTTATAGAAGATGATGCCAGGCCGGGACGTTGACGAGCGCACCGGCATGTTTGGCGGTACAGGCAGTACGCCGTTAGGCGAGCCGCGATAAATCGTAGGGTCATCCTGAGTGGGCTGCGCATAGATCGGCAGACGCGGATCGTTGAGCGCGTTCATGATGTTGACGAGCCTGTCCGACATCCGCCAATCGTCGCGCGCGCCCAGGCCATCGGCCCAGGGATTGTTGTAGACACCATCTCCCGGCCACGGGAAATACGCGTTGTCGGCGTTGGTGAGAATCAGCCCGCCTGGCGCGGCACGCGCGGCGGCAATCTGTGCGCTGGCCAGCGCTGGATCGGCGTTGACGACACGGATCGCCAGCCGCAAACGAAGAGAGTTTATGAACTTCTGCCAGGCCGCGGGGCTTCCGCCATAAATGGGATCGGCGACGTCCAGTCCGTTGGAAGCTCCGACGAGATCCTTCGACGCCTTGTCGAGAACCGCGAAGAAATCGGCGTAAATGGTCTGCTGCTTGTCGTACGTTGGGTTTAGAGAAGAGCCGACTTCGTCGCCCTTGAGCGCCGTACTGTACGGTACGTCGCCCCAGGAATCGGTCACGAACGAGAAGACCAGGGTACGAAGGGCAATGGCCGGCGCGTAGACGCCAGGTTCGTTGGTGGATTGGCCCTTCGCGATGATCTGCGTCAGATCCTTCAACTCGCCGGCGTAAGCGCCATTGAAAGATCCTTCCGTGTCCGACCCGTGCATACGGATGTAGCGATCCTCGTCGTTGTACTGCACCTCGGACAGGTGCTGAACGACCCACTCGTATGTGCGCAGGTCGATTCCGCCGAACCAGCGCGTAGTAGCGAGGCGCGAGGCCTCAGTGAACAGCGGACCCGGCGGCACGTCCTCCGGGCTATTCGGGTTCTTATTGAGAGAGGTGATATTGTCGTTGTTGCAGGCGTAGAACCCAAGTGCCAGCGCCACGACCGAGCCCGCTCTCAAAATTGTTTTATTAATCATGTTGATAAGTTCCGGATTAAGAGTTACGGCGTGATGCGGACATTGAGTCCCCACACCCGTGCGTTCGGCATTGAGGCGAATTCGATTCCCTGGTTGTTACCCGTCTGGTAGGAGAACTCTGGATCGATGTTCGGCACGTCGGTCCAGGTCTTTAGATTCCGGCCGGTCAGACCGAGGGTTATCGCGTGCGTATTGAGCCGACCCGCCATGCTCCGAGGAAGTTCCAAGGTGACGCTCAATTCGCGAAGCTTCGTGTAGCTCGCATCGTAGATGTTGTCCTCGATCACCTTACCGCAGTTATACGCGATGCACTGCCAGTATGTCTCGGATTTTACGTTGATCGTGTTGGGTAGACCAGTCGCCTGATCGATGCCCTGGACGACCATGCCGGGGTTGTTCCAATCAACCTCGCGCCCCTTGGTGGTCCGCGATAGAACGCCGGTGAAATCGCCCCACATGTTGGTGATACTGGCAAGCTTTCCACCCTTGTGGAAGTCGAGCAGCCCATAAATCCTGACGTTCTTGAAGGCGATGGTGTTGCCCCATCCGCCAGTCCACTGCGGCTGAACGCTGCCGAAATAGTGCTGGTACCCAGCAAACGCGGGGTCGATCTGTGGCAGACCATTCTTCAACAGCAGATTTCCCTGCGCATCGCGAAGCCATGAATTGCCCATGATTGCGCCGTACGGCTTGTCGAGACGCGCCTCGAGGCGAGCGGTGAACAGGCTACCCAAAGCGAGTGTCTTGATTCCCGGGGCAAGCTCCGTGATCCGGCTCTTGTTACGGCCGTAATTGAAGATGCTGTTCCAGGAAAAGCCGCCGGCGGTTTGGACCGGAGTAACGCCGAGCAGGAACTCCTGTCCCTTATTGCTGATGCTGCCGGCGTTGATCGACTTCGACGTGAAGCCGGTAGTCGCCGTAATCGGAGCGTTGAAGATCTGGTTTTCGGTGCGTTTGTCGTAGATACTGCCGTCGAAAGTTACGCGTCCGTCGAGGAAGCTGAGCTCAGCGCCCATTTCATTCGAATGGGTGATCTCGGGCAGGAGCCCGCCGTTGGCGAGAGCGTCGGCAAGGGTAAACTGGGAGAGACCGTCGTACTTGGTGCTCAGACCAGTATATGTCGTGCGCAGTAGATACGGGTCTGCATCGGCACCCACCCTCGCTGACGAACCGCGGAGCTTGAAGTACGTAAGAAAACGATTCTTCAGAGCCGGAACGGCGTCGGTCAGCACCAAAGCGGTGTTGACTGAGGGATAGAAGTAAGAGTTGAGCCCCTTCGGAAGCGTCGACGACCAATCATTGCGTGCCGTGGCGCCGATCGTCCACCAGCCATTCACTGTCACGTCAGCCGAGCCGAAAACGCTGTTGGTCTGGCGACGCTGTGTGGTTTGACCGAGGGTAGGAGTGATCGCGGCGTTCGAAACGTTATAGATGCCCGGCACAGTGAGTCCGCCGGTTGTTACGCTGTTGAAGTTGTAAGTGCTCTTGCGAGTGGCTACACCGCCGGTTCCATTCAGCTGGAAGTGTGAACCGAGTCCGCGATTTATTCTCAGGATTGCATCGGTGGTGTTTTCGTTGTTGTAGTCGGTGAGGTTGATGAACCCGCCGTAATACGCCGCATCGACGATCGTGCCCTGCCGCGAATCACCCGGCCCGAAACGCTGGTCGATGTTGTAGCGGTAGATGTCCGAGCCGGTCCGAACGCTCGCGTCGATGCCTTCCGCGAGATTGTAGGTCGCTGCCACGTTGCCAATGAACCGGTCGCGAGCGTCGACCTCCGGGTTGTCGTACTGGAGCCAGAACGGATTGTTGTGGAAGCTGTAGTTCCAGTTGAACTCACGATTGGCGGGGCCGTTGTTCAGGGCGGCGCTCTCATTGTAGGTGTTGCGAAGCGCGTTGAGATCGACCTGTCGCCCAAACCACACGAACTGCTCGAGCACGCTCTGCGTGTAGCCGACGCCCGGGCGGTTCAGCCCGGTATTGCGAACGTATTGAAGGCTAGCGTCAGAACTGAGGCGGTCGTTGATCTTGAGCGTGCCATTGAGCAGCCCGTTCATCTTGTGGAACGAATTGTTGGGGATATATCCCGTGATCTGGTCCGAGCCGAAGGACATGCGCGCGTTCGCCCGCTCCGTTCCGCCGCTGAAGGCAACGGTGTTCGACAGAGTGTGCCCGGTGTTGAAAAAGCTGTAAACGTTGTCCGGGTGGGGGAGCCATGGAATGGGTATCAGGGATCCGTCCGCAGCTTTGGGACTAGTAAACTGCGTGATCAGCCGTCCATCGAGTCGCGGACCAAAGCTCTGGTCATTGTCGTCCTGGATGCCACCGCCGACTCCATCGACGAACTTGAACTGCCCGCCTGAGCCTTGACCGTAAAGATCCTGGTACTCCGGAAGTATTGAAGGCTTTTCCCACGTGTAGGTCGAGCTGACCTCGGTGCGCATCGCGCCGCCGGAGGAGGATCCCCTCTTGGTCGTCATGATGATGACGCCGTTCGCCGCGCGTGATCCGTAAATTGCCGCGGCATTCGGGCCTTTCAGAACGCTCATCGTGGCGATGTCTTCCGGATTGATATCGGAAATGGCGCTGCCGAAATCGAATCCGCCGCCCGGCCCAGAGCCGCGGCTGGCGTTGGAAACTGCTACTCCGTCGATGATGAAAAGCGGGCTGTTGTTGCCGCTGATCGAATTTGCACCGCGGAGCAGGATGCGGTTGGAGCCGCCCTGGGTGCCCGAGCCGGTGATGGTCACGCCTGAGACCTTTCCCTGAATGCTGTTGATGACATTCATGGTCTTCGTCTCGTTCAGCTCGGCGGTGCTCAGCTGCTGCTGCGCCGTGCCCAGCTGACTCTTCTCACGAGTCTCACCAAGCGCGGTGACGACCACGCCTTGAAGCTGCGTCGCTGCCGCGGAAAGACTGAAGTTCTGTACGACCGGCGATCCGCTGACCGCCACCGTTGCAGAGCTCGGCGCAAAACCGAGGCGGCGCGCGGTGACCGTCACCGTCGTGCCGTTCGCGCTTTCGGGGACCGTGAACGTGTAGCGTCCCTGATCGTCCGAGAATCCGCCGACGCGCAAAGCCGGAATACTCACGCTGGCGCCGACGACTGGTGCTCCACCAGTGCCAGTCACCTGGCCACTGATGTTCGTTCCTTGTGCATAAGCGACTGCCGGGGCAAGCCCGAGCGCGACGCCCGCTACCGCAAGGAAGCGAGAGATCTTACCTGTCATTCCCATACAACACCTCGCAGAAAGTGAAACTGGGATGTGGTGTGTCTCGTATCGCCGGTGAACGTAGTTCGCTCAACGCGGCGAAACGGGACTATGTGCCTGCTGTCCGGTACCGGAGTGCAGGGTGCACTCGGCGACGCAGACGCAGACAGGCAAATACCCAAAACCCCCCAAGCCCGGGCGGTTATTGGGATGCCTGTTAGTGCCCTAAGTTAGGAGGCGGGGACGGAAGAAGTCAACCAAGGGGGGAAAGAAGGGGAAGCACATCCGGTCCCCTTCGGCTTTACTCGATCCGGGTCCAGATCAGCATCGTGCCGCACTCGCCTCGATGCGACGCATATTGAATCGGCGTCTCTTCGCGGCTGGCGTAGTACTCGATGCCCTGGATCGTCGAAGGTGGTATCGAGTTTATGTTGAACAGGGCCTCGCCTTGATCCGACGAGAACACACGCACGTTGTCGACATATACCTGCGAGTAGCAGCCCCGCGGAGCTCCCTTCCTTCTGTCCATCGCATCCCCGCCGCGAGCTGATCCGCCGGACCAGCGCGAGCTGGCGACGGAGCTCTCGGCGCCAAAGCGGTTGATTCGAACACCGGGGAGCTTTGCGACTATCTCACCGAGTTGCCGATTCCGCTCCTTATCGAGATCAGTGCGGGTCAGAAATGCGCCGCCACCGTGCGTCCGGCGATACTCGAACTCGAGAAATTTCCCGTGCTGATTTGGTGCGCCAAGCACACTTACGGTATCGAGAGACACAGCCGCTGCTGTCATTGCGAAATCAGCTGCCAGGGTGTCCGTGCCGGAAAAGCGAGCATCGACGGTGATGCTGTTGTAGCCAACGCGGCGAATGATTACGCGAAAGAGCCCCTTGGGGATGCTATTGAAGAAGAACTTGCCGAGCGAGTCGGTCCGCACATCAAAATTGAGCGCTGGGATCATGACTTCGGCGCCAGCGACGGGAGGCGACTGACCGTTGTCGGCAACCACGGCGCCCAGGAACACTGACTGCGCGCGGGCAGCCGGGACGAGGCACGAGACGGCGAGCGTAATCTGAAGGCAGGCTCGGAAGGCGCTTCTCAATCAGCCTCCACTGCAATAATGCGATCCAACCAGCGGCCGGCGGAATGTTCGACTCGCCGGCGCACACTGGTTCTGCGTTACAGACTATGAGCAGTACAGAGTTTGTGCAAGAACGACTGAGAGTTGCTCAGCCCAAGAAAGAGCCGCTCCAACCGCTGAACCGGCTCTCTTCTCTTGTACAAACGGCCCGTCGAGAGCTACTTCACTACCAGTACACCCGTTGCCCCGTTCGTCGTGCTGGTGAACGTGTACGTGCCTGGGGTTGTGAAGAGCCTGGATTGGGCATCCTTGCCGAAGGCTGGTAGTGGACTCCCGGCAGGTACACTGCATAGGGGCGGATTCGTGCTGCCCGCTCCACCGGTTCCGATATTGCCTGAATTGCCGGCCGGCACCGTCGACCCCGAGGGGGCTGTTGGCGCGGCCAACGCTGCCGCTGGATTGGCGAACGTCACGTTGAAGCACACCGTGTTATTCGGAGTCGTCGTCGTCGTAAACGTGTTCGGAAACAGAGTCGTCCCGACCACGGCAAACGTGACCACCGCGCCCGGCGTGGTCGTGTTGGGTCTGCCTTCGACAACAGCCTCGGTAGCCGAGACTGTTATCGAATCCGGGAAGAAGATGATCCCTGACCCTGATGTTGCCGTGGTGATCGATATCGTGGCGGTAACCGGGTCAGTTATCGTGATCGGAAACGTTGCTGTCTTCGTTACACCGCCGACGGTGTTTGTCGCGGAGATGACAGCCGTCCCCGGCCTGACTCCCGTGATGATGCCTGTGGCACCGACTGTGGCGACCGACGGATCGCTGGTAAAAAATGCCGGCCGCCCAATACCGGTGGCGTTGGTCGTGGCGCGCTGCGTCGCGACCGTTGCTCCATTGGCATCTGTGTAGGTGATGGTCAGAGTGTCGTTTGACCCTGCGCCGTTTGTCGAGCGCGAGGTGAGTGTCATATTGGCAACTGCCGGCGGCGTTGCGCCTGTTGCCAGCACCGTGACAGGAGTGGTGTCGGCGTACGTTACCGATGGCACGCCCGTCGCGCCCGGAATGTTCTGAAGGGCACCGATGATGTTCGCACTTCCAGCTTTTGCCTGGGCTGTTACTACTCCGTTCGCATCAACTTTGACAACCGATGTGTCCGTCGAGCGGAACGTAGGAGTCCCACTTACGGTGATCTGGTTTCCAGGGGCCAACGGGTTGCAGCCCGTTCCCATGCAGGCCGCGTCGAAGGCCGTTACCGTCAGTGTCTGCTGGCCCCCTTGGGCCAGGGTAACAGCCTGTGGATCTACCCTGACTGCGTAGAACTGAGAGATCTGCAGCACGTCGGTGATTTTGTCGTTTTTACACGCGACAAACGCAACGGCTACAGCAAGAAGACAAAGTCTCTTCATTGGTCTGATCCTGGCACGGAGGATGGATGTCTGGGTCATCATGGGTTCCGATTCATGCAGGCGTGGAACTGCGGATTGTTTTGCTCGGCCTGCGGAATGACCAGGAACTTGTCCGTTCCGTAAAAACCACCTTTGTAATAGGGCCCGTTGGGGAAGACCGTGTTCTCCGCGCGGCCAAATCCACCTTCCGCAGTTGGCCGAACGAGTCTGCGCATGTCCGCCAACCGGTGACCGGTGCTCCAGAGCCAGAACGCTCTTTCCCGGAAGAGCAGATCCTCGCGCCCGGTCTGGGATCCCGGATCGACAAGAGGCGGGAGCGATCCGCCAACCGGCACCGTCGGGCAGCCAGTGACCTGCGTGGTCGCCGAGCAGGGATTTGATGGCTGCTTGAAGGTGGCGAAGTTCGCGCGCAGCTGATTGAGCTTTGCAAGAAAAGTGACGAGATCGCCAGTTCTCAGCGCGACCTCGGCTTCGATCAGCCGCGCTTCGGTTCCCATCGCGATGGAAATATCGGCCTCACGTGTTGGCCATTCGAGCTGCACCAGAAATGACCCGGAACCAGTGAGGTTGTCGAAGGAGGTCGTTCGCGTTTGGTTGGGATCGAAGGTCTTGCACGCCGCACTGCCCCCAATGCACATGGGCACGCGCGGATCGTTCGCGCTGAAGAAGTTCAAGCCCACGATGCCTTCGCTGTTTCCCGGCATCCATCGGCCGGCGCTGTTGTTCAGGGCCCAGATTTGGTTGTCTCCGAGCACCTGTGTATAGAACATCGAGAACTTGAAGTTGTCGGGAACGTTGGCGGTGGTGATCGTCGTAGTGGCCCCAGCGACGTCCCCCAGGTCGAGTTGAACTCTCGCCTTCTCGATCCCGACCAGCCACTTGACCGTGTCCGCCCGCGAATCACCCGCGGGGGCGTTTTGCAGCGCGGAGTCGAAGCTCGCGATCGCCCGCGCGTAGATCTCGGTATTGGGTAGCGTATCGCCATAAATGATGTTGTTGCCGGCGTCGAGCGAGCTGAGGGGCATGCCATTGCAGAAGTTTTCCGCGATCGTCATCTCGGCCCAGCCGCGTACCCAAAACATCTGCCCCACGTCAGAGACGTTGGCAGGCTTCCACTGCCTCAGGACCGGAATCGCTTGAATCGCCGCGACGCGCGTCCGATGCAGGCCACGCGCCTCCAGGGTCATTGCGGTGTTCGACTCGGTGATGGATCGCGAGTCCGCTTCGTCTCGCTGTACGAAGGTATCGCTGGAGCGCCACTCGTCCGCGACAACGCCGCTGAAGTGAAAGATCCCTTCATTGAGCGAGCCGCTTCCCTGTAGTCCACCCGTGACGTCGGAAAGTCGTGAGAGGGCCCCGACGCGCAAGGCCTCGGCGGCTTCCACCGAACCGAGGTTCGCAGGGTCGATGATGTCCGGATCGGTAACTTTCAGAATCTTGTCTTTACTGCACGCGGTCAAGGCTCCCATCGCAAGTACAAGCAACAGTGCGCTCTTGAGGCGCGCGCGATTATTCACGTTTGCCATTTTTTATCCCGTTGGTAGCGCTAGCGCGCGTCAGAAGCCGAGGTTGAAACGAAGGGTCACATAGCGGGGTGGGGGCACAGCCTGGAACGGGTCCTCTACTTCCACACCGGTTCCACCTGGTGCCGTCACCGCTTCTGGATCCATACCCGTGTACTGCGTCCACGTCTTGAGATTTCGACCCGCCAGGGTGATGCTCAGCCGGTTGCCCGGCGTGAAGCGGTGTTGGAGCCAGCTCGGTGGTGCGGTGAACGTGAGTGCGACTTCACGAAGCTTGGTGTAGTCACCCTTCTCCCAGAATCCACCTTCGGTTCTCGACGCATGATCGCGCAGCGCCACTACGCGCGCCTGCTCCCATAGTGGAGCGTCCGGGTTCGAGAGGCCGCTGCAGTTCAGGCGCTGATTGCAGCGGATGCGCTCGTTGGAATTCTTGAGCCAGTAGCCGCCCTTATGGTCAAACTGTGCCGTGACTCGGAACATGTTGTGCCACAAATCCATTCCCGGAACGAAGCTCATTTCCACGTGAGGACTGGAGCGACCGATGAAAAGCGCAGAGTCGCTGACGACTATTTCGTTGGCCGTTAGAATGCCGTCGCCGTTGAAGTCGTTGACGCCAAGTATGCGCCGCTGCCACACTCCAAAGAGTGGATAGCCCGGCACCTCGCGAATGTCCGCGCCGATGATGGGCAGGACCGTTCCGAGGCTGACAAGTTTGTTGTTGTTGACGGCGTAATTCAGCTGCCCATCGAATCCGATTTTGTCGAGCTGAAGGACCTGCGCCCTCAGGCTCGCCTCGAATCCACTGTTCTGGACCGCACCGAGATTCTCGAATCGCGAAGCCGACACGCCTGCCGATGGTGGCAGTATTCGCTGCACGAGCGCATCGCGCGTCTTTTTCTTGTATGCCGTCAGGGAAATGGAGGCACGGTTGTCGAACATGTCGAGATCCAGCCCGCCTTCGACCTCGCCGGCACGCTCAGGCTTCAGATCCGGGTTTCCCAGCGCGCTGAAGACCACCGCCGCCGTTCCCTGATCGGCGACGTTTGCGTTCGCCGCAACGAAGAATGGCAGCGCGTCGTTGGACCCCGGCGAAACACCCGATTGTCCAAAAGCCGTCCGCAGGCGCAGCTGGTTGAGGAACCCGGGCTTCGGGAAGAACGACTCGTCAGAAATCACCCACGAGATGTTGCCCTTCGGATAAAATGCGGATGACGTCTTCAATCCGAACGTGCTGTTTTGGTCGACGCGGAATCCGCCAGTCACGAACAACCGGTCGCGAAAAGCGAAAGTCTGCTCGAGGAAAGTGCCCGCGTTGACCTTGAACGTCGACGCCTCGTCGGCGGACGGAACCGCTCCGGCTGTTACCGTCGTCGCTCCCGGCGGGAGAACCGAAGAGCCGGCGCCATTGCGGGCGAAGATGCTGCGGAAATACTGCGCTCCGAACGTCGTCTTCGAGGAAACGGCGCTCGACATGTTGAACTGCGCGGTGCCGCTCGCGTCGAACGTGTACAGGAAGAAGTTCGTGCGGTTGTTGAATTTGAAGCCGAGACGACTGCTGCCGAAATTGGAGCACTGCCCCTGACGGCAAATGTCGGAATCCACGCGATTCACGAAGTCGATCCCGAAGTTGCCGCGGGTCGTCAACCAGGTCAAAGGGCGCCAGTTGGGACTCAGACTTCCGATAAAGCGGTTAATGTCCTGGCCCACACTCTCCTGGAACATGTCGCCCGGGGTGAACGCCCGATATCCGTTCAGAAACTGCGTCGTTCCACTGATGAAGCCATTCGTTCGGTAGCCAGGGCCGCCGTAGGCGCTCGACGTCAAACCAGTGGTATTGTTTTCCGTCTGCGGCAAGCGTTGCGAGCTGGAGATAAAAACTGTCGAGACCGCGACGTCAGCGAGGGGTGACAGCTGGAGGTTCACGTTGCCGCGGAAGGTGGCACGCGTAAGAGCGTTGGGGCGGAGCTGCTCGCCCGGTATGAACCCGTTCTTGGCGAGCAGTCGCTGGACTTCGAACTCCGGAACTTTGTAGACGCCTTGCTCGCCAGCGTAATTCCCCTGCAGGAAATAGCGAAGCGTCTCGGAACCACCTGATACGCCGGCGCCGTACTCTTCCTGATACGCGGGTGCGAGCGGAGTAATATCCTTCTCGGCGAAAAGGTTGAGCGAGGCAACGCTGTCGACGATGCACGTGCCGAGCGAGACGTTGGGCAGCGAACAGTTACCCAGCGCGGTCGTGCGCAAGGCACCCGTCGGCGAATGGCCGAAGAGAGTGTAGGCCGTTGGATAAGTGTTGTGGTCGGAGATGCGGCCGTGCTGGAGATAAGTGTCCCAGCGCCCATTGCCCACGCGACCACGCTTGGTCGTGATCACGATCACGCCGTTGGCGGCGTCGGTCCCGTAGAGAGTGGAAGCAGAAGGCCCCTTCACCACTTCGACGCTCTCGATCTGGTTCGGGTCGATGTCGCTCAGTCGGCTGGGGTTAGACCCGCCGATCCCGATGCTGGAAGAGCCAGTGGAGCTCTCCATGCGAATGCCATCGATGATTACGATCGGATCGTTGCTGAGCGAGAGGCTGTTGACACCGCGGATGCGGATGCGCTGGCCAGTTCCGCTCATGGTGCCGGCGAGCACTTCGACACCCGGAGCTCTCGCATTCAACAAATCGGTGATGTTGGTGACCGGCCTCGTTTCGACGGTCTGTGCCGCGTTGATTCTTGGTATGTCGCTGCCGACCTCGGTCTTCAGCTGAGTACCGGTCGCGGTCGTGACGACCTGCGCAAGTTCAATGGCAGTTACCGACAGTGTGAAATTCAGCGTCGCCGAGCCGTCGGCAGGAACGGTTACCGGCAGCTTCTGGGTGACGTGTCCGAGGGCGAGCACCCTGACTTCCTGTGCTCCGGTTGGCGCGCCTCGGATGATGTAGCTGCCGTCATCTCTCGTTGGCACCATTATGCCGGTGCCGACAATCGTTACGCGCGCGTTGGGGATCGGACGGCCAGTACCCTCCTCGCGCGCCACACCGGTGATAGTGCCTGTGGTTCCCTGAGCGATCGCCAACGCCGGACTCAACACGGCAATTGCGACCGACACGAACTGACGAAGACGAATCATTCCTCGTTCTCTCCTCGGTCAGGATGGTCAGACGCATCTGGTCGGAGGCAACGCGAAATGACAGGAAGGCCCTCGCCGCCTGTCTTATCAGGTCGTCATTGTCCACCAGTGGGGGACGGGTTCCCCCCGGGGTTCAAATAGAAACTATGCATGGGATGCTGCGTCTGCCAGCAGCAACATTTGGAGCGGAGACCCACCATTGCGGCTATACCGCAGTCGCTTTTTCCGTGACGACCCGAACCTGGTTGTTCAATACCTGCATGAAGCCGCCGCTGACGTTGAATCGAGGGCCAGCTGTTCCGCCAAGCCTCAGCGCACCGTCTCCCAGCAGCGCCATCAAAGGCGCATGACCGGCGAGAATGCCGATCTCTCCGTCGTACGCCGGCGCGACCACAGAATCCGTTTCTCCCTCGAACAGCACCGCCTCCGGAGAGATCACCGATACCTTGAGCATCTGCTACGCGTTGGAGAGACGCTGCGCGGTCTCGGCTACGCCATCGATCGCGCCCTGCATGAAGAACGCCTGCTCGGGATACTGATCGAACTCGCCAGCCACGAGCCGCTCGAACGATGAGATCGTCTCCTCGAGTTTCACGTACTCGCCTTTGATCCCGGTGAACTGCTCGGCCACCGCAAACGGCTGGGACATGAAGCGCTGAATCCTCCGCGCGCGGCCAACCACCAGCTTGTCCTCTTCGGACAGTTCGTCCATGCCGAGAATGGCGATGATGTCCTGCAGCTCCTTGTAGCGCTGAAGAATTCGCTGCACATCGGTCGCTACCTTATAGTGGCGCTCCCCGATGAACTGGGCATCGAGAATTCGTGACGACGAAGCGAGGGGATCGACGGCGGGATAGATCCCGAGCTCGGTGATCGCGCGCGACAACACGACCGTCGCGTCCAGGTGCGCAAAGGCCGTGGCCGGCGCCGGATCGGTGATGTCGTCAGCCGGAACGTAGATCGCCTGCACCGACGTGATCGACCCGTTCTTGGTTGAAGTGATGCGCTCCTGCAGATCTCCCATCTCCGTCGCGAGCGTCGGCTGATAGCCGACCGCACTCGGCATGCGGCCCAGAAGTGCTGACACTTCGGAGCCTGCCTGCGTGAACCTGAAGATGTTGTCGATGAACACGAGCACGTCGGCGTTTTCGACGTCGCGGAAATACTCGGCGACCGTCAGTCCGCTCAGCCCGACACGAAGCCTCGCTCCGGGTGGCTCGTTCATCTGTCCGTAAATGAGAGCAGTCGAGGCGAGCACGCCCGACTCCTTCATCTCGAGATAAAGATCGTTGCCTTCGCGCGTGCGCTCACCAACGCCGCAGAACACGGACTTACCACCGTGTCCCTTCTGGACGTTGTTGATCAGCTCCATGATGATGACGGTCTTGCCGACACCGGCGCCGCCGAAGAGCCCGATCTTTCCGCCCTTCACGAACGGAGCGACGAGGTCGATGACCTTGATGCCCGTCTCGAATACTTCGGTCTTGGGCTCCAAGTCGGCAAACTGGGGGGCAGGACGATGGATCGGCCAGCGCTCTACGTCTTCAGGAATGGGTGGACCGTTGTCTACCGGATTCCCGATGACGTTGAGAATTCTGCCCAGCGCCGCCGCGCCGACCGGGACGGTGATCGCCGAGCCGGTGTCTTCGACGTCCATGCCGCGCACAACGGAGTCGGTCGACGACATCGCCACCGCACGGACCTGGTTGCGTCCGATG
>Ga0193723_1000090_pt1 | contig 29688 bp, 26 predicted proteins | sample H2m2metaG_FD_143042 | JGI IMG/M metagenome (GOLD analysis project Ga0193723, IMG submission 143042) | Soil microbial communities from a riparian zone of the East river system, Colorado, United States - H2m2 | ecosystem: Environmental > Terrestrial > Soil > Riparian zone | place: USA: East River...
CTCATGCAAGCAGATTGCGCATTTCCTTGAGCGCGTTCTGGTGCATGAGTGACGCCATTCCCTTCCAATCGCCGGTGCGCATGGCCGTGATGAATCGATCGGTGACCTGCTCGGGAGTTTCGGCGGCTTGCGCCTGGGCGCTCTGCGCCTGCGGGGCGCGGGCAGTCAGCGATACCAGTAACAGCAGAGTGATGGACGCACGCATGCCAGCTCCTGCAATGAGGGGTGAGAATAGGTTACAGCAGCAGTCGTTCGTAATACACCAGCGGAGTGCCCTTATAGACAACGCGCCCACACTCCGTGAACCCGCACCGGTCGTAGAATCCTCCCGCCCCCGCCTTGGCGTCGTACGCATCGAGGCGAATGGCCTCTGCCGGCCACTTCTCTGCGACGACGCAGGCATCGTCGAGCGCGCGACGTCCCAACCCTTGGCGCTGATGCGCGACCGACACGGCCATCCCGGTCAAATAGAGCGGTCGCTTGACCGGCGTGAAGTATGAGACATCGATCGCCCAGGGTTTCTTGGTGGCGAGCCGCACCACCGTCAGAATGCGTCTGCCGTCTCGCCCGACGCGGACCCGCGCGTGGCGCTGCGACAATGCGGCGCCGCGCTCGCTGACCAGCGACGACCAATGCCCCGGGCCGAAGCGCGCCGCCAGCGCACCGGCTGCGGCGTTTTGGAGACCGGCAATGACGCCCACATCGTCGAGCGTGGCGTCACGAAACTTCAGCGTCACCAGCGGAATGACACCCTACGCCCGCCCTTCGAGTCGTTCCGTGATCGCGTGGGCGGCGGCGTCCGCGATATCCAGCATCGCACCAACGGCGGCGCGGATGGTCTGGAGCAGCTCGTAGAGGACAGGCCGAGCGGGCGCGGGAGGGTCACGCCGCGGTGGCAGAGTGCGACGCTGCGGGGGCGGAGGAGCATCGTCCGCCCCGACAGCTGTCGGTGGCCGGCGCGCTGGTGGTTGCAGGTCCCCTTTTGGCTGCGTGGGACGGGCCGACTCCTCATCACTCGGACTCTGGTCTGGCGTGGGAGGTTTCCGTCTACGCGGTTTCTTGTCTTTTCCCATGGTCAGCGACTCCGCGAGCGAAGATGATACACCACCTCGATCGCCAGGTCGCACAGGTCGGCGGCGATCCAGAGGACGAGCGCGATGACCGCAACGTAGAATCCCATGAGCAGGGCCGGAATCACACCTGCGAGCGTGGCGGGATACATCACGAAGGCCATACCTCCCACGAGCGCCACCGCGGCAAGGAGTCGAAACGCCATCGACGCCAACCGCAGCGCGGGATAGCGCGGCGGCTCGGCGCCAGCCGAAAGCACAATCGTCGGAACAGAGCCGGGTGTGGGACCGGAACTCGCCATGATGACCCTCCAGAATCTGGGTGACCGACTTTCCTAGTATACCCGCGCTACCGCTTCAATGACCGAGCATCGTCGGTGGCAAGATGACATCAGGCTTTGTGTTCATCAGGAAACTCGTCATGATCCAATCGTCCTTTGACTTGTAACAATCGAACCAGATATAGACCGGACCCTTCTCATATAGAATGATCACGTAGCTGCGAGACGCGTGCGTACCGAGCGGGACGACTTCGAGCGTCTCGTATCCGACCATTCGGCCGTACGCGTGCTCTATGTTTTCAAAAGCGGGGACCGTTGCGTTGACCTGCTCGACAATGGGCGAGTTCGTAAGCCAGGTCTTCATGGCGGTAGGTGCCCCGGTCGTCTTGTACGCCTCGAGGCCGGCACGGACCACGGGCGGCAGCGTGGCGGTCTGGGAAGCCAGCGCAGGCGCCGCAGCCATCGCCAGGCACAGGACGAATATGATTGCTCGCATGGGTGTCGCTCCGTATTGAGCCAGGGTGATCAACTCCGAAGCTCTGGCCGAAACGGCTCGGCCGCCACCTGGAATCTGTCCTCGTACACGACGTATCCCGGCCGCCGCGTCCGCACCATGCGGCTTGCGACATGATGCTCCGCCAAGAGGGCCGCTATCTCGTGCGCACGCGCGATGTGTCTGGTCGCGCTCGCGCGGAACCAGCTGATCGCACACTCATTAGCCCCTGGACGCCGCGAGCGGGCGAAGCGACCGGGTGTCTCAAGCCTTCGACCGAACCACCCGTCAATGTCCGCCCACCAAGCCTCTGCGCATGGGTCCAGCTGACCGGCGCGCGACAAGCGATACGCCGCCTGGAAGATGCCCAGCTCGACCCCCGAGTCCGGATCGATCTCGTCGACCACAAAGCGGACGTACACACCCTCCTCACTTGCGACTCAGTCCTTGTACGGATCGAACTCGTCCGCCCCAGCCATCACGACGATCAGCGGACGCAGCGTATGCAACACTTCGACGGTCGCGCCCTGCGCCTTGAGCACGTCCGGCAGACGGCGATACACGTGCGGGCTCTCGTCGGTGCCGCCGCCGCGCAGCAACACACCCTTTCCCTTGATCCACTCGTTCATCATCTCACGCGAGATCGAAGTGTTGTTGAGCACCTTGCCCTTGCGCGTGCGCTTCCCCGCCGCGGCGGTGCGGCTCATGACACGACCCGCGCCGTGGACCGTTGAGTAGAGCGCGCGCGCCTGCAGCTCCTGCGTCGCCGTGTCGGCCGGCGTGGCGCCCTGGAGAATCACGGCGTTGTCGCCCATCGAGCCGCCGACGAATCCCTTCTGGCCCGGAAACGCCGGCGTCGCGCCCTTGCGGATGACGTACAGCGACTCGCCGCCGTGCTCCTCGATCCACGCGAAGTTGTGGTGGTTATGCACCAGCTCCTCCTCGCGACCACCAAGGATCGAGACGACCTTGCGCGCCACCCACTCGCGGCCGGCGTAGGCGTAGCGTCCGGCCAGATTCATCAGCTGCCAGTACGCGTCGCCGATCGGGGCATGGACATCGAGCAACGTCTCACGCTCCGGCGCGCGCTCGCCCCACTGCTTGTTCTGCGACAACGCGAGGAAGCCGTGCGCAACGCCGAAGCCGAACCCGCGCGAGCCGAAGTGCACGCCGACCCAGATGCGGTTCTCCTCGTCAGCGAACACGTCCACGTAGTGATTGCCGCTGCCCACCGTGCCCAGCTGCTCGCGCGCCTTGCTGCGCAGGCGCTCGCGCTCGTGCTTGTGCGGCACGGCGTCCCACGCCGGATCGGCGAACAGCGGATCGTCCGTCGGCGCATCCTCGGCGCGGTTCTTCAGCCCCACGCCGAACGACAGCGACGCCTGAATCTCATCCGCCAGCTCGCGCACCCGACCCTGCGATATCGAATCCGACACCGACGACGGACACCTTGTCGCGATACGCCGCGACGCCGCCGATCGGCATGACATAGCCCAGGTGCCCATCAGCCATGAGCGCAGCGCGCTCGGCGCGGCTCGCGACGTCCTGGAGCTGCGCCAGCGTGTTGGATTCGTGCGAACCGAAGATTTCGATGTCGATCATGGACCTCCCTCCCGATGATGTAGGGGCGCAGCATGCTGCGCCCCTACCTTCACCGTTCGTATCATACCCAGCCGGGATGGGGGGGACAGCCAGCCCGCGCGCCCACCCCGGCGCCTCGTCACCAATCCATCGTTCATCCGTCAGACTGGCCCGGCCGAGCGTTCCACCCGCTACGGGAGTCGCGGTCCTTCGCGGGCTTCCCGCCCGGACCGGGCCAAAAACAATTCGCCCCATCGCGTGACCGGCACGGGATGGGGCGAGCGAGCGTCAAGGACTCGAAATGGACCTTTAGCCGTGTGCTCCCGTGCTGGACAGACCTGTGTCCGGGTAGGCTCGGAACGCGAGTCTACCGACGTCAGGCTTCGTGATCAGTTGAGGACACAAGGTCGCCAGCATGGTTTTTCTCCCTGAAAACAAAAATCGCGTCACCGTGGCCACACCTCGAGCAGCCATTGCGGGACGCGACTCCCTTGAAGCGAGGGGAACTCTAAAAACGTGTCCCTAAACTGTCAAGGCCATAACCGGTACAAAGTCCGCGGGAATGCGATCGCCTCCCGGATGTGCGGGATGCCGCAGATCCATGCCACCGTCCGCTCGACGCCGAGTCCGAATCCCGCGTGCACGAACGTGCCGTACTTCCGGAGATCGAGATACCACGAATACGCATCTTCCGGCAGCTTCTCGGCGCGAATGCGGGCGAGGAGCTTGTCGTAGTCGTCCTCACGCTGGCTGCCGCCGATGATCTCACCGTAACCTTCGGGCGCGAGGCAGTCGTTATTCAGCACGGTCCGGGGATCGGCCGGGTTTTCCTTCATATAGAAAGCCTTCACGGCCTTGGGGTAGTTGTAGACGAAGACGGGCCGGTCGTATTGCTTCGCGAGCGTCGTCTCGTCGTCCCCGCCCAGGTCCCGGCCCCACTCCATGTCACCGCCCAGAGCCTTCAGCTTCGCGACGGCGTCGGTATAGGAGATCCGGTGGAATGGCGGCTGCACGCGCTCGAGCGGCGCGAGATCGCGGCCCAGCTCGGTGAGATCCTGCTTCCGTTGCTCCAGGCAGCGGCCCACGAGGTACGAAACGAAATCCTCCTGCAGCCGCATGTTGGCATCCGAGTCGTTCCAGGCGACTTCGGGTTCGACCATCCAGAACTCGGTCAGGTGGCGGCGCGTCTTCGACTTTTCGGCGCGAAACGTCGGACCGAAGCAGTAGACCTTGCCGAGCGCCGCCGCCGCGGCCTCTACGTACAGCTGGCCCGTCTGCGCGAGGTGGGCCTTGCCGAGATCGAAGTAGTCCACGGAGAACAGTGTGCCCGCATGCTCGCCGATCGAGCCGGTGAGAATGGGCGTGTCCACGAGCGTGAAGTGGCGTTGATGAAAGAAATCGCGAATCGCCTGAATGACCTCGTGGCGCACGTGCGCGATCGCGACCTGCTGCTTGGAGCGCAGCCACAGATGACGGTGCTCGAACAGGTACGCGGTGCCGTGCTCCTTGGGCGTGATCGGAAAGTCGGGGCTCGGCCCGATGATCTTGAGATCGGAAGTCTGCAGCTCGACGCCCCCCCCTCCCGGTGCGCGCGCGTCCGTTCGCACGCTGCCCGTCACCTCGAGCGAAGTCTCTTGAGTAAGTTTCCCGAACGCGTCCCAGACTTCCGGCGCCACGTCTTTTTTGGAGATCACGGCTTGCAGGTAGCCCGTCCCGTCCCGCACCACGACGAACGCGATCTTCCCGCTCGAGCGGGTTGTCGCCACCCAGCCGCGCACCACCACGGTCTCGCCGGCGTGCTGCGGAAGCTCATCGATCCAATGACGTTCGGGCATAGGGGCGGCATACTAGTGGCGGGTCTTTTCAGTGTCAACGCGATCGCCCTGGCCTGCGCGCCGGCCCTGAAAACGGGCCCAGCGCGGCAGGAATCGGGTTGGCCCGCCTACCTCGGCAACCAGCGCCACGACGCGGCCGCGCACGAGACCTTGAACCCCGATCCGCGTCCCCTCTGGCACGTGGGCATGGGACGCGGCGTCCGGGGCAGCCCCGCATTGGGCGAGTCGGTCGTCGCCGTCGGAACCGCCGACCGCAACCTGGTGCTGGTCGATCGCTCGAGCGGGGACGTGCTGTGGCGGTCGCACCTCGATGGCAGCGTGCGCGCGGGTCCGCTGCTCGACGAAGACCGCCTGTACGTCGCCACGGAGTCACAGCCGCAAGGTCGAGTCTACGCGATCCGGTTGCGGGACGGCCGGCAGATCTGGCGCGCGCCGGCGGGCAGCGTCACGGCGCCGCTCGCATTCGATGGTGAAGGGATCTACGCCGGCACGGAGGAGGGGCTGGTGCTGCGACTCGAGCCGGAGCGCGGCAAGGTCGCGTGGCGCCGGCCGCTGAGCGGCGCGGTGCGGGCGGGTCCGCTCGTGACGCCGAGTGGGCTCGTCGTCGCCACGACGAGCGACACGCTGTTTTTACTCGATCGCCAGACGGGCGCGGTCCGCGCCCAGCGGTCGCTTCCCGGTGCGGTGCTCGCGACTCCCGCCACCGACGGGCGTCGTGTCTTTCTCGCCACCACGAACGGCCGGATCGTCGCCGTCGATCTCGCATCGTGGAGCGTGGCCTGGGACCGCGACGCGGGTGATGCGGTGTACGGCGCGCCGGCGCTCGTCGCCGATACGCTGGTCGTGCTCGCGCGCGATGGCCGGCTGTGGATGATTCCGGTGGACGCCCCAGACAACGCGACGAGTCACACGCTCGGCATCGTCGCCACCGCCGGTCCGACGCCGCTTGCCTCCGGCGTCCTCGTCGGGAGTGTCGGCGGCGAAGTGCTGCTGGTCGACCCGAAGAGCGGGGCGATTCGCTGGCGGGCGCAAGTCGCCGGCCCCATCGAGGAACCGCCGCTCGTGCGCGACCGGCAAGTGGTTGTGATCGCGGGCCGAGGCAATATTCATACTTATCGATGATGCGCTCGACGACTGTCGTTGTACTGATGATTTGCGGTGCCGCGCCGATGCTCTCGGCGCAGTATCTGGATGCACGTCGGCACGTCGGCACGGCTCACGACTTGTCGGGCCAACGTGAGACGTTCCGACGTGCCGTCGTGCATAACGGTAAGTGGCTCACCGCGGCCAGCGTGGTAGCTCTGATCTTCTTCGCCGAGCGCGAGCACAGCCAGTCGCGCCGTGAGTGGAATGCGCTGCTCGATATCTGCCGCTCGGCGCAGGATGCCTGCGCGCTGGGATCGGACGGCCGATACGTGCGGAGCGACGCCGAAGCGCTGTATCAGCGCTCGCGCGCGTTCGACCGGCGGGCCAACCGTTGGCTGCTGGGTGTCCAGGCGGGCCTGCTCGCCACAACCGCGCTGTTCATCATCGATCTGCGTCCTGGGGAAGGACCCGACAACATCCCCTTCGCTCCGATGCAGGTGGGGTTGCGGATTCCTCTCTAGAGCTATCGGCTATCGGGTATCGGCTATCGGGTTGTGTGATAGCCGATAGCCGATAGCCATTTACCCTACCCGGAACAGTTCGAACCCCCGCTCATACCGCGTCACAATCCGTTCGCGATACACCGCGTGCTCGCGCCGCTCGAGCGCGGGATCGGTGGCGATCATCGCGGCGGCCGCGGTGCGCGCGGCGTCGAGCAGCGGCAAGTCGGTCTCGAGATTCGCGTAGCGCAACGGCACACCGCCGGATTGCCGGGCACCGGTGAGCTCGCCCATGCCACGCTCGTGGAGGTCCAGCTCGGCGATCTTGAAGCCGTCCGTCGTTTCGCAGAACGCCTGCAGCCGCGCCGCTGCCTCGGAGGAATCCGACAGCAGAATGCAGTGGCTGGCCGCTGACCCACGCCCAACGCGGCCGCGGAGCTGGTGCAGCTGCGCCAAGCCGAATCGCTCGGCATGCTCGATCAACATCACCGTGGCATTCGCGACGTCGATCCCGACTTCGATGACGCTGGTCGCGACGAGAATGTTGACGGTGTTGTCGCGAAAGGCGCGCATCGTGGCATCGCGCTCATCGGCCTTCATCCGGCCGTGCACGAGGCCCACGCGAAACTCGGCAAACGTCTTCGCCAGCTTCTCGGCCATCGTGGTGGCAGCCTTCAGGTCAGCACGCTCCGATTCGTCGATGACCGGATACACCACGTAGGCCTGCCGCCCCGCGGCGCACTCGCTGCGGATGAACGTGTAGATCTTCGACCGCGCCGCCTCGGTGCGGAGGGCAGTCTTGACCGCGCCGCGGCCGGGTGGCCGCTCGCGCAGCTGCGTGACGTCGAGATCGCCGTAGAGGGTCAGGGCCAGGGATCGCGGAATCGGCGTTGCGGTCAACAGGAGTACGTCAGGCGCGTCGCCTTTTTCCACCAGCGCGGCACGTTGCTCGACGCCGAAGCGGTGCTGCTCGTCGATGACGGCGAGACCCAGCCGGCGGAACGTGACCGACTCCTGGATCAGCGCGTGTGTCCCGACGACGATGCGTGGTGCGCCGCCGGCGATGCGTTCCCGCACGGCCGATTTCTCTGCTGCCGTCATGCGGCCCAATAAAAGCTCCGGACGGATCGCGAGCGGCTCGAGTAGCCGGGTCAACGTGGCGCCGTGCTGCTCGGCGAGCAGCTCCGTCGGCGCCATGATCGCCGCCTGATACTCGTTCTCGGCGGCCAGCAGCATGGCGAACAGCGCCACGACCGTCTTCCCCGTACCCACGTCGCCCATCAGGAGCCGGTGCATCCGCAGCGGCGCCGTCATGTCGTCGGTGATTTCTCGGACGGCGTGGCGCTGGTCGCCCGTCAGCTCGAACGGCAGATGCTCCTTGAGCCGCGTCGTGAGCTCGCGTTTGAGCTCGAAGCGAATGCCGGCACGGGAACGCTTCGCGAGGTGTCGGGCGCGTGCCTGCACGAGCTGCTGGTCGAACAGCTCGTCGAACGCCAGCCGGCGCCGCCCCAGCTCGGCGTCTTCGACCTTCTTGGGACGATGCATCAGCGCGAGCGCGGGCCGCAGCTCGATCAGATCGTGCGTGGCGCGGAACGCAGCGGGATGGGGATCGGTGACGAGCGCCAGCAGCTCGTCCAAATGCTGCTGCACGAGCGCACGAATCTGCCGATGTGTCAGGCCTTCGGTGGCTGGATAGACAGGGAGTACGAGTCCCCAGTCCCCAGTCCCTTCGCCCTCATCCGGTTCGGCCAGCACGATGAACTCGCGCGGTACGATCTGCTTGCCGTGGTAGTAGCGCACCGGTCCGGTGACCAGCAACAGCTGTCCCTTCTTGATCTGGCGCTCGAGAAACGGGCGGCCGGGCCAGGCGCACTCGAGCAACCCGCTGTCATCCTTGAGTACCGCGCGGAACACCCGGAGTCCCCGTTTGGTGGGCAACACTCCCGTGCTGACGACCCGGCCTACGCACGTGACGTCCTGTCCAATTGCCGCGCGGGCCAGCGGCATGACCGTGGTGGCGTCGAGATAGCGATGCGGCACGTGATACAGGAGATCCAGGGCGGTGCGGATGCCGAGTCGCTGCAGCGCCTCGGCGCGTTTGGGGCCAACGCCCTTGAGGAACTTGACCGGAGAGTTGAGCTGGAGCTTCACCCGCTCACCAGTCGGTGCGCGAACTCCACGGGATCGAACAGCTCGAGGTCGTCGAGCGCCTCTCCGGTTCCAAGAAACCGGATGGGTACCTGGACCGCGCGCCGCAGCGCTACGACGCTTCCACCCTTGGCAGTGCCATCCAGTTTGGTAATTACGAGACCGGTGAGCGGGACCGCGGCGGCGAACGCCTCCGCTTGACGCACCGCGTTCTGCCCGACGGTGGCGTCGAGCACGAGGAGCGATTCATGCGGTGCGCCGGCTTGGCGCTTTCCCACGACGCGCACGACCTTCTTGAGCTCTTCGCGCAGCCGCTCGTCGGTATGAAGCCGCCCCGCGGTGTCCACGAGCACCGTGTCCACGCCGCGGGTGCTGGCGGCTTCGACGGCGTCGAACGCGACGGCGGCGGGATCGCCGCGGTGTGATGCGCCCACGAACGGCGCGCTCAAACGATCGGCCCAAACCTTGAGCTGCTCGGTGGCGCCCGCGCGAAACGTGTCAGCGGCCGCGAGCAGCACGCTGCGTCCTTCCCGTTGCAGCAGCTTCGCAAGCTTCGCCACGGACGTCGTTTTCCCGGTGCCGTTCACGCCAAAGATCAAGATGACCGTCGGCGGCGGCGCTGCCCGCGCCAGCGGTGTCGCCGCTGGACCCAGCTCCTCGACGATGATCCGCTCGAGGCTCGCTTGATCGACCGTGTCGGCGCGACTCAACTTCTCCACGGTCTCGTTGGTCGCGGCAACGCCGAAGTCCGCCTCGACCAGCATGCGCTGCACTTCTTCCAGCTTGACGGTGTCCACCGCGCCGCCCGTGAAGAGGCGGCCGACTTTTTTCCAGAGACCCATCAGGGCAATCCCTGGCGCCGGCGCAGCGCCCATTCCGTCGCCAGTGCGAGGGTCGCGAGGACGAAGAGCCACCAGCGGTCGCGCAGCCCGATCGAAGCGAATCGGGACGTCGCCTCCCCCGGCTGGGCGCTGAGTGCCGGCGCGCGTGGCAGCCACTCATCGGAGTATGTCTCGACCGCCACGACACCCTGCTCCGGACCGCCGCTCAACGCGTACCGGTAGACGCCCGGCGGCAGCAACAGCTCAGCGCGGCCGGCCGCGTCGAACCGCAATGTGTCCGTGCGCGTCGTGTCGCCGGTCCGCAATGTGACGGCGAGCGGCCGCGCCGTATCCGGCGACGTCCAGCGCCAGACGATTGGCAGCCCGTTCGCAGCTTCCAGCGCGAGCGGAACTGCCCGCTCCCTGCTCGCCGCTCCCCGCTCTCTCAAGAGCCAGTCCACCAGTGCTGCCACCACGCTGCGATAGCCCTCCTGCGCGGCGCCGCCGCGAAACGCCCAGCGCCACAGCCCGGCCGCTGTGACGGTGGCGACGCGTTGCCCCCCCTCACCATTGCGTTCCTCGAGCGTGACGATCGGGCGCGGCATGCCGCGCCGCGCGAGCCGAGCGACCAGCGCGACCGTCACGGCAGGATTCGAATCGTGCGGCTGCACGACGACAGCGGTCGCGGGCGGCAGGGAATCCCAAATCACTCCGGCGAGGGCGGCGCTGAGCGGCGACGAGGTCGGGCGCTCGACGTACCAGTCACCCGGCTGGCCATTCGTCGGCCACAGGAGCAGCGCGTTTCTCGATCCACTGGTGAACGCGCGCGCCCGCTCCGGATCGCCCGTCGCGATCACGAGCCGAGCATTCGCCGCCGCGCTGGTGAGCACGGTGGTCGCAACGGGAGCGAGTGTCGCGCCGTCGCGCCAGCGTCCCGGCTCCGTCTCGACGAACACCCGCACCGGCACGCGGGCGACGTCGCTCAGCGTACGGGCGAGGAACCGCGCCTCCCAGTCCGGCGGCGAGGCGAAGATCACGGCGGCGGGCTCGAGGCTGACGTCGATCGCAAAGAGACGGCTGTTGTCTCGGGGCTCAGCGTCGCCGACACCATCCAGGCGGACCTCGAGAACTTGCCAACCGGGAAGGGGGAAGCGGGAAGCGGGAAGGGTAATACTCGTTTCGAGAATGCCGCTGTCAGGCAGAGTGATCCCCTGAGTCGCGAGACGCCGGTCGCCGACGCTCAGCAACAATCTCGCCGTACCCTTCCCCCTTCCCCCTTCCCTCGTCCCCACAGTTCCGAAGCTCACCCTGAGCCGAACGGTGTCGGTTCGCGTCACATGCCGCGTGCCCTCGACGCTCGCGACGTAGGCATCGAAGAACGGCGCGCGCGGCTGGACGATAATGCGGGGGCGGCGCAGCAGATCGGCCGGAATTGCCGACACGTCGTCCGGTTGTCCGTCGGTCACGACGACAACCTCACCAGCCCTCCCGGCGGCCGCTTCGAGCGCCGCCGCGAGGTGGCTGGCGCCGGCGGCCGGCGGTGCGGTGTCGTACGCGCTCACGGCAGTCCCGAACCGCCACACGACCGCCCGCCGCCGCGCATACGCGCGCGCGGTGTCGAGCGCGGCGCGCCACGGCGCACCGGTCATGCTGAGCGACGCGTCGAGCAGCACGATGGGCTGGTCACCGGCAGGCAGCAGTCGCGAGCTGGCAGGATTCCAGAGCAGGAGGATCAGCGCCAGCACGGCGATGCCGCGCAGGATCATGAGAGGCACGCGAGCGCCTCCGCGATCGTGAATTTGCCGTCGTACAACGCGCGGCCCACGCACGCTCCGGCCAGCCGGGCGGCGCGCGCCGCGCGCAGATCATCGAGCGAGCCGACGCCCCCCGAGACGATCACGTCCAGGCCGAGCGCCGCGAGGTGTTTGGCGCCGTCGATGTCGGGACCCGTCAGCTGGCCGTCCCGCGTGACTTCATTGTAGATGATCGTGCGGATCCCCAGCCGCGACACGCGCTGCGCGAGCTCGTGCGCCGTCAGATCGAGAATGTCGTGTGTGCCGCGCGGCGCGACTCGGCCGTGCTTCGCGTCGATCCCGACGGCGAGCCGGGTTGCGCCGTGGCGGACGACGAGCCGTTCCACGAGGTCGCCGTCCACTGCCCCGCGTGGCCCGATGACGACGCGCGTCGCGCCGAGTGTGAACATCTGCTCGATGTCGGCCTCCCGAAACAACCCGCCCCCGACTTGAACCTTGACCGCCGCGGCCTGCAGCACCGCGCCGACCAGCTCGTGATTGTCCGGCCGGCCAAACGCGCGGTCCATATCAACGAGGTGGATCCAGCGCGTCCCGGCGCTGGTGAACGCGTCGAGCGCGGCCAGCGGCTGGGCCATGGCGCCGCGAGCGCGCACCACGCGCCCGCCTTCGATGTCAACGGCGGGATAGAGCTCCACGAGATCTGTGAGGAAGTTAGAGGCTAGTCTTCGCGAGCCGCCGCGGCGGCGCCGAGCGCCGGAGCCGCGGTGGGCAGACCGGTGGGCTCGAGCTCCGCGAAGAGCTGGGCGCGCACGGTCTCGAACGCCGACTTCAACTTCGCCGGTACGGGCTCGCCGGCCCCTGCATCCTTCCGTTGGGGATTCGTCGGCCGGCCATTCACCAGGAACTCATAGTGCAGATGCGGACCCGTCGACAGTCCCGTCGAGCCGACGTACCCGATGGTCTGCTCCTGCTTGATGCGCAGCCCCACGTGCAGGCCGGTCGCGAACCGCGAGAGATGGCCGTAGCGCGTGCGAATGCCGTTGGCGTGGCGGATCTCGACCAGATTCCCATACCCGCCATTGCGGCCCGCTTCGGTCACGATCCCGTCGGCCGTGGCGCGAACCGGTGTTCCGTACCCGGCGGCGTAGTCGGTCCCCTCGTGCGTGCGCCACCGCTTCAGGATCGGATGGTAGCGCCCGCCGAAGCGGCTCGAGATATGACTGAAGCGCAGCGGTGCGCGCAGGAACGCCCGGCGCAGCGAGCGGCCGCGATCGTCGTAGAACCCGCGCAATCCGCTTGCCGCGTCGAACGCGAAGGCGAAACTGGGCGACCCCGCGACATCGACGCGGGCCGCGAGGATGTGGCCCAACCGCTTTTGCCCTTCGGGCGACTGCAGCCGTTCGATCAGCACCTCGACGCGATCGCCGGGACGCATATCGCGCGTGAAATCGATTTCCCAGTCGTACACGTCCGCGATGGCCCACGCGAGCGCGACCCGCTCGCGGGCCGGCAGGAAGGAATCGGGGACGGCGGCGTCGAGCGCGTCGTAGAGATTTGATTGAATGACGGCGGTCGTGCGCAGGCGTTCGGTTGTCCAGGGGATTGCTTCGACCGTCTCCGTCCACCCGGAGTCACCACCGAGACGGGACATCACCAAACGGGTTTCGGGATCGAGGCGCACGCCGAGACGATTGGCGACCGAGGCGCCCTTCACACGGCGCAGCTGGAAGATCAGTCCCGGCTGCATGCGCCGGGGATTGAGTGTGTGCGTCGCCTTCATGAACCTGACGTATTCGCGGCCGGTGATGCCGCCCCGCGTCAGCACATCGGACAGCATTTCGCGACGCCCCAATGTATCGGCCCACTCGTCGTAGGCACTCGTCACGACGATCGGCAGCGCGACGAGAATCTTGCGCGACGGCCAAGCCTCATGCGCAGCCCAGACCAGCATCCCAACGGCGAGCGCGCCGGCAGCAACGTAATGACTCGCCCGCCACCTCATTAGTCCATCTGTCTCCGAATGAAGGTCGGTATTTCCATTTCGTTCAGCTCAGGATTCAGCGGCGCCTGGGCCGGTCCCCGTTTGGACGGGGGGACCTCAGCCGGCTTCGCGAATCCGGGCGGCGGCATCGGCGTCGGCCGAGCCCCGCGATCGCGGAACGGCAGCACACCGGCGGCGGGCCGCTGCACACCCGCCAACGCATCCGCCATCGCCCCGGTCCTGTCGAATCCCGTCGCAATGACCGTGATCCGCACTTCCCCGTGCATCGCGGGGTCGTTCACCGCGCCGAAGATGATCTCGGCCTCGTCGCCGGCGGCGTCGTGAATCGCCTCGCTGATCTGCGTCACTTCCCCAAGCGTCAGGTCTTCGCCGCCGGTGATGTTGATCAGCACGCCCGTCGCGCCGGCGATGGAGATGTTGTCGAGCAGCGGGCTCGAAATCGCCTGCTGCGCCGCTTCCATCGCGCGGTTCTCGCCGCGTCCCTGGCCGGTCCCCATCAGGGCCGCGCCGCCGTTCTGCATCACGGTGCGGACGTCCGCAAAATCTACATTGACGAGACCCGTCACGCAGATGAGCGCCGAAATGCCCTGCGTGGCGTGCAGGAGCACCTCGTCCGCCTTCTTGAGCGCGTCCTGAAACGGAATCCCCTTCCCGACCACCGCGAGCAGCCGCTCGTTGGGCACGACGATCATCGTGTCCACGTGCTTGCGCATCTCGGCGATCCCCATTTCCGCCTGACGCATGCGCTTGCGGCCTTCGAACAGGAACGGCTTCGTGACGATGCCGATCGTGAGGGCTCCCAGATCACGAGCAGTCTGCGCGATGATCGGTGCCGCGCCGGTGCCGGTGCCGCCGCCCATACCGCAGGTGACGAACACGAGGTCCGCGCCCTGGAGGCTGTGCAGGACCTCGTCGCGATTTTCCTCAATCGCCTGCCGCCCGATCTCGGGCCGTGCTCCGGCGCCGAGCCCGCGCGTCAGCTTTTTGCCGATCTGGACCTTCACGTCGGCTTTGTTGTTGAGGAGCGCCTGGGCATCGGTGTTCACCGAGATGAACTCGACACCGCTCACGTGCTCGTCGATCATCCGGTTCAGGGCGTTGCCGCCGCCCCCGCCGACGCCGACGACTTTCATCCGCGCGTTCTGTGTAACGGTTTCTTCGAGTTCGAAGATCATGGGTCTCCCCTAGGGCTCAGAAGAAGTCTTGTAACCATCTCTTGAGAGGACCAAACAGTTTTTCCGGTGCGCCGCCGAACAGCACGCCCGGCGCGGAACCGCCGCCCGCGCTCTTGCGTGCCGCATACAGCACCAAACCGACCGGCACCGCGTAGCGCGGCGCCTGCACGCTGTCCACGAGGCCCGAGATCCCAAGCTCGGGATGACCGGCGCGCACCGGCGCGGCGAACACTTCGCGCGCCAGCTCGACCATACCGGGCAGATGCGCGGTGCCGCCGGACAGCACCACGCCGGCCGGCAACCGGCCCGCGCCGTATCCGGCGCGCTCGAACTCGCGGCCCACGAGCTGGAAGATCTCGTCCACGCGCTGGTGGATGATGTGCGCGACCAGCTCGCGCGACGCGGTGCGCGCGCCTTGCCCTGCCGTCGACGGCAGGCTCACGGTCTCGCCTGCGTCCACGAGCGGCGTGTACGCCGCGCCGTGCCGCTCTTTCAGTCGCTCCGCGTCCGACTGCGTGACGCCGAGGCCCTGCACCAGATCGCTCGTGACGTGCGAGCCCGCGTACTTGAGCGACGCAAGGTGGCGGATCTTTCCTTCATGGAAGATCGCGACACCGGTCGAGCTGCCGCCCACTTCCACGAGGGCGACGCCCAGCTCTTTCTCATCGTCGGTGAGAACGGCGTACGACGCGGCGAGCGGCTCGAGCACCAGATCGGCGACGCGATAACCGGCGCGCTGCACGCTCTTGCGGAGATTCTGCGCCGCCGTGGCCTGCACGGTGACGAGGTACATCTCGACTTCCAGGCGCGTGCCCGTCATCCCCACGGGGTCGGAGATGCCGTGCTGCTGATCGACGACGTATTCCTGGGGGATGTCGTGCAGCAGCTCGTGATCGCGGCCCAGCGACACGGCGCGCGCGACTTCGTTCACGCGCGCCACGTCCTGCGGGCTGATCTCTTCGGCGCTCACGGCGACCACGCCGGTCGAGCCGCGCGCCGACACATGCTCCCCCGCGATGCCGCACGTCACGTCCGGCACCCGTGCGCCCGCCATCCGCTCGGCATCCTTGAGCGCGGCGGCAACGGAGCGCGTCGTCTCGTCGATGTCGCGCACCATGCCGCGGCGCACGCCGCTGTTTTTGGCGATCCCGACGCCGAGAATCTTCGCGAGCGGAGCGCGGGGGAGATCACCCACCAGCTCGGCGATTACCGCGCAGGTCTTGGTGCTCCCGAGATCGAGTCCGGCGACCAGGCGGCGCTCAGGCATCAGACAGTCCCTGCGCCTCTGCGGCGCACGACGACTTGTCCCGCAAAGCGGGCGTCGAGCTCCACGTAGGGGCGCGCTTTCGCGGCCAGATCTCTCGCCACCAGAACCACCGCCTCGATCACCTCCGGCCCCGCATCACGGTTGAGCAACACGCGATGAGCGCCACCACCGAGCTCGAGCAGCACGTCGCCGCGCGTCGTCCCGGTATGCCGCGCGGCATCGATCGTCTGAAACAACGCGGGATCGACGGCCTGCACCCGCGCCAACAACCCGACCACACCGGAGTCGCCTGCGCCCGTCCGCACGATCGGCAAGTCGAGGCCCGAGCGATCGAACGGCAGCTGCCGCCCGTCGGCATCGACCGGGGCGAGCGCGCCCCGTTCACCCATCATGAGTGCGACGGGCTCGACCTCACGCACGATCACCTTCAGCGAACCGGGCGGACGCCGTAAGACCGAAGCATCGGCAATACCGTCCAGTCCGCGCAAGCGCTCGGCGAGCGGCGCGGTCTCGTCGAACACGCTCGCCGCCGCCGACAACCGCAGCGCCGCCAGCACCTGGTCGGCATCGAGATACCGGATGCCGACGATCTCGACCTGGCGCACGCGAAAAAACTGCAACCGGCGCAACCCGAGCGGCGCCGTCATCCACGCCACCATGACCACCATCGCCGCGGCTGCCCATGCCAACACGCGCCACGACACGCGCGGGAGCCGCAGGCGGCGCGGCATCCGAAACTTCGACGTCACGCGACTGCTCCCTGCTCCCGGCTTTTCCCCCCACCGTTCAGCATCCCGAGCAGCTCGGGCCCGACCCTCGTGATGTCGCCCGCGCCGAGGGTGAACACCACATCCCCGGTACGCACCGCGCGCGCCACGTGAGTCGTCAGTCCGGCGCGATCGCGCACCCCGACGGTCGCCGCACCGGCCCGCGTCGCACCGCGCACGACCAGGTGATGCGTCACGCCCGCCTGCGGCTGCTCGCGCGCGGCATAGATCGGGGCCACGACCACCACGTCCGCGGCCGCGAGCGCTTTGCCGAGCGCTTCGCCGTGCAATGCCGTCCGCGAGAACAGATGCGGCTGAAACACGGCGACGAGCCGCCGGCCCGGAAACGCCTGCCGCGCCGCGGCGAGCGTCGCAGCGACTTCGGTCGGGTGATGCGCATAGTCGTCGACGACCATCACCCCACCAGCCTCCCCCAGTCGCTCGAATCGCCGGCCGACGCCGCGGAACTCCGCCAGCGCGCGCGCGCCCGCCTGCACATCGGCGCCGAGTGCGTGCAGCACCGCGAGCGCGGCCGCCGCGTTGCGCACGTTGTGCAGTCCCGGCACGACCAGCGCGAGCTCGACGGTGTCACCACCCGGCAGCGAAATCGTCGCGCGCGAGCCGCCGGGCTCGAGCCGCGGGGCGCGAATGCGCACGTCCGCCGTCGCGCCGTGACCCACCCGCCACACCGGTGCGCTCACCCGCAGCGCCACACGATCGGCGCCGGCGTCGTCGGCCCCCACGATCACGCGCCCGGCCCGGTTCGCGAACTCGGCAAACGCGTCCTCGAGCGCCTCCATGCTGCCGTAGCACTCGAGATGATCCGCCTCCACGTTGTTCACCACCGCGATCGTCGGCCGCAGCGACAAAAACGCCTTGTCGTATTCGTCGGCCTCGACGACGTAGAGGTCTTCGCCGCCGATTCGGGCGTTGCCGCCCCACGCAGCGACACGGCCGCCGGCGAGTCCCGTTGGATTTCGCCCGGCGGCCGTGAGCGCCTCTGTCACCATGACTGTGGTGGTCGTCTTGCCATGCGTGCCGGCGACCGCCACGACGCCCTCTTTTCCGCCAGCGACCAGGTCCCCCAACGCGTCAGCCCGACGGACCACCGGCAGGCCCAAGGCGCGGGCCTTGTCCAGCTCCGGGTGGTCCCGCGGGACCGCGGCCGTAACTACAATGGCCCGAGCCCCTTCCACATGGTGCGGATCGTGTCCCCTCCACACAGGAACTCCCAGGGCGATCAGGTCATCGGCGCCTGTCCCGGAAGTGTCAGAATCACAACCAGTTATGGCGACTCCCCGGTGCCTGGCCAGCATCGCCAGGGCGCTCATCCCCGCCCCGGCTATGCCCATGAGATGGATGGGACGGGGATCTCCGGCTCGAAACAAGGTCATCTGTGGGGAGCTAATATAGGAAATCTACGCAACTTGCGAAAGCTCTAGAACCTTTGACATGATGGTTCGGGCAGCATTCGGGTGACCCCTCCGCCGGGCACTTTGGGCCAGGGCGGCGAGCCGGTTGGCGTCGTGGACCAACGGGACCACGGTCTTCGCAAAGCCGTCCGGCGTGAACTCACTCTCGAGCAACAGCACGCTCGCGCCGGCGTTCGCGAGGGCTCGCGCGTTGAACGTCTGGTGATCGGCGGCGGCTGTCGGCAGCGGCACCAGGATGCTCGGCTTTCCCCACGCGCACAACTCGGAGACGGTCATCGCGCCGGCGCGCGCGACCACGAGGTCCGCGGCTGCGTACGCTGAACCGATCGGATCGAAGAACCCGCGCACGACCACACGGCCGGGCTGTGCGAGCGGCGCGTAGTGATCCACATGCGCCGTCCCCGTTCCCCAGAGCAGACTCACGTCGCCGAGCTCGCCGCGCTGCAGCACGCGCGCGATCGTCTCATTCAACGCGCGCGCGCCCTGGCTGCCGCCGAACACGAGCACCGTCCGCCGCTCCGAGCTCAATCCGAATGCGGTGCGCGCCGCGCGCGCATCGACGTTCTCTGGTGGAGTGATCGGATTCCCGAACACGAAGACTTGCGTCTTGTGACCCGGCGACAAGCGGAGCCGCGCTTCGGGAAACCCGAGGTGCACCTGGCGCGCGCGGCGCGTGAGCCAGCGTTGCGTGAGTCCCGGAAATGCGTTCTGCTCTTGCAGCGCGGTCGGAATGCGCGCGTTCTGCGCGCGCCACACGACCGGCCCGGCCGCGTATCCGCCCGTGCCGATGACGACCGCGGGCTGCTCGTCGCGCAGCACCTGTCCGGCCGCACGCCAGGCTCGGACGGCAATCACCGGCCAGCGCAAGTTGCGCCACCACTGGCGCCGATAGATCGGCTCCATCGGCAGCAAGTGAAATCGAAACGGATGGTGCGGGAGGATCTGGGCTTCGATGCCGCGCTCGGCTCCTACGAACACCACTTCGTGGCCTTGATCGGCTGCCACTCGAGCGAGGGCAAGAGCGGGCATGAGGTGGCCACCGGTGCCGCCGCCGGCGATGAGAATCTTCACGCGAAAAACGTGCGTGGTACGTGGTACGTGGTGCGTGGGGTCAATCGGAGCTCGCGCACGAACCAACGCTTTGAACCACGCACCACGCACTACGCACGAGAATCTCTCCTGGCTCGCCCAACGCTCGCGAGAACACCAGTAGCTGCCAGGGCCACGATGAGTGATGATCGCCCATACGACATGAACGGCAGCGTCACTCCCGTCGCCGGAATCACGGCGAGGCTCACCCCGATATGGAGCACCACGCTGAGCCCGATCATCACACTGATCCCGGTCGCCAGCAGCTGACCGAACGGATCCTGCGCATTCCGCGCGATGCGGAAGCCGAGCCAGACGAATGTGCCGAACAGCAGCGCGATCGCGAGCACCCCGAGGAAGCCCCACTCCTCTCCAATCGTCGAGAAAATGAAATCGGAGTACGCATACGGCAGATAGCCGAGCTTCTGCTGGCCCTGGCCGAAACCGGCGCCGAGCAGCTGGCCCGCCCCAATGCCGGTGAGCGATTGCTGCACTTGCCACGTCGCTTCCTGCGGTGCGGCGCCCGGGTTCAGAAACGTCAGCACGCGGGCCATCCGGTACTGCGCGGTGGCGACGGCGCCGAACAGGAGCGGGGTCGAGGCGACGCCCAGAGCCAGGAAATGCCCGATGCGGGCGCCCGCGGTGAAGAGCACGCTGCCGGCGAGAATCCCCACGAGGAGCGCCATCGACAGATGCGGCTCGAGGAAGATGAGGCCGACCACGGGCACGAGGATCACGACGAACGGCAGCACGCCTTGCTGGAAGTTGCGCACCTGCTCGCCCTTCTTGGCGGCCAGCATGGCGCACCACACCACCACGGTAAACTTCGCGAGCTCGGATGGCTGCAGCGTGAGGAACCCGAGGTTCACCCAGCGGCGCGCGCCGTTGATCGTGGGGGTGATGGGATGCGTGAATGGCAGCAGGGGAATGAGCAGCAACAGGCCGGTGACTCCGAGCAGCGGCCAGGCCCAGTCGCGCCAGCGATGGTAATCGATGCGCGCGAACACAACCGCCAGCAGGCCGCCCACCGCCGCGCCCACTGCCTGCCGCAGCGCGAAGCTCGCGCCGACCTGGCCGCCGGCCACGGTGACGAGACTCGACGCGCCGTAGACCGCGGCCAGGCCGAAGACGACGAGCACGGCCGTGACGACGGCCAGCAGCCGGCCCTCCCACGTCACCGTGCTGCGACGAGTCGCCGGAATGTGGCCCCCCGTTCTTCGTAGTTCTTGAACATGTCATAGCTCGAGCACGCGGGAGACAGCAGCACCGCATCGCCCGGTTTCGCGGCGCGCCGCGCCCGCGCGACGACGTCCTCGAACGTCGTGCCGCGCTCGAGCGGCACTTTTCCTTTGAGATCCTGTTCCACGAGCGAACCTGCTTCGCCGTAGGCAATCACCAGCCGGCAACGCTCGGCGAGCAGCGGCGCGAGACTCGTATAGGGCTCGCCTTTGTGCCGGCCGCCCAGCAACAGCACGAAGGGCCGCTGCATGGCGATCACCGCCACCGTCGTCGCCGCGATGTTCGTTGCCTTCGAGTCATTGATCCAGACGACGCCGCCCACCTCGCCCACCGGCTCGAGCCGGTGCGGCAACGCCCGGAACGAGCGCAGCCCTGGCCCGATCAGCGACGCCGGCACGCCGGCTTCGTGGACGGCCAGCGCGGCCGCCAGGGCGTTGGCGACGTTGTGGTCACCGAGCAGATGCAGCTCGTCGCGCGGGAGCAGCGTCTCGCCGCCGATCCGGAGCATCCGCGCCTGCGCGTCGTACCAGGCATCTGCCGACTTGGCGAGCGAAAACAGCACTCTGCGGCCCGCGACGCCGCGCGCGAGATCGAGCACGAGCGGGTCGTCCGCATTGAGCACCCAGACGTCGCCCGGGGTCGCGTTGCGAAACAGCAGTCGCTTGTCGGCGTAGTACGCTTCCGCCGACGGATACCGGTCCAGATGATCGGGCGCGAGGTTCGTCAGCACGCCGATTTCGGGTGCGAAGTGGGGGCTGTCGTGCAACTGAAACGATGAGACCTCGAGACTCAGCCATTGGTAGCGCTCGTTCGCCATCGCGAGGTCGGTCACCGGCCGGCCGATGTTCCCTGCCGTCGTCGATTGCAAGCCCGCGGCACTCAGCAGATGGGCCACCAGCGCGGTCGTCGTCGTCTTGCCATTGGTTCCCGTGATCGCGATGCTGCGCGTGCCGGGCTGGAGTGCCGCCAGCGCGCGGAAGCCGAGATCGAGCTCCGAGAGGATCTCCACACCGGCGTGGCGCGCGGCGGTCAGCACCGGCGCATCGGGCGGCACACCCGGCGATACGATCACACTGGCGGCGTGGCGGATCTTGTTCAGATCGTGCCGTCCGATCTCGACATCGACCCAGGGCACGCCCTTCAGTGCTTCGGCCGCGGCGCCGGCGTACGGATGATCGGACGCGTCGCTGGCGTACACGCGCACCCCTTCGCGCGCCAGGAGCCGGGCCGCCGCGACCCCACTCTTGCCGAGCCCGATGATCGCGACGACGCTGCCGGCGCGGCGCCACTCGTCCGGCACCAGCGTGACGCGAGCCTGCTCGATCATCGCACCTTGAGCGTGGCGAGCGCGATCATCGCGCTCAGCACGCCGAGGATGTAGAACCGCATCACGACCTGCGGCTCGGCCCAGCCGAGTTTTTCAAAATGGTGATGGAGCGGCGCCATGCGAAATACCCTGTGTGCGTCCGCATACTCTTTCCCGTAGCGACGCTTGCGGATCTTGTACGTGGTCGTCTGGATCGCGACCGACAGCGTTTCCGCGGCGAAGACCGCGCCCGCGATCGCGAGCAGGAACTCGGTCTTGAGGAGTATCGCGACCGTCCCGAGCGCGCCGCCGATCGCCAGCGCGCCGGTATCGCCCATGAACACCTGCGCGGGATACGCGTTGAACCAGAGAAACCCGAGCGACGCGCCCATGAGCGCGCCGCAGAAAATCGTGAGCTCGCCCGCGCCGGGGAGATGGAGCACGCCCAGGTACTTGGCGGCGTCCACGCGGCCGAACAGATAGCAGAAGATCGCGAATGCGCCGGCGACGATGACCGTGAGCCCGGCGGCAAGGCCATCCAGTCCGTCGGTCAGGTTCACCGCATTCGAGCTCGCCGTCGTCACGAACGTCACGAACCCGAGATAGATCGGCCAGGCGAGAATCCAGGTGTAATACTTGAAGAACGGCAGCTGCGTCGCGTTCGGCGCGACGCTGTTCGTCAGCGGAAACACCAGCAGATAGACGCCCAAGCCAATCCCGAACGCCACCTGGCCGACCAGCTTCCAACGCGCGACCAGCCCTTGCGACTGGCCGCGCACAATCTTGAGGTAGTCGTCGAGGAATCCGATCAATCCCATCCAGATCGTGGCCACCAGTGCGACGATGACGTACCGGCTGTCGAGCCGCGCCCACAGCAGCGTGGGCACGACGGTCGCCAGAATGATGATCAACCCACCCATCGTCGGCGTGCCGCGCTTGCCGTGATGACTCGCCGGACCTTCGGCTCGCACGATCTGGCCGATCTTGTGCTCCTGCAGCTTCCGAATGATCCACGGGCCCACGATGAAGGCGAGCAGCAGTGCGGTGACGGTCGCGCCCGCCGCGCGGAACGTGATGTAGTTGAAGAGATTGAAAATGATGTGCTGGCGTGCGAGCGGCGCGAGCAGATGATAGAGCATCAGGTCAGATAGTTAAGGACACGTTCCAAGGCGACTCCTCGTGACGCTTTGAGCAGCACCAGCTCGTTGCCGCGCAACGCCGATTTCAGCTTGGGGCCGAGTGCATCCGGATCGGCCGCCGTGATCAGCCGGCCCCCGAGCGCTTCTCGCAGTGACTCGAACGCCCGCACGAACGCTCCTACCGCCGCCACGAGCGCAGGTTTGCGCTGGGCGATTTCGCGTGCCGCTTCGGCGTGCAATCTTGCACTTTCCGCTCCTAACTCCAACATCGTCCCCACGACCACCACCAGCGGCCGCCGCTGCCGCCGCGCCAGCCAGTCCGCCGTCTGGACCGCCTGGCGCATGGAGGCGGGGTTGGCGTTGTAGGTGTCGTCGATCACGACCATGTTGCCGATGGCCAGCACGTCGCCGCGCCCGTGCGGGAGCTGGACGCCCGCCAGCGCCCGCACGGCGGCATCGTGATCCACCCCCGCCCGCTGCGCCACTGCCACCGCAATCTGCGCGTTTTCGAGCTGATGAATGCCGAGCGCCGGGAGGGTGATTTTCTCTCCCGAGTCCAGCGACAGGCGCGGATGACCGTCCAGGTCCAGGTAGCGGTCGAGCAAACCATCGTCGCGGCTCTTCCCCGGCAGCGCCGCTGGGATCACCAGCGTGCGGCGGCGCGCCTCGGGCCACATGGCGTCGGGTCCCGAGCCAATGACGGCCACCGGCGCGCGATCCAGCAAGGACAGCTTTTCGGCCATCACCCCTTCCAGCGACCCGAAGCCCTCGACGTGGGCGTAGCCGATGTTGGTGATCACGGCGATCGTCGGCTCGATAATGTCGCGCATGCGCGCGATCTCTCCCGGCACGCTAGCCCCGGCTTCGACGACCAGCGCTTCGGTGTCCTCCGGCGCGCCAAGGATGGTCAGCGGCACGCCGACCAGATTGTTGAGGTTGGCCGCGGTGGCATGGACGCGATAGCGCGCGCCCAACGCCGCCCGGATCATCTCCTTCGTGCTCGTCTTGCCGCTCGAGCCCGTGATTGCGACGACGGGCGTCGCGTCGGGAAACATGCGCCGCCGCGCGCGCGCCAGCAGACCGAGCGCCGTGAGGGTGTCGTCCACCTCGAAGAACGGCAGCCCCGCGAGCGGTGGGGTACCGCTCCGGACCACGGCAGCCGTCGCCCCGCCTGCTTTGGCCTGCCCCAGAAAATCGTGCGCGTCGAACTTCTCACCTTTGAGGGCGATGAACAGGGTGTCTGGTGCCAGGTGTCTGGTATCTGTGGAGATGGCGTTGAACGTGAGGCTCGCCGGCGCGGGCACGTCGAGCGCGGCCGCTACCTCGACGCTGGTCCAGGTCCGTCCGGCGGTCAGACCGTCAGTCCGTCCGCCCATCAGTTGCCCCCCAGGCTGCGGACCACTTCCCGCTCGTCGAACGGCTCCTTGACGGTGCCGACGACCTGATAGGTCTCGTGTCCCTTGCCGGCGAGCAGGATCGTGTCCCCTTCGCGCGCCAGCTCGAGCGCCTGGCCGATCGCGGCGCGGCGATCGACGATGCGATAGTGCGGGCGGCCCCCCCCCCCCCGCGTCATCCCCGCTTCGACGTCGTCTAGAATCTTCTCTGGATCCTCGGTCCGCGGGTTGTCGGACGTCACAATGGCGATGTCCGACAGGCGTGCGGCGATCTCGCCCATGGGCGCACGCTTGCCGCGATCGCGGTCCCCGCCCGCGCCGAAGACGATGATCACCCGTCCGGCAGACGACGTCACTTCGCGCACCGTCTCCAGCGCCCGCTCCAGGGCATCGGGCGTGTGGGCGTAGTCGCGCAGCACGACACAGGGATCGACGGCGATCCGCTCCATGCGCCCCGGGACCTGCGGCGACGTCGAGAGCCGTTCGGCGACGACCTTGGGCGGCACGTCCAGCCCCACCGCGCAGGCCGCGACGCCCAGCGCGTTCGCGACGTTGAACCGTCCGAGCAAGGGCAGGGTGACGGGATGACTCTCCTGCTTGGTCACCAGGGTGAAGCGTGCGCCTTTCGCGTCCACGCGTACGTCGCGCGCGGTGACGTCCGCGTTGGGGCCGGTCGCCGAGAAGGTGATCCGGCGGGGCGAGCGCGGCAGCCGTGCCCACGCCGCATCGTCCGCATTGGTCACCGCCAGGCCCGCATCCGCGAGGTACGCGATGAGCTTTGCCTTGGCGGCGAAATAGGCGTCGAACGTGTGGTGATAATCGAGATGATCGCGTGTCAGGTTCGTGAAGATCGCCGCGCGAAACGTGAGGCCGTCCACGCGACCCTGGTCGAGGCTGTGCGACGAAACTTCCATGGCGACGCCCTTTGCGCCCCGATCGACCAGGTCGGCGAGCGTGGCCTGCAGGTCGATGGGTCCCGGCGTCGTGAGGTTACCCGCTTCGCTTTCCACCGCCGCCCCCGCGGGGTCGAACGCGCCCAGCGTACCAATCGCCCCCATCGGCCAGCGCGCGCTCAAGACGTGTCGGGCGAGAATCACCGACGTCGTTTTCCCGTTCGTCCCGGTGACGCCGATCATCTGCAGCTGGGCGGCAGGCCGGTGATACCACGCTTCGGCCGCGATCGCGGCGGCGCGCCGGCCGTTGCCGACCAGGACCTGCGGAATGCCGACCGGTTGTTTGACCTCGACCAACGCCGCCGCCGCGCCGCGCGCCGCCGCCGCCGCGACGAATTGGTGGCCGTCGAGCGCCGCGCCGCGAACCGCGCAGAACAACATGCCGCGCTCGAGCCGCCGCGCGTCGGCGGTGAGTCCGGTGATGGCGGGCAGCGAATTCGTGCGCGTGTCAGGCGCATCGACCAAGACGCCGGCGCGCGCCAGCGCGTCCACTACCTCCTGCAACGATCGACTCACGGACGCGATGGACGGACGGAGGGGGGAGGCGCTTCGGCAAACACGGTTACGGTCGTTCCCGCCGCCGCGTGTTCGGCGGCTGCGGGCCAGGTGTGGTGTACGACGCCCCACCCTTTCACGACGACGTGGAAGCCTCGGGCGTGCAGCGTCCGCGCGGCCTCGCGCAGGGGACGACCGGTTACGTTCGGGACGACGCGATCGGTCTGTGCCGTGGCGGTGTCGGGCACGTACGGCCACTGCATGACGTACGGCACCACCCCGTCGGGCTCGTCGAGCGGGGCACGATCGGCCGCCGGTGCCACGTTGGAAAGGCTGGCGCGATCGAGCGCGACCGTGCGTGCGGCGAGCGCCTGCTCCAGCATCGAGCGCGTGACCGGTGCGGCGGTCTGGGCCGCGAAGTAACTCCCGCGCTGCGGGTTGTCGATCTTCATGACGACCACGAGCTGCGGCCGGTCGGCGGGAAACAGCGCCGCGAACGAGGCCGTGTACTGTCCCGCCGCGTAGTGCCCACCCACCACCCGGCGGGCTGTCCCGGTCTTCGCCGCGAGCTGGAAGTTGGCGAGCGCGGCACGCTCGGCCGTGCCGCCGGCTTCCACGACGCCGCGCAGCAAATCGCGCAGCTTCGCCGCCACCAGCGGGGTGACGACCCGGCGCACTGGCTCAGGACGGTGCCGGTACCGCACGGTCCCGTTGGGTGCCCGGATCTCCCGAATCAGCGTCGGCTCGAGGAGCACGCCGTCGTTGGCGATCGCGCCGTACGCTGCCGCGAGCTGCATCGGCGTCACGGCCAGCTCGTAGCCGATCGCGAGGCTCGCCGAGCTGGGACGCGACCACTCGCGGGGCGGCCGGAGCCGTCCCGGGGACTCGGCGGGAAACTCGACGCCGGTCGGGGCGCCGAAGCCGAACGCGCGCAACATCCCGTACTGCTCGGCCGGACGCAGGCGCGCGGAGAACTTCACGAGGGCGATGTTGCTCGACACTCTGATCGCGTCCGCCAGCGTGAGGGTGGGCAGCGGGTGCTCATCCGTGACCACGCGACCGGGCAGGCGGTAACGCCCGCCCTCTCCCGACACGCGTTCCCCCGGGCGGATACGATCGAACGTGATGAGCGCGGCGGCCGCGAAGATCTTGGCGAGCGATCCCGGCTCGAAGGTGTCCGTGAACGCGCTGGGGCGCATGGTGCCGTCGGCGCGCCGGGACGCCACCGCGAGCACTTCGCCGGTCGCGGGATCGAGCATGACCACATCGCCGCCGTCGGCCTCCATGTTGTCGATCGCGTCATCGAGTGCGCGCTGCGCGATCTCCTGCAGCTCGGCATCGAGCGTGAGCACCACGTCATTGCCGGCCACTGGCTCGGAGATCACGCGCGCCGGTGATTCGTACTCGCGACCTTCACGATCCTTCAGGACGACCGCGGCACCAGGGATGCCAGCGAGCAGACTGTCGAGCAGTCGCTCCAGACCTCCACCACCACCTCCACCACCTCGACCGTCCTCCCCCACCCTTCCGATCACCGCGCGCGCCAGTTCGGCCGAGGGATAGAAGCGTCGCAGGACAGGCTCGAGGTGGATGCCGCGCATGCTCCTGAGCGGCTGGACCTCGAGCGTCGTGAAGGGCCCGGCGAACCAGGCGTAGCGACGGCGCAACCCGCGATCGACGTCGCCCTGCGCGAGATGCAGCTGCACCGCGATCCTGGCGGCATCCCGTGGCGGATCGCGCAGCTCGTTGGGCGCGATGCCGACGTGATAGGTCTCCTGCGTGAGCGCGAGCCCCAATCCGTGGCGGTCGAACAGCGTACCGCGCCGCGCCTCCAGGACGACGCGCTCCGTCCGCTGCGACTTCGCGGCGGCCGCGTACTTGCGCCCTTCCAGCAGCTGCACCTGCCCTGCGCGCAGCAGCAGCGCGAGCAGCGCTGCGCCCAACGCGATCTCCACCACCCGGAGCCGAACGAGGGGCTTGGCCATCAGTGAGGCCGTTCTGGAGGCTGGTGGAGGTTGGTGGAGGATGGTGGAGGGGCCGAGGGAGCCGGAATCAAGATGATTTCTGTATCCGCCGGCAACCGCAGTCCGAGTTTTCGAGCGCGGGGCAGCAATACGGCCCGGCTCTGGCTGGTCCGCACGCGGCGTTCCAGATCGTCGCGCCGGCCTTCCAGGGACGTGCGCTCCGCCCGCAAATCCGCCAGCGCGCGAGCCGAGTTCAATGCGGATGTCTGCCGAGCGATGACGGCCCAGAGCGCCGCGAGCAACGCGACGAGCCAGAATGCGATCCAGTGGCGGCCTCTAAACGTCACCGGTCTTCTCGAAGGCACGAAACTGCGCCGAGCGCGCGCGGGGATTGGATGCGATCTCGCCAGGCGAGGCGGACAGCGGTTTCTTCGTGAGCACCCGTCCCAGCGCCCGGCCCCGGCAGGTGCAGATCGGCTGGCGCGGCGGACAGATGCAGTCGCGACTCCACTCGCGGAACGCGTGCTTCACGATGCGATCTTCACCCGAATGGTAGGTGATGACGCCCAGCCGGCCCCCGGGGACGAGCGCATCGCGGAACGCGGGCAACGCCGCGGCGAGCATCTCGAGCTCTTCGTTGACGGCGATGCGGAGCGCCTGGAACAGCCGCGCGAAATCGGGCGGACCCGAGCGCGGCCCCAGCACGGCGCGAATCGCGTTAACGAAATCATCGCTGACCAGAAACGGCGCGGAGAGCCTGCGGCGGATGATCTCCCTTGCAAGCGCACGTCCCCGCCGCTCGTCGGCGTAGTCCGTGAACACCGCGCCGAGCCGCTCAGCCGGCCACGTGTTCAGGACATCTCGCGCAGTTATTCCCCTTCCCCCTTCCCCCGTCCCCTTTCCCCCCATCCGCATATCGAGTGGCGCTCCCGGCCGGAAGGTGAACCCGCGCTCCGGCGTGTCGATCTGATGCGAGCTGACGCCCAGGTCGAGCAAGATGCGATCGGGATGAAATGCAAAAATGGCGGTAACGGCCGAAGGGGCGGCGAACGAAGATTGGAGGTATTCGATATCGACGGTGCCAAGGCGGCGGCGAGTGGCGGCAACTGCATCCGGGTCGCGGTCGATGCCCAAGACCCTCGCGCCGAGCTCTCGCAGAATCGCGGCGTGTCCGCCGCCGCCGAGCGTCGCATCGACCGCGCGCGCGGACCCGGTCGCCCAGTCGCGCACGGCCGCGGCGAGGACCGGGACGTGATACGGTAGCGCGGGCGAGTCGGAAGCTGCCGTGGGCACGCTCCATAATAAGAAAACCCCCGCCATTAAGGGGCGGGGGCTTCAAAAGTCGGCAACTCTCAGGCGGGGCTGACGGGGCTCGAACCCGCGACCTCCGGTGTGACAGACCGGCGCTCTAACCAGCTGAGCTACAGCCCCAACAGCCCCTCACGGAGCGCCGGAATATAGACCCGTGGTCAGGTCAATTCAACGCGCGTTTAGAGCGGCGGTCGACATTTGAATGCCGCCTGGACGTTGGATTTCGCTTTTTCGTACTGCGCGACGAACCCGAGCATTTGATCGGCCGTCGGCGGATGCACGCGCCGGCCCAGGAGCAGCGCCGCCTTCGTGCGCGCCAGGCGATCGAACACCGTCCGCGCTTCGATACAGCGGCTCGGACCTTTGGCCTTCGTCATCACCGTATACGGTCCGTTCAGCGTCAGCACCGACGACAAGCCGTACCAGAAACTCGCGTTGATGCGCACCTGATGCTTCGGTCCCAGCGAATCAGCCGGAGTCCTTGGCGTTGGACCGACGATGGTCAGGAGAGAGTCGAGCCAGGTGTATGCCGAAGGATACGCGTTGGCCTGGGCGATTTTCGACCCGCCGGTCAGCATGATGACC
>Ga0193723_1000091_pt1 | contig 29431 bp, 24 predicted proteins | sample H2m2metaG_FD_143042 | JGI IMG/M metagenome (GOLD analysis project Ga0193723, IMG submission 143042) | Soil microbial communities from a riparian zone of the East river system, Colorado, United States - H2m2 | ecosystem: Environmental > Terrestrial > Soil > Riparian zone | place: USA: East River...
GAACGGATCACGCGCGATTGCGGCGGCGAAATAGAAAACGGCGGAGTCGCTCTGCCCCACGAGCACGAGCGCCGCCGCGAGGTACGTGTACGCCTCGACCCGCTGCGCGGTCGTGATCTCGTAGGGCCATTGCGGCGAGACGACCTGGCGCAGCAGCGGCAACGCCTGCTCGAGGTCGAGCGCCTCGTAATAGCTCCGGGCGCGCTGCAATACGGCGGCACTCGAGTCCTGCGCAGCGGCGGCGTGCGGCGCCGTCAGACAGGTCGCCAGCAGAAGCCCCGCAGCGACGGCGGGACGCCTCACGGCGCGTCACCAGCGGCGCGCAGCGTGACGCGCCGCAGATTGACGAGGGCGCCCGCGGTCACGTCCACGATCGTATCGTACGACGCGTACCCGCGCGCGCGCGCCTCGATGCGTCGCCGTCCCACCGGGATCGCGCGGTCGATCACCGCACCCACGCCGACGCGCTGGCCGTCGATCAGGATGACGGCGTCGGGAGGCGTCGTGAGGATTCGCAGCGTTCCCGTGGCGACCCGTGGCGCGGCAGGCCGGCGCGTGGCGGGGACGGCTGTCGTGTCGGCGGCGGGCGCGATGAGGCGCGTCGTATCTGCGGCGGCGGGCGGGGCAACGCCCCGCCGCGGGAGGGCCAGGGCCGCGGCCCCCGCGAGGGCCACGACCGCCGCGGCGGCGAGGCCCATGGTTCGACGCGACGTGCGCGCCGGGCTGAACGCGGCGGTCCGCGCATGCGAGAACGAGTGGATGTCGCGCGTCGCCACCTTCGCGACCTCGACGCCACTGGCCAGGCTCCGGAGCACCTCCTCGCTCGCCCGCCGGTCGGCCTCCGAGAACGGCACCGCCTCGATGGCGACCAGCATGTCCCGCGTGCTCGGGAACCGCGCTTCCGGGTCCTTGGCGAGGGCCCGATTGATCGTGCTGAGCAGCTGGGCGGGCACGTCGTCCCGCGCGGCGCGGAGATCGGGGTGCGACGTGAACAGGTGGTGCTGGATGAATCCCGCCAGGGTCTCGGATTCGAAGGGCACACGGCCCGTGAGCATCTGAAAGGCGACGATCCCCACGGAGTACTGGTCACTTTGGGGGCCGGCCCGCTTGCCGCGGCATTGCTCGGGACTCATGAAGGCCGGCGTGCCGATGACGGTGCCGTCGACCGTCAACGTGACGTCGGCGGAGCGCACCGCGACGCCGAAATCGGAGACGAGCGCCCTCCCGTCGCCGTCGATGAGGATGTTGTCGCCCTTCACATCGCGATGCACGATGCCGCGGTCATGCGCATACGCGAGCGGGCGGAGCACGGATCGCAACACGTGCAGCACCACGGGCACGGCGAGCGCCCCGTGCGTCTCGAGGATTTTGCCGAGCGAGCGCCCCTCGATGAACTTCATGGCGATGAAGAGGATGTCGGCGACCTGCCCGACGCGATACACCGGCACGATGTTCGGGTGCTCGAGCTCGGCCACCATGCGGGCTTCGCGCTTGAAGCGCTCCGCCGCGCGCGGCGTGATGGCCAGCTCGGAGGCCAGGACCTTGATGGCGACGGGCCGGCCCAGCTCGACCTCACGGGCGCGAAACACCACGCCCATCCCGCCACGGGCGAGCTCCTCCGTGACCTCGAAATCCCCGCCCAGCACCATGCGCACGCGTTGCAACAGCCCACCTTCGGGCGTCTCGACGATGACCGTCCCCGCCTCGGGGTCGGACACGAGGACGCCGCACCGGCCGCAGAACTTTTGATCCTCGGCCACCAGGGCGCCGCATTTGAAGCAGTTCATGGACAGCGTGAGCCGGGCGGGGCGCCCCCGGTGACGCGCAAGGCAACGGAGGTATCGGGGGTGCTGGTGCCCGAAGCGCTCGAGTGGAGTAATTGCACGAGCAGCGTGGCCTGCCCTGCCCGGCAGGCCACCAGGGAATCCGCACTGGGGTTGAACGTGACCCGTGTGGAGTCGGGTGTGATCGCCACGCGCAGCCGCTGCGGGGGAAGTAGGACGCCGCCGACCGATACCGTCACGGTAATCGGCACGACGTCACCCACGCTGAGGACAGTGTCGCCCGCATATGTGATCGTGACTTCGCGCGCCCCCGCGGGACCGAGGGCATCGAGAACCATGCACCCGGCGGAGATGAGAGCGCCCAACAGAACCATCGCTGCGACGGCTACGCGCACTGACTGCCGCATCCGGTGCAACGTCCGAGGGTGAGGGGCAGCGCACAAGGTGTGCGTTCGGCGAGCGAGAGGCAAGAGGGTTGACAGGGCGGAAACATATGTTACTCTTGCAGTTACATATGACGAGCAGTCGGTTCGTGGTGGCGGTGCACGTGCTCACTCTCCTCGAAACCGAGGGCGGACGGCCCGTGACGTCCGCCTACATCGCCGGCAGCGTGAATACCAACCCCGGCGTCATCCGCCGGCTCCTTTCGATGCTGGCGCGCGCCGGCATGGTGCGCTCGCAGCTCGGGGCCGGCGGCGGCGCCCTCCTGGCCAAGCCCGCCGATCAGATTCGCCTCCTCGACATCTATCAGGCCGTCGAGTCCCCGGACGTCTTCGCCCTGCACCGCTCGCCCCCCAACCCCAAGTGCCCCGTCGGGAAGCACATTCAGCCGGCGCTCTCCGCCGTGCTCGGCCGCGCCGAGCGCGCGCTCGAGGGGCAGCTGGGCGACGTGACCGTCGCGGACGTCGTCCGCTCGGTCACCGCGCGCGCGCGCCGCTAGTCTTCATCGCATACAGCACCCGATCAGCCCCGCTGAGGATGGCCTCCGCGGTGTCCCCGTCGCGGGGGAATACCGCGACCCCGAAGCTGGCCTTGATGCGCGGCACCTCGACGTCCTTCGCCAGGCGCTCCGACACACGCAGGGCGACTTGCTGCGCCGCGGCTTCGTCGGTCTCGGGGAGCACCAACGCGAACTCGTCCCCGCCGTAGCGCGCGGCGGTATCCACCGCGCGGCAGGACGTGTGCAGCACCTCCGCCAGGCGGCACAGCGCTCGACTCCCCACGAGATGGCCGTGACGGTCGTTGATCCGCTTCAGCCCATCCACGTCGAGGAGCAACACCGCGAAGGCGCGCTGCGTCCGCTGCGAGCGGCGGATCTCCGCTTCGAGCGCCACCATCAGCTGGCGATAGTTGGCGAGGTTCGTGAGCGGGTCGCGCACCGCCAGATCGCGCAGATGCCCCTCCATGCGACGCCGCTCCGCCACCACGGCGGCGACGATCAGTTTGGTGACGGCGATGACGGCGATGAAGGCTTGCAGCAACAGCAACGACTCATTCTGGGTCTCGCGCGCGAACGGCCCGAAGCCCCGCAGCGTGCCGCGGATCGCGATCACGGACAACAGCAGGATCGCCGTCGCCGTTTCGCGCGCGCCGAACCGAAACGCCGCCCACAGCAAAACGGGGATGCAGAGAAACTCGAGCGGATAGTTCTTCGAGGCATTCGGAAACGGTCCGCCAAAGACGAGCAGCCCCACGAGCAGGAGACACGCCACGAGGGCCGCCGCTTCGGCCGCCTGACGACGCGTCCATTGGATGCGCCAATTCTCCGCCCACAGCAGCACCACGGGGGCGACCACCAGCGACCCCGCCCCATCTCCGAGCCACCAGGTGAGCCAGATGTGCCAGAAGTCGGTCCAGGGCGCGAAGCCGCCCAGGGCGAGACTCGTGACCCCGAACGTCGCGCTGACCACGGTGCTGACGGCGGCAGCGAGGACGGCGAAACGGAACGCGTTCCGCGGGCGGCTGAAGGCTTGGCGTCCGGCGGCAAAGCGCCCCACCAGCGCGGCGCCGAGCCACCCCTCCAGCGTATTGCCCAGAGCGATGCCGATCGACGTCGCAATCGAACCGGCGGTTGTGACGTTGGCGAGGAACGCGCCCACGAAGATGGCGGGCCACGCGCGCGCGCCGACGATCAGGAACGCGGCGAGCGCGATCCCCGTGGGAGGCCAAACGGGAGTGGCGCTGGGGTTCACAAACGCCAGGCGCAGGCCGAGCTTCGCGGCCACGAAATAGACCACCGCCAGCCCGGCCATGGTGACCCCCGCGCGCCACGGGCGAGCCTGATCCCGCGCCACAGCAGTCGTCGTCATGGGTGGGAATAGCATAGGCCAGCCGGAGCTTCAGACCGGGTGACGTTCATCACGCGGCGACGGTGTCCCCCGAAGCGTGAGCACGGGGCATGCTGCGTCCGCGCTACGATCGAGGCGGTCACAGCGCCAGCAGACGGGTCGCGTTACCGCCGAGGATCAATGCGCGGTCCTGGTCCGACACATCCACTTTGCTGAGGCTCTCACGCATCGACCGCAGACTCCCGATGCGATGCGGATAGTCGCTCCCGGCCAGGATCTGGCGCGCGCCCGCGAAATCGATCGCGAGGCGGATCGCTTTCGGGTCGAAGTTGACGGTGTCGTAGTAGAACCCTCGCAAATACTCACTGGGCGGGCGGCGGATGTGCGCGCGACATTCGGGGAACGCCTCGTACCCGCGATCGAGGCGCTCCGCGAGGTACGGAATCGCCCCGCCCAGATGGCCCAACACCCAGCGAATCCTCGGATACCGCTCCACGACGCCGCTGAACACCAGCTTGGCGGCCGCGAGCGTCGTGTCGAACAAGAATCCGACGAGCGGCATCAACCAGAACTCCGTCATGGCCTCGACGCCGACGGGATGCGTCGGGTGGATGTACAGCACGGCGCCGAGACGGTCCGCGGTCTGGTAGAGCGGCTCGAAGCGTGCGTCCGCGAGAGCTACGCCGTTGACATTTCCGAAGAGCATTGCGCCCCGGAATCCGAGCTGACTCATCGCCCGTTCCAACTCCGCCGCCGAGGCGGCCGGATCGTTGAGCGGCAGCGTCGCCAGCGCCGTAAACCGCGCGCCGCGCTCACGGACGACGACCGCAAAGGCGTCGTTCACGAGGCGCGCCAGGACCACCGCACGCACGGGCGTTTCGACGTGCGTACCCGGAGTCGTGAACGTGAGCACCTGCATGTCCACGCCTTCGCGCGCCAGGACACCCTCGCGATAGGCGATGTCGCGATGCCCCTGCACCGCGACGTTGTAATCCCCCGGGTACCCGAGCACGGGGTTGCCGGCGTCGTCGGTCCAGATCTTGACCGTCGTGGGCCCCGTCCGCAGCGCCTCGAGGTACTCCGGCGGATAGAAATGATTGTGGAAGTCGATGACCTTCACGACGCACGCCTCCTCGTGAGAACGTAGACCGGGTACCCCGCCAGCACGATCAACAACCCGACCGCGCTGTTCACCGGGGCGGCGACGATCTGGCTTACGGCGACAAACGCCGCCGCCCCGGCGAACAGCAGCGGCAGCGCGGCCCCGCCGCCCACACGGTACGCTGGGGCGTATCCTGGACGCCGCCGTATGAGCAGCAGACCCACGGCCATCGCCGCAAAAAAGATCCACTCGGTGTAGACGACGCGCGTGAACAGCGCGTGGTACCTCCCCGTCGCGACGAGGACGGCGGACCACACGGCTTGCAGCACGATCGCGCGGTGCGGCGTCCGGAACCGGGGATGCACGGCTCCCACCCAACGAAACAGCAGGCCGTCGCGCGCGAGGGCGTAGTACACGCGCGGGCCCACGAGGACGATCCCGCAGAGGGCACCGAACGTCGACGCCACCACCAGCGCCGCGAGCAACGCGGCGCCGCCGCTTCCCACGAGGGCATCGGCGGCCTCGGCGGCGATCCGCTGCGAGTGGGCCACACGATCGAGCGGCAGGATGTACAGATAGAGGCCGTTGAGCGCGACGTATGCCACCGTCACCATGATCGTCCCGACGATCAGCGCGCGCGGCAGGGTGCGCTCGGGATCGCGTGTCTCCTCCGCGGTGTACGCGACCATGTGCCAACCGCCGAAGGCGAAGAGCCCGGCCCCGACCGCGGCGGCGAACCCGCGCACGGTGACGCCGTCAGCGGTCGCGGCCCCCGCCCCCACGAAGTGCGCGGGGAGGTCCGCACCAAGCCAAAACCCGACGACGAGCAGCGCGACGATCGCCGCCACCTTGGCGATGGTCACGGCGGCCTGGAGGCCGCTCCCGAAGGCGACCCCGATATAGTTGACGGCTGACAGGCCCAGGATCGCGGCGACCGCGACGAGACGCATCCCGGTGTCGTCCAACGACACAAAAAAAGCGACGTAGCGGGAGAAGATCACCGCCAGGGCGGCGATGATCCCTGAGTGCATGCTCCAGAACATCGCCCACGCCCACAGAAAGCCGGCGGCGGGGGAATACGCATCACGCAAGAACGCATACACGCCCCCCGAGTCGGGCACGGCGGCGGCCAGCTCGGCGGTGATGAGGGCGCCCGCGAGGGTCAGGGCGCCGGCGACGATCCACACGGCGAACACGCCGGTAACGGAGGGGACCGCGCTCGTGACGTCCGACTGCTGCACAAAGATCGACGCCCCGATGATCGTCCCGACGACCATCGCGGTGGCGCGAACGAGGCCGAGCGAACGCTGAAGGGCCGGCGCGCTCAGAGCTGCTCGTAGGTGCAGCCGTGCTCCTGCGCGAGCCCCAGGGCCATGGTGTGCGCGGGCACGAGCTTCACGCCGGGGTTCATGCCTGCCAGCAGCTCGGCGCGAATCGGTTCCGCGGGTCGTCCCAGGTCGGCCGCCAACTCACGGACGACCGTGTTGAGGGCGTTATTGCACTGCCAGAAGATCGCACCCCGGGCCTGCAGGGGCTTCACGCCGACGACCTTTCCCGGCGGAGCCGGCATCGCATCGAAGTAAATGTTGCGCTTGGCCAACTCGCCGGTCGTGGGATCCTTCAGCTCCCAGCGCCGTCCCAACTCGTACTTCGCCCACAGGGCGTCCGAGAAATTGATCGGGAACCCCTGCCGGGCGATGCCGACCACCGCGTTGATGTCCGGATACGCGAGACGGAACACTTCGCGATGCGCGTCGAGATAGTTGACCACGACGTGCAGGGGGAGGCGGTCGCGCAACGCGCCGACCGCGAACACTTGCTTGTGGCGTCCCTTGAGGTCGTCGAGCCACGACAGATCCCACGTGTCGGACACCGGCAGAGCGAACGCGGGGCGTGAGAGCGCCACGCCGGAGAACGAGGCGAGCGCGGCGAGAAATGAGCGGCGGGGCACCATACGGCCTCCGGGTGTGCGAGTGGGCGCGACCCGGATGAAGATACGGGCGGCGGGCTCGGGCACTACCCCGGACCCACCGCCCGTTTCGTCTACAGACTGCGCAGGAACTTGAGCAGCGCGATACGCTCCAACAGCGACAACCGCGCAAACCGGTTGCGAGCGCCTCGGCCTTCTCCGCCGTGCAACGCGATTGCCTGCTGGATCGTCGTCGCGCGGCCGTCATGCAAGAACGCCGTCCCGAACCTCAGGCCCATCAGGGGCTCGGTCCGGAACTCGGACGGCTGTGCGTCGCCGAGACAGATATCGGCGAGCGCAGCTCCCATATCATGCAACAGGAGGTCGGTGTACGCCGGCACGATCTTGCGGCTGATCGCGCTCACAGGATTCGGGCCTGTAACGAGTTGGGGGATGTGACAAGCAGCGCACCCGATCCTGGCGAACACCCGCCGACCGAATACGCCCGTCCGGTCCAATGGTAGAGGTTTGGGTGGCGCCAACAGGTGCACGAACGCATCCGCTGCGTCGAATTCGTCCTGCGCGACCTCCGGCTCCGGGGTCGGGTCGACCCCGTCAGGTAGCGGATTGCCCCCAACCGTCTGTTCGACCTGGCTCCCCGGATTGGTAACGCCCATCTCCATCACGAACGCGCCGCTATTGAAGGCGGTGAGGCTTGCCTCCTGCGCCTTGCGGCCGAACCGGCCGACGCGACCATCGGGCAGACGATGCACCCGCCCCGAGATCCCGTCGCCGTTGAGATCGTTTGGATCCGACAACGCGATGATCTCGGCGTCAGGAACGGCGTCGAGGAGCCCAAATCCGAACACGTCGGGCGTGGTGCGGCGCCCGGAGGCCGTGGCGCCGGGAATGTCGGGCTCCGCGGTGATGCCGAGGGCACCCTCGAGCGCGGCGGTTACCTGCTGTTGGACGACTTGGCCACCCACCGCCGCGCGATCGTCGCATACCGCGCCGACGAACGCGCTCGCGTGGGTCTCGATGTCTTCGCCTCCCTCGTCGGGATCGTTGCTGCCGCTGCCGCCCACCACGGGATTCTCGTGGCACGCCGCGCACCCGACCGCGTTGAAGAGGGGTCCGAGCCCGTTTTCCGGAGCGAACTCGATCTGAAACACGGCACTACCACGCCGGAACAGCGCGAGCTCACCGGCGGTGAGACCGGGCAACGGACTGCCGGCGGTCGCGAACGGGGTGAGCAGCGCCGCCGCGGGCGGCATCTCGGTTGGAGAGGGTGCGGTGGCGGACGGCGCGTCATCGCAAGCGGCGATGGCGCCGATTACCGCGGTGAGCAATGCGTATACGCGACGGTGCGGGGACATGACATCCTCCCGGGCACGGGTTGGCGTGCGCCACAGCGTCGCGGTCAGAATCGGGCGGGAAACGGACCCTAGGGCAGGCGGGCTTGGCTCACATCTGAGATTCGCCCAGGGCGCTAGGCGATGATGCGCGAACGCAACAATCCGCGCGGGTCATATGGGGTTTGTTCGGTGACACTTATGCGCGTGGGAGTGGCGGCGCGGCACCGTACGTGACGCCCCGCCGTTCGGGGCCAAGCCACGCGACAATCGCGCAGACGACGAATGCAATCCCCGCCGTGAGCGGCATGGCGACGGTGTAGGTGATGCGCTCCGCGACCTGCGCTTGCAGCCTTGGCAAGTACGCGGCGAGCGCGGCGCCGCACTGATATGCGAAGCCCGGGAGGAAACCGCGCACGGAGTCAGGGGAGAGCTCGGTGATGTGAGCCGGAATGACGCCCCACGCTCCCTGTACCATGACCTGCATCCCGAACGCGCCCAGGGCGAGAATCAGGAGCGACGGCGCGAACGCCCAAGCCGGGATCATGATGAGGGCGCCCACGAGCGCTAACGCTATCGCCCGGCGACGCCCGATGCGGTCGGAATAGAGGCCGAACAGGACGCCGCCCGTGAGGGCTCCGACGTTCGAGATCATGGTCCAGATCGCTCGGCGCTCTGGCGTCATTCCCCAATCCCGCTGCAGGAATGTCGGATAGAGATCCTGAGTGCCGTGTGAGACGGTATTCATCATCGTCATCAGCAACCAGATGTAGAAGAACAACTTCCAATGGGAGACGATCGCCCGCCCCAGCCCCGACCAGTCGTGGTGCCGGGTCCGCTGCCAGACTTCCGACTCTTTCACCTGGAACCGCACATACAGCGCGAGCAGCGCGGGGAGGCCGCCGATGAAGAACATCGGGCGCCATCCCCAACGCGGGAACACAAAGAAGTAACAGAGCGCCGCGAGCAGGGACCCGCAGGCGTAGCCCTGCTGCAACAATCCCGAGAAGACCCCACGGAGCCGTGGCGGCACCTTTTCCATCACGAGTGATGCGCCAACGCCCCATTCGCCACCCATCCCAATTCCGAACAGCGCGCGCAGGGCGAGGAACGACCAGTAGCTCGTCGCGAACCCCGAGAGCACCTCGACCACGGAGTAGAAGATGAGGTCGACCATCAACGGCAGGCGCCGGCCGTAGCGGTCGGCCATCAATCCGAAGATGAGCGCGCCCAGCGGCCGGAACAGCAGCGTGAGGGTGATGGACGCAGCCATCTCTTTATCGCTGCGCCCGAATTCCTTTCCGATGGCCGTCAACGTCATGACGACCACGAAAAAATCGAACGCGTCGAGCGTCCAACCTAGAAACCCCGCGACGACGGCGGGCCGATGATCGGGGGCGGCGTGTGCGTTGGTCATGCGCGCCGTAAGATGGCGCACGACCCAGGACCCGGCTATACTGGCGCAATCTCCTTTTTGCGGAGGACTTCGTGTCCGGCAAGTTCGGCGAGAAGTACTACGACCTGACGCTCAACGCGCTCCGCATCGTGTCCGGACTCCTGTTGATGATCCACGGCGGCCAGAAGCTGTTCGGCTGGTTCGGCATGGGACCGATGACGGGCGTGTGGCCCTTCGGCGTCGCCGGCGTCCTCGAGTTCTTCGGCGGAATCGCGATCGCCCTGGGCTTCTATATCCGCTACGTCGCGTTCCTCGAGGCCGGGGAACTCGCCGTCGCGTACTTCTGGATGCACGCGGCGAAGAGCCATACCATCTGGCCCTGGGCAAACCGCGGCGAGGTGCCGATCCTGTTCTGCTTCATCTTTCTCTTCCTCTGGGCCTCGGGCGGCGGCAGCAAGACGCTCGACGCGTGGCTCGCCAAGCGGAGGGCTCCATGATTCTGGCACTCGCGCTCCTCGCCATCGCCCAGCAGGCTCCGACGATTCAGGAATGGAACGTGCCCTGGGCGGGCACGCGTCCCCGCGATCCGTACCTCGACCGCGCCGGCCGCGTGTGGTTCGTCGGACAAACCGGGCATTACGTCGGCATGCTCGATCCCACCACCGGAGAGTTCAAGAAGTACGACCTCGCGCCCGGCACGGGGCCGCACAATCTGATTCTCGATAGCACCGGGATCGTGTGGTACTCGGGCAACGCGTCGTCGCACATCGGGCGTCTCGACCCGAAGGACGGGAGCATTACCCGGATACCGATGTCCGATTCGACCGCGCGCGACCCGCACACGATGGTCTGGGATCGTCACGGGGATATCTGGTTCACCGTGCAAGGCGGCAACTTCATCGGCAAGTTGACGGTGGCGAGTGGAACGATGCGTCTGGTCCGCGTGCCGACACCGCGCGCGCGGCCCTACGGCATCGCGCTCGATCGCGCCGGTCGTCCCTGGGTCGTGTTGTTCGGCACCAACAAGATTGCGACGGTGGACCCCACGACGTTCGTTCTGACGGAATACCCCCTCCCCCGCGCCGACGCGCGGCCGCGGCGCATGGCGATCACGTCCGACGGCGGCGTCTGGTACGGCGACTATGCCGGCGGGATGCTGGGGCGCTTCGACCCGGGCACCAAGAAGGTCGAGGAGTGGCCTCTGCCCGGCGGGGCCGGCGCGCGGCCCTACGCCGTCACCGTGGACGATCAGGACCGCATCTGGGTCGTGGAGACTGGCTCGCAACCCAACCGGTTCGTCGGATTCGACACACGGACCCACCGGTTTCTGCCGTCCGCCGACGTCCCCAGCGGCGGCGGGACGATTCGCAACATGGTGTACGACCCCCGCGCGCGCGCCATCTGGTTCGGGAGCGATGCCAACACGATCGGCCGGGCCCAGCTGCCCAATCCCCCTGCGACGCCTGTTCCGTAGGCCTGCCGCGCTGGCCTTGGTCGGCGCGTCGCTCGCGGCGGTCCCGGTCTTCAAGACGGGACCGCCGCCCGGGCACACCGGGGGTTTCGGCGAGCCGACGTGCCGGGCCTGCCATTCCGACGCGGGGCTCAACGAGCCCGGAGGCGAGCTCACCGTGAGTGGCGCGCCGGCGCGATACGAACCCGGCCAGACGTACCAGTTGGAGGTCGTGCTGCGGCGCGCCGGCATGCTCAAGGCCGGATTCCAGCTCGCGGCGCGCTTCGCCGACGGTCCAGCAGCGGGCGCACAGGCGGGCGCGCTCGCACCCACCGACGCGCGCTCGATCGTCACCTGGGACACTTTGACCCATGTGAGTTATGTCGAGCACAACCTGGCCGGCACGGCGCTCACAGGTGACGCCGGTCACTGGATCGTCCGCTGGACCGCGCCGGCGACGGCCACAGGTGCCGTGGCGTTCAACGTGGCGGGCAATGCCGCCAACGACGACGATTCCCCACTCGGCGACTTCATCTACACGACGGCCCTCCGAGTGGCGCCGGCGGCTCGCCGGTGACAAATTACGTCGTGCCTTTGACCAGTCGTCTACTTGCCGACCGTCGCGGCGGGGTGGACCGCAGGACCGTTCCGCGCCGCACGACGTTGGCGCGTGTCCCCGTCGATCGGCGCCGCGTGGTGGACCTGCGCCACGGGGCCGAGCGCCGCAGTACGCTCGATCGGCGCAATCGGGTCGGCCGGCCGCGGACGTCGGAGACGCCTTCCGAGCACGTCCGCAACGCGCTCCAGTTGATTCATCACGTGAACGAGACTGACGGGCTCGATGTCGAGCAGCGCGCCGACTTGGCGGCTGCCCTCCGGCGACTCGAGCGCGCGCTCGACCTGTTAGAGCGTCGCGCCCTGATCTAGCGCTTCCCATCGCCACCGTCTTGCGGTGAACAAACAAGAGAGCGCCGGCGATTCGAACGTAGCCCGCCGGCGAGAGATTCTCCGCCAGGCGAGCGTGGCGCTGCAGGGCCGCGTCGTCGCGATGTGGGAGGTCACGCCGCGCGCGCAGGTGCTCCCGATCCTGACGAGCGCGCCGCAGACCCCGCCGGAAGCGACCACTTTCGACCTGAGCGCCACGCTGCAGCGCTGGAGCGCCCCCATCATTCAGGGGAGCCGCTGGGTGGGATGCCGGCTCGACGACTCCGACCGCTGGTGCATCGCGCCGGTGCGGAGTCAGCCGCCGGCCCCGCCGCCCGGCGGCGTGGAGCGCCGCAGTCGCGAGCGCATGACCCTGGAGCTCGCCGGCCTCTGTCTGGGGCTCGTCGATCAGACGCCGCGCATGACGGCGCGACCGCGCACTCCCGAGTCCGACGCCCTGGCCGAGCTCGTCCGCCAGCCCAGTGTCATCGCGCACGAGGTCGCCAACCCGTTGACCGCCGCGCTGGCGGGACTCGACTGGTGCTTTAAGCGCGTGCGGGAAGCAGTGTCGCTCGATCCCGCATTGCGGGCCGGCATTCTCGAGGACCTCACCGGCGTCGCCGAGGGCCTGGACCAGGCGATCGCGTTCCTGCGGTCGATCCAGGACCGCGCGCGCGGCGGGCTCGCCCGCTGGGAGCGGTTCGACGCCGGCCAGGTGATCCGGTCCTGTGTCGCGCTGGAACGGCCGCTGGCCCGTAAGGCCGGCATCGCGCTTGAGGGTACCGTCGCGATCAGCGGCGTCTACCTGCAGGGTGACCCCAACGCGCTGTATCAAGTGCTGACGAATCTCATCCGCAACGCCGTTTCGGCTTCGCAGGGCGGCAGGACGCCCGTGGTGGTGACGCTCGCGCACGCTGGTGACGTCCTGCGCCTCGCGGTGCAGGACCGGGGCGTGGGGATCGCCACCGAGCATCGCGATCGGATCTTCGATCCGGGATTCACGACGCGCGCGTTCGGATCGGGCTCGGGGACCGGACTGACCGTCGTCCGGGAGATCACGCAGGAGATGTTCAAAGGCCAGGTGGACGTACAGTCCGCCCTGGGTCAGGGCACGACGTTTACCGTGACTCTGCCGATTCCGCCGCAGCGCGCGCCGCGGGGGCGCTGACGGCGATCACCTGAAGGAACGCGCCGAACACCTGGTCGGACCACCAACTGCGACGTCGCGTCATCTCGGCGATGGCCTGCTCGAGCGTCATCCCGGGGCGATCGCCCCGCTTCGTCGTGAGCGAGTCGTACACGTCGAGGATGCCGACGATCTGCGCGGCGAGCGGAATCTCCTCGCCCTTCAAATGGTCGGGGTACCCGGTCCCGTCAGAGTGCTCGTGGTGCGACCGAATGATCGGCTTCAGCTCCCAGGGGAACTCGACCGTCGCCAGGAGATCGAGGCCCCAGATGGGGTGCATCTGCAGCACGCGCTGCTCCTCGCTCGAGAGCGGGCCCGGCTTCCTGAGCATCTCGTGCGGGACGCGCACCATCCCGAGGTCGTGCAGGTACGCGCCGAGCAGGATCGTCGTCTCGGCCTGCTCGTCGAGCCCTAAGACGCGGGCCATCGCTACGGCGTTCGTGGCCACGCGCTCGCAGTGACCGTACGTGTAGTTGTCGGTCGATTCGAGCGACTGACCCCACGCGCGGACGAGCGCCAGGTAGCTGCCTTCCAGCTCGGCCATCTTGCCACCGACGTCCACCAGGTCCACGCGGGCGTCGAGGCGGCGAAAGAGCCGGTACGCGGCGTTGAGGAGACTCAGGGCCTCGACATTCCGTCCCATCGTCTGGTGCAGCAACGCCAGCTCGCGCGAGGCTTCGGCCTCGCCTAGCGCCCAACCGGCCGCGCTGGCGAGGTCGATCGCCGAGCGCAGCCGTGACTCGGCCAGCGCGGGACGGCCGGTTTCGCGATACACCATGCCGAACACGCGGTAGGTGTCCGCCTTGGCGCGCTGCGCCCCGAGTTGGTCGAAGATGGCGAGCGCCGACTCCGCGTTCTGCCGCGCATCCTCGAAGCGCTGCCGGGCGACGTGCACTTCGGCGTGATTGAGGAGGCAGAGCGCCCAGAGATGGACGTCGCCGACGCGTTCCGCGAATGACCGGCTCTCCTGGAAATAGCAATCCGCCGCGTCGAGCCGCCCACGGTCGGCGCTCACCATGCCCAGGTTGTGATACGCGATCGCGCAGCCGTGCTCGTCGCCGCAGTTCCGGTACGCGTCGAGCGAGCGTTCGTAGCGCGCTACGGCCTCGCTCAACTGACCCTGGATGTTGGCGACGATCCCGAGATTCTGTTCGGCACGCGCGCGCAACGCCTGATTTGTGCCTCCGAGGTCCAGCACCCTGAGGAACGTCTCGCGCGCGTCCTGCAGCGACCCCGTGGTGATGTCCATGACGCCGAGGGTATTGAGCGCTTCGGCGGCGAGTAGGTCGTCGTTGATGTGGTGGGCGACGCCGTAGCTCCTGAGGCAGAGCCCCCGTGCCTGGTCGGCATCCCCACGTTGGTGCCGCACGACGGCGAGACGGCGCAGCGCCTCCGCCAGCACGGACTGGTCGCCGACCTGCTGTGCCGTCGCAATGGCCGTTTCGTACCGCTCGATCGCTTCGGGCAGGCTTCCCGCCCGTTCGCGCTCGCGCGCTTGTTGGAGCAGTGCGGCGGGTGGAGTGAACGGCGCTCTGTTCGTCCCGTCACCAGGCAAGGGCATACTCGGAGAAGTGCTGGATCTTACCGCGGACCGTCTGGGTGAAGACGTTGTCCAGCGACGACAGGTAGTCGAGGATGACGAGATCGGAACTGACGTAGGCGACCCGCTTCGGCAGCAGGGAGCCCAGGAGGTCGCAGTTCGCGTAGCTCATCCGGAGGGTGGTGTAACCGTTGAAGACCAAACCCTCCGGCTGGAACTGAATGCGGTTGATCGTATCCGAGGGCGTGACGGCCGTGATCGTCACGGCCGTGTCGAGCGCTCCAGCGGGAACGGTGAAGGAGTGCGGTCCCACCAAAATGGTCCCGCCTTCCGGTCCAATCGTTTGCGTGACGGAGTCGTAAGGAAGCGGCGTGCATTGGAGCAGGCCGGTGCGTTTGGTCAGGTCACCGAAGAGGTCGCCGTCGAACAGGCCGGCCTGCGGCGCGGGACTCGTGGGTTCCGCGCAGCTGACCACGGCGAGCGCGATGCACGCGAGTAACGCGGCGCGCCCGAGACCGATTGTCTTTATTACCTGCCTCATTACCTGCCCCTCCCATGATCTTCGAGCACGAGGCCCGGCGGTGTGCTGCGGGCGCCCACGCGGGCGTCATCCAGGGCCGCGCCCGCATCGAAGCGCCGCACCCACGGATAGCCGGGTTCGGGCCGGCCGTTCCGCACCGCCGCCGCCGCGCGTCCCAGCAGTGCGACGGGATCGATCGGCGCGTACTTCAAGTTCCCGACCGCATCGTACCCGACGCGGATCCCCGGCGTCACGGTGGTGTCACGGCTGCCGCCCGGGGACGAGCACAGGGCCGACGCGACGCGTTGCGCGAAGCGGAGAGCGCCGGTGTCCGTCGTGCCGGGAGCGAGCACCGCGAACTCGCCGGGTCCCAACGACCCGACCACATCACACACGCGCGCGGTCTGCACGACCAGGTTCGCCGCCCGCGGGTCCGGCGGACCCTCGACGGCGAAGACGACGCAGGCGAGCGCGCCGTGATGGCGCGCCATCAGCGCGCCCAACTCGCGCGCCCGTCGCGCGAGGCCGGGCCGGTTGTGCAGCCCCGTTAACGGATCGAACAGGCCTTCGGCGAGCGTCGCATCGATGTTGCGCTTGGCCTGGATGTACGTCTCGAGCTTGAGCGAGATCTCGTCCGCGTCGCCCCCGTACCGGACAAAATCCCACACCCCGGCGCGCAGCGCCGTCACGCGCTGCTCCGGCGTCGGCGGGCCCGACGTGAGCATGAGGATCGGGACGTTGCGGCCGATGTGCGGCTCGCCACGGAAGAGCCGGCACGCCTCCAGCCCCGTCAGGTCGGGCAGCTCGGTATCGAGAATGATGACGTCGGGCCGCGTCTCGCGAGCCCGCTCGAGGGCTCGAGCGCCCGACGGCGACTCGATGACCGTGTAGCCGTTGGCGCCGAGCGCACGCATGAGGGAGCGGTCGCGACGGATCGCGACGAGGATCACGGGGAGATCGGGGGTGGTGCTCATATCGGCCACGGCCCGGGGTCGCAACAAGCGGGCCGTCAGTTCAGTTGCCGCCCCTCACGTCATAAGCAAGACCGGCGCCCGTTTTGCCGGGCGCCGGCGACACCTGATGCGTGGATGCTACAACGTGGCGCTAGAGCCCCAGCCAGTAGTTGACCTTGATGAGGAAGATGTTTGACGACGGCCCCCGGAACAGGGCGCCGGCGTCGCTCCCGAAGTCGATGGAGCCACGGCCGAGTGACGACTCGCCGCTCCGGGTCCACACCACGAAAATCGTGGACCCGGGCCGGTATTCCCACCGCAGCACGGCGTTGCCGCGCAGCGAGCGGAACGTGAAGTCCTGGTTCGGGATCACGAACGGGGCCGCGGGGCCGCCGCCGTCCGGGTCGATCGAATCGCCGGCCGCGACCGGGGTGGAGGTCCCGACGTCCACGCCGTAGACGAGCTTTTGCTGTTGGCGCGGCGCCGCGAACTCCTTGTAGCGCGAGAAGGCGCCGCTCACAATCAGTGGCTGCACGAATAGTTCGAAAGTGAGCGTCGGGGAAAACGTCATGTTGAAGCGCGTCTCCATCGAGATCGAGCTCTGCTTCAGGTCCGCGAACACATAGCGATTGCCGTAGAAGGCGGTCGCCGTCGAGTCCGGCTGTGCCATCACGTACTGCGTGCCGTCTTCATCGTGCCCGATGGACGGGCCGAGCGACACCGTGATGTTCGACGCAGGCTTGAGTTGCGCCGAGACGTTCGCGGACCGGCTGCAGTAGTGCTCGGTGTTGCATCCGAGCTGCGCATTCAGCTGAAACACAAGGTTCTTGCGCGAGTCGGTCGAGACGTTGGCGCTCCAGAAGTCGATGCCCGGCCGTCGCACGACGGGGCCGCCGCGCGTCAAGCGGTCGTCGAACGTGCTCGGCCGGTGAATCCAGAAGCCCTGCACGTTCCAGTAGTTGAGCGGCTGAATGTAGCCGAACATCTGGAGCTGCCGGTCCGTCAGATCACCGTCGAAGTTGTACTGCTGCTGCGCGCCGGCGATGAAAAACAGCTGGCGATACCACTTGGTCGGCTTCAGCCACTGCGGGAAGATGTTGCCGCCCATGTACCAGTAGTCGGCCCGGGAAAAGAACGTGATGTCGTTGTTGTCGAATCCCGGCGTACGCAGATTGGTCGAGACCTCCCACAGGAGCTTGCCCGACTCGCGCGCGAGCCGCGCGTACGCGCCCACGCCGCGCATCACCGTTAACGACGAGTCGTACGCATCACTCAGGAAGCCGTTGCTGCCATTCTTCCGGTCGGGCCGCTGGAAGTAGCGCGCGCTATTGCGCTGCAGCCGGAGCATCGCGGCGGAGTCACCAGCGACCTGCGTCCCCGCCACCTGCGCCATCAAGTGCAGGGTCCGCTTGTTGAACCACATGTCCGACCCGAAGCCGAGGGCCTCCGAATGGCGTGACAGGCGGTCCATGATGAAGGGATCGCTGCCGTCGCGCACGACCGATGTCCCCATGACGCGGAGCTGCGTGGCGCCGCCGCGGAGGTCCTTCGCCAAACGGCCTACGAAATAGTTCGAAAACGGCTCGACGGTCACGCCGTAGCGTGACACGTCGCTGCGCTGCACCGTCGCCTGCTCCCGTTTCGTCACCGCATCGAGCACGCCGATCGACCAGCCCGTCGGCGTACGGCCGGTGAGCTTGGCGGCGCCCAGGATGGTGGTATTCTCGGGGACGTCGGCGTAGCGGTCGGCGGTATCGCGCATCGCCGGCATCTGCGGCGAGCGGCCGATGCGCCGGGTGCTGATCATCGACAGGCTCGAAACGTTGGAACAAAAGAAGCAACTCAGCCCGCCCAAGCCGAAGTAGCCCGCGCCCTCCACAAAGAACGGGCGGCGTTCGTCGAAAAACGTCTCGAATGCACTCAGGTTGACGACGGCCGGATCGACCTCGACCTGACCAAAGTCGGGATTGATCGTGGCGTTGAGCGTCAGATTCGACGTGAGCAGCACGCGCGCGTCGGCGCCCACGCGGCCGTCCAGGGCGTGCGGATCAAAAAACGGATCGGAGGCATCCCCCGGCACGTTGGCGGAGCGTCCCACCATGTATGGCAGGATCTCGGCGCGTCCCGGTGCCCGCGTGATGACGAGCCCCTCGAGATGCCCGAACCGGGGTGGGCCTCCCGTTTCGGTCAGTTTCCAGAACGACCACTGCGAATTCTCGTTGAGACGGTTCTCCTGGCGCCACATCTGCAGGCCCCAGGTTTGCTCCTTCGCGGTCGACGGATAGCGCAGCTGCGCGAACGGAATCCGCATTTCCGCCGTCCACCCGAGCGAGTCGATCGTCGTCTTCACTTCCCACACGGGATCCCACGAATCGTCGCCACCACCGCCCAAGCCGTTCGCGTCGTTCTTCACCCCTGACGGGTTCACCAGAAAAAAGAGCCGCCCGATGTGATCGTGATATGTGTCGAAGATGACCTGGAAGTAGTCGGAGCTCGGATCGCCGTCGCGGCGCACGAGGCGCGTCTTCACGCCGGCGGCCCCCTCGGTGTCGAACATCCGCGCGCCCACGTAGATCGCGGCGCCGTCGAACGCGAAACGCACTTCTGTGCGCTGTGTCGCCGGCTGACCCTCGTGGGGCTGGTTCTGTGTGAAATCGGTCGCGATCGGAGCGGTTTGCCAGATCGGCTCGTCGAGCTTGCCGTCGATGTGAATCTCCCCCTGCAGGGGCACGGCTCTGGCGACCGGCGGCGTCGTGGGATGGATGTTCTGGGCAACGAGGGGCCCGGCGATCGTGCCGAGCACTGCGAACAGGACGATCGTTCTCGGCATCGCGGCGGCTCTGTGTGGGGACACTACTCTGACGCTCATCGCAGGTGAAAGGTTGCTGTCCTCGCGTGACCGTGACGTCCGGGGAAAGTCAGGGACCGCTCCGACTCCGGAAGTCGTTGCCTGACCGACGTTTTGACCCGACATTCCTGCGATGCCGATGACCTTCCGCGCCGAGCTCCGCGCCATGATGCGCCTGGCGGTGCCGATCGTCGCCGTCCAACTGGGCCAGATGTTGATGGGCGTCGTCGATACGATCATGGTCGGTCGGGTATCGGCCGCGGCGATCGCCGCCGTCGCGCTCGGGAACCTCTATTTCTTCGGCGCGGCGATCTTCGGGATGGGCGCCCTCATGGCGCTCGATCCGGTCGTGGCCCAGGCGGTGGGGGCGGGTGACACCGTCGCGGTCGCACGCGGCGTGCAACGCGGGGTCGTGCTGTCGCTGGGGTTGAGCGTCGTCGCTACCGCCCTCCTCCTCCCTGCCCGCCCCGTCCTGGCGCTCCTGCACCAGCCGCCCGCGGTGGCCGACGTGGCCGCGACCTTCGCACGCGTGGAGATCGCCGGCATTCTTCCTTTCTATATCTTCGGCGCCCTGCGGCAGAGCCTGCAGGCGCTGAAGCGCATCGCCCCGATCGTCGGGGCCATGGTCATCGGCAACCTCACAAACCTCGCGCTCAACTACCTCTGGATCTACGGCAAGCTCGGCTTCCCGGCGGGCGGAGTCATCGGATCGGCGTGGGCCACGGTCGTCAGTCGCTGGGTGATGCTGGCCCTGCTCCTCGCAGTGGCGTGGCGCTCGCTCCGGCCGCAGCTCGTCCCGTGGCGCCGCGAGGCGCTCGACTGGGCCCCGCTCCGCCGGATGGTGGTGCTCGGCGCGCCCATCGGCATTCAGTATGAGCTCGAGTACGGCGTGTTCGCGGTCGTGGGCATCATGATGGGCTGGATGGGCACGGCGCAGCTGGCGGGCCACCAGGTGGCCTTGAACCTGGCGTCGCTCGCGTTCATGGTGCCGCTCGGCGTCTCGGCGTCCGCCGCCGTACTGGTGGGCCACGCCGTCGGGCGCGGCGATGCCGCCGAGGCGCGCCGCGCGGCCGCGGCGGGACTGGTGTGCGGCGTGGGTTTCATGTCCGCAAGCGCGCTCGTCATGCTGCTCGTGCCGACCTTCCTGGCCCGGATCTACACGCCGGACCCGGGTGTCGTGGCCCTCGCGGCGAGCCTGATTCCGATCGCCGGCGTGTTTCAAGTCTTCGACGGAATCCAGGTCGTCTCGATCGGCATCCTGCGCGGCGTCGCCGATACCCGCACGCCGATGATCGTCAACGTGCTGGGCTTTTGGCTCGTCGGCCTGCCGGTGAGCGCCGCACTGGGGTTCGGCGCCCACGGCGGCCCGCGGGGCCTGTGGTGGGGCCTGACGGTCGGTCTCGTGTTGGTGGCGCTCGTGCTGATCTGGCGCGTGCGCAGACGGCTGTCGCGGGACATCGCCCGCGTCGTCATTGATCGCGTGGCTCCGGCGTGACCTATATTGGCGCCATGAACCCGTTTCTCATCGGCGCCGGTCTCCTCGTCCTGGGCGTGATCTGGATCTTCAACCGGCTCACGCGCCTACGGCAATTGTCGGACAACGCGTGGGCGGACATCGACGTGCAACTCAAACGGAGGCACGACTTGATTCCGCAGGTCGTGGCGGTCGTGAAGGGACACGCGGGGTACGAGCGGCAGACGCTCGAGGCCGTTGTCGCCGCGCGGGGCCGAGCCATGCAAGCCGCGGCGGGGAGCCCGGCGGCGCGGTTCCGCGAGGAGACCCCTGTGGAGCAATCGCTGTCCCGGATCTTCGCGATCGCTGAAGCCTATCCCGACCTCAAGGCGGTCGCCAGCTTCGCCGCCCTGCAGCAGACGCTCACTGAGGTCGAAGACACGCTGCAGAACGCGCGGCGCTACTACAACGCGGTGGTGCGGGACTGGAATACCGGGATCGCGCAGTTCCCTGCGAGTCTGTTGGCCAGCACGATGGGGTTCAAGCCTCGCGAGTTCTTCGGAATCGACGACGCCGAGCGGGCCGTGCCCGGGGTTCAGTTGCCCGGGTGATACTCCCGCTCCGTGTGACCCACGAGCTGTGAGCGGTAGAAGTACACGTCCCGCAAGTTGCCTGACGCGTAGCGCTCCGCTTGATCGTTGAAGTGCGGCGAACGCGGATCGCCGCTCTCGCCGCCCGCCGTCACGGCGCGGGCGCGCAGGCTGTCGCCAAACTCCACGACCGCCACGAAACTGTTCCCGCTCGTGCCGTACCATTTTTTGGTATTGGCATAGGCGCGTGCGCCGAACGACGCCAGCGAGCCCCACGACGCTGACGTGAACGGCACCGGAATGCTGGGGCCGGCGTCGTCGAAGTGCGGCGCGATGTCGTCGTGGAGCCGCTGAAAGCGATTGATCTCGCCCCAGGGCGTCTTCCACGAGCCGAAGTCGGCGGTCAATGCGTCGGACGCGGCGCCGAGCGCCGCGAGCAGATCGGCCCCGGCGGCGCGATCGACGTAGGTCAGCGGCGACACGCCCGCGGCCCGCGCGGCGGGGGCCAGCCGCCGCACGGCTTGCTCACCCCAATACACGGCGAGCGATGTGGGGACCGACGTCGCGCTCCAGCGATAGTCCCAGGTACGCAGCATCGCCACCTGCTCCACGAATCGCGCCTTGACCGAATCGGGCGCCTGATCGTAGGCGCGCAGCAATGCGGGGAGTGTACGCTCGAATGCGGGCAGGTAGCTGTCGAAGGCCGCGGCGCGCAGACCTTCCATGGTGAAGTCCCTGCGGGCAGCGAGGACGCGGAGTGCGTGATAGCCCCGCGGCGACTCCTCTGTCCCATTCTCCACGTAGCGCGGGAAGGCGTCCCGCCTCGGGCTATCCGGTCCGGCCGCCGACCACGGCCAGTTGTTGGAGTTGTACACCCACCCGCTCGGCGGATTCACCACGTTGGGCGTCTCGTTGAACGACAACACGCCGCGGTAGTCGGTAGCGGGGTTGCTGCCGTCGACCGGCTTGCTCCAGTCGAACGTCGTGTCGCGGCGCGGGATGTAGTTGGAATGGAAGTAAGCGATGTTGCCCGAGGCGTCGGCGAAGAGCGTGTTATTGGACGAGTTGGTGTGCAGATCCATGACCCGCGTGAACGCCGCGTAGTCTTTCGCCTTGGTGCGCGAGTAGGACTGGATCAGCGCGTTGACGGGGCTCTGCATCAGACTGATGCTCACCCAGCGGTCGCCCGTCTTGCGGACGACGGGGCCGTGGCGCGTGTAGAACACCGTGAACGTCTTTCGCACCATCCCACCATCACTGCGGTACGGCACCGTGATCCGGCGAACCGTGACCGGCAGCTCCGTGGCGCCCCGGCGGTAGTAGTACCGGCCCCCCCCGCCCCCCCGCTCTGTCACCGTCTCGAGGAATTCGTCGATGTTGTCCACGCCGCTCGACGTATGCATCCAGCCGGCCGTGGCATTGAAACCCTGATAGATAAAGATCTGCCCCCACGTGACGGCGCCGTAGGCGTTCAGCCCTTCGTCGCTCACCATCTGGAGCTCGGACCGGAAATAGAACGAGGTGTGCGGGTTGATCCATAGCAGCGCGTGGTGGCCCTGCGTGTTGGCCGGCGCGATCGCAATGCCGTTCGAGCCGGTCGGCTCCGCGAGCGGATCGGCGTCATCGGTCCCCGTGCTCGAGGGCGACGCGGCACCCGATTCATAGAACGCCTGCAGGTCCCGCAGGTTGACCCGCTCGATGTCGCCGCCAATGGACCCTTCGGTGAACGAGAGCGCCATCCACGGCTCGAACCGGGTGATGACCCGCGGTTTCACTTCGGGATGTTTGGAGAGAAAGAAGTTCAAGCCGTCGGCCCAGGCGTTCATGAGTTTCTTGAGCCACGCCGGGCTCGCCGCGTACCGCACCCTGAGCGAGTCGGGATTGATGAACAACTTCATGCGCAAGTCCTGATAGATCGCCGACTCCCCTTCCGCCTCGGCCAGCCGCCCCAGTGAATTCAGGTAGTTGGTCTCGACGCGATTGAAATCGTCCTCGGCCTGGGCGTAAATCATGCCGAACACGGCGTCGGCGTCGGTCTTGCCATAGACGTGGGCGATGCCCCAGTCATCGCGGACGATCGTGACGTTCTGTGCCTGGCGCTCCCAGCGCGCGGCGTCCTGCACCAGCGCCTGGGCGCACGTGGGCGCGGCGATGACAGCGGCGAGCGTGAGAGCGATCGTCTTCATGAATGACCCGTCGCGTGAAGGGGACTCCAAAGCTATTGTGTCGCATGCCACATAGGAAAGCGCTTCTTGCCCTGCTCATTTGTTGCGCGTCGCCCGCGGCCGCGCAGCGCTCGTACACGATCGAACGCTTCGAGGCCGCGATCCGCGTCAGCAAAGACGCCAGCATCGACGTGACGGAGACGATCACGGCGCGCTTCGTCGGCTCCTACAACGGCCTCTACCGCAAGATCCCCGTCATCTACCGGATGCCGCAGGGGCTCAATTGGACCATCGGGGTGAGCCTGCAAAGCGTGACCGACAGCACCGGCCGGCGGCTCAAGGTCGAGACCAGTCGCGAGCAGCACTACATCAAGTTCAAGATCTGGGTCCCCGGCGCCGCGAATGCGACGCGCACGATCGTCCTCCACTACCGCGCCACGAACGGGCTGCGGTTCTTCGAGGACCACGACGAACTGTACTGGAACGTCACGGGCACTGAGTGGGACGTCCCCATCCGGGCGGCCGGCACGCGCATCGAGCTGCCAGCCGGCGCGGAAGGTGTCCGGGCGATCGCGTTCAACGGCGCCTACGGGTCGGTGGCACAGGACGCGACGATCGACACGGGCGGAACGACGGTCCGGATCACGATGCCTCATGCCCTCGCGTTTCATGAAGGGCTGACGGCCGTCGTCGGCTGGAATCCGGGCGTCGTGCGGCGGCCGACCCTATTCGACCGGATCGCGAGGATCATCGGCGACAATTGGCCCCTCGCGCTGCCGCTGGTGGCGTTTGCCGTGGCGTTCACCACGTGGCGGCGTCGCGGCCGCGATCCCAAGCAGCGCCCCATCGCCGTCCAGTACGAGCCGCCCGCCGGCATCACGCCCGCGGAAGCCGGCACGCTCATCGATAACTCGGCCGATCTCCGCGACATCACCGCGACGTTGGTCGACCTCGCGGTGCGGGGCTACCTGAAGATCGTAGAGCATGAGGAGCCCAAGCTGCTGGGCTTCATCGGCGGAGGACGCACCTACGAGTTCCACCTGCTCAATCCGCCGGCTGGGGGGGGGGCGCAGCCGCTGGCGCCTCACGAGGCGAAAGTCTACAAGGGCGTGTTCGATGGCCGCGGAACGAGTGTGAAGCTCGACCAGCTCGACGCGGAGTTCTATGCCGAGCTCCCAGGGATCCGCAACGCCATCTTCGACCGACTGCTCGAGCAGGGGTTCTACCACGCGCGCCCCGATCACGTGCAGCGGCGCTGGATGATCGGCGCGGTCGTCACCGGGATGTTCGTCGCCATCGGCGGCTCCATCATCTCGAGTGCCTTCTTGCTGACCCCCGTGCCCTTCATTGTCGCCGGGATTCTCGTCGGCGCGATCCTGCTGGTGTTCGCCCTGATCATGCCGGCCCGCACGGAAGCGGGGACGCGGGCCCTGGAGCAGGTCCTCGGCCTCGAGGAGTTTCTGCGGCGCGTCGAGTCGGAGACCTACAAGAACGTCATCGCGGGCCGTCCCGAGCTGTTCGACAAGTGCCTGCCGTTCGCGATGGTTTTCGGCCTCGAAAAGAAGTTGGCGCGGGCCTTCGAGGGGATCTACACGACGCCGCCCACCTGGTACGTCGGATCGCGCGTGGGGGATTTCAACGTGACGCGACTCTCGATCCATGTAGCGGACCTCATGCGCAACGCGGGCAGCGCCATGACATCGGCCCCGCGCAGCTCGTGGTCGTCGTCCGGCGGTTCGGGGCCAAGCACCTCCTGGGGGTCCGGATTCGGGGGAGGCGGTGGTGGTGGGGGCGGCGGCTTCTCGGGAGGCGGTGGAGGTGGTGGTGGCGGCGGGGCGTTTTAGAACCAGGCTCCGCGCCCTTTGGCGGCAACGCTGCCCCGTCTGTTTCCAGGGCGCCATGTTCCGCGGCGGCTTCGCGATGCATCCGGTGTGCCCCGTGTGCGGGCACCGGTTCGAGCGCGAGCCGGGGTTCTTTCAAGGCGCGATGTACGTGAGCTATGGCATCGGCATCGTGTACCTGGGGATCCTGACGCTCACCGCAAATGCGCTCGTCGTGCCGCGCTTCGGACTGGTGCCGGCCGTGGCGATCGTCGCGGCCATCCACCTCGCCTGCATTCCCGCGGTGTTCCGTTACTCCCGCGTCATCTGGGCGCACGTCAACGCGCCCACGATTCGCCCTTGACGGCGTTCACCGCGGCAGCCGCGGCGGCGCCGGCACCAGCTCACGCACGAGCTGCGCGAGCCGATCCGCCAACCCCTCGAGCTCCTTCGCGCGGCGCTTCGTGCTCTTGCGATAGACCGTACGCGCCGTCGCGTACGTTATCCCGAGCCACACCGGCACCATCAGGGCGATCGCCGGCCCGGCGATGTGCAACGCGCCCGCGAAGATGCCGATCATGGGACCCATCGCGCCGCCTCCCATGCCCCCTCCGATCCCGCCGTACACCGCCCCGATGAGTTGGCTCAAACCCTCTTGGATCGTGATACGGGTACGCCCGCCGCGGACCGACACGGCGATCTCGAGGTCGCGCCGAATCCCCGGCGACCGCCCGGCGACCCACGAGAACGAGCGCCCGAACTGACTGATCTGTCCGGGGTTCTTGAGCACTCGCCGGATTTCATCGACGAGAACCTGCCACTCGGTGTCGGGCAACTCGCCCTCGACCACCCGTTCGTACGAGAACGCCGTGGGACCGTCGATCCAGGGATTGCGAGTCGGCTGCTCGACTCTGAACTCGAGCGCCTGCGCGGCGGCGCGCACCACGTCGGGCGCGATCCCCACTTCACCGGCCAGCGCCTCGACACCGCCCATCGTCATGGCGCCTCCGGCCGTCGGCGCGCTCGCCTCCAACTCCGTGGCCTTCTTCACGATTTCTTCGACCTCGCCGCCACTGTAGCGCCGCCGTGGTGCCGAGGCGCCATTCAGCTCGTCGATCAACGTCGCCGGAGTCGCCGTGCGCTGGTCGTGCCGGATCGCCAGACCGCGCACGAGCGCGCCCTCGAGCCGCGTCCCCAAATCGGTGAGTCGCGAGCGGTGCGGCGCGGTGGCCTCGAGGAACCTGCCGGTGCGCACCGCCTCTTCGGTCGGCCAGCGGCCGGGGATCTCGCCCACGAGCATCTCGTAGACGACGACCGCCAGGCTGTACACGTCGGTGCGCGCGTCGAGATCGGTGAGACCGGCGGCCTGCTCCGGACTCATGTACCCGGGCGTGCCGAGGGGAAAGCCGGTGCGCGTGAGGTTCGCGCCCCCGGCGGTGCTGATCGCCTTGGCGATCCCGAAATCGGAGACGATCGGGTGCCCTTGTGAGAAGAGCACGTTCTCCGGTTTGATGTCGCGGTGGAAGACCCCCATGCGATGGGCGTACGACAGCGCGTCCGCCACGGGCGCCGCAATCGTGAGCGCGTCGTCCACGCGGAGAGGCTTGCCCGGCAGGCGCTGGCGCAGCGAGCCGCCCTCGAGGTACGGCATCACATAATAGAGGAAGCCGCCCGCTTCACCGGAGTCGTGGAGCGGCAGGATGTGGGGGTGGGTGAGCCCGGCCGCGATCTGGATTTCCTTGAGGAATCGCTCGACACCGAGGAATGCGGCGAGGCCGGGAAGGAGCACCTTGAGGGCGACTTCGCGGCGATGCTTGCCGTCGTAGGCGAGGTACACCGTCGCCATCCCGCCACGGCCCAACACGCGGCGCAGCGCGTAGCGCTCGCCCAACGCGGCTTGGAGGTCGGCGGGGATCTCGGGAGTCACGGAAACAGAATATAGAGGCTGAGGGGGGTTGATGTTCTCTTCGTCCCGACGATCTTGCTGCATGGCCAAGGCCACCCGCCCGTGAGCGTCTGGGGCGATCGCATCGCGCGGCCACTGCGCGCACTGCACCTCGACACCATCAGGAACAAGATCCTGGCGCTGGTGGTGTTGGCCACGCTCATCCCGACGCTCGCGACGACGATCAACTCCTACGGCCGCAATCGACGGGCCCTCAGTGAGAAGGTCGATCAGGAGTTGCGCGGTACGAGCTCCGAGGCCGCGCGGGCGCTCGATCAGTGGCTCGACGAGCGGCTCGACGAGCTGCACGTCTCGGCGAGCTCCTACGTGCTGTCTGACAACGTGGGAAGGACACAGGGGAGCGGCACCGACCGCGCCCTGGGACGCCTGCGTGATCATCTCACCGCGTCGCGCGAGCGCTTCCCGGCTTTTGAAACGCTGCTGATCATCGATGCCACGGGGCGCGGCGTGGCGAGTAGCGGGGGCCGCACCGGCGCGATGTCGCTGCCGCTCGAACGTCTCAACGCGCTCCGGACCGGCGACGCCCATGTCGGTGATCCGTACTGGGACCTCGGACTCGCGAAGGCGGCCATCGTGCTCGCCGTTCCCATACGCCAGGCGGATGGGCGCTTCCTCGGCGCCCTGAGCGCGAAGATCAGCCTCCGCTCCGTAGCCGACACGCTGGCGCGTCTGGCTCCCGCGGGCGCGGGCGAGATCACTGTGATGACGGATCGCGGCCGTCTGATTCTGACCTCCCGCACGAGCACCGCCGAGCTGATGCGCACGAACGTGCCCGAGACCACGACCCAGCTGCTCGCCAAGGAGGGGACGACGGGGACCTACGAGCGCGCCGGCGGGCCGGAAGTCGTCGCGATTGCGCGCCGCGTGCCGCAGTTGCGCTGGGCGGCGATCGTCGAGGTGCCCCGCGACGAAGCATTCGCCGATCTGGCGCGGCTCCGCAACGGCACGATCCTGATGCTGTTCGTACTGGTCGTGGCGGTCGGGCTCATCGCCTACGGGTTGGGGATGCTGATCGCCCGTCCCCTGGAGCGGCTCAGCGCCGCCGCCGCGAAAGTGACGTCGGGCGATCTCTCCGCCGAGCTTCCCGCCGGCGGCAGCGGCGAGGTCGGGTACCTGACCCGGGCATTCGCGCAGCTCGTGTCGCGCCTGCGCGAGCGGGAGGGCCAGACGGAGCTCGAGCGGCTCTCCGTCACCGACGCGCTCACCGGCCTGTATAACCGGCGGCACCTGATGGGAACGCTCGCGAACGAGGTGCAGCGCTCGCGGCGCCTGCGGCGCACCTTCTCGGTGCTGATGGCGGACGTCGATCACTTCAAGCAGTACAACGACACGAACGGGCACCTCGGGGGCGATGCGGCGCTCGTGAAGGTCGCCGAGATCCTGCGGAAGGCGACGCGCGGCGTCGACTCGGTGGCCCGCTACGGCGGCGAGGAATTCCTCGTCATGTTGCTCGAGGCCCCGCTGGCGACGGCGACGATCGTCGGGGAGCGCATCCGGGCCCGCGTGGCCGGCGAACCGTTCGACGGCGGCAAGGTGACGGTGAGTATCGGCCTCGCCGAGTACCCGTCGCATGGGGACACGCCCGAGGAGTTGATCGCGAGCGCCGACGCCGCGATGTACCGGGCAAAGAGCCAGGGCCGAGATCAGGTCGTCGTGGCGTCCGGCGGCCTGCCGCCGGAGCCTGCGTCAGAACGGAAGCCGAGGCGGCGCAAGGGAGAGTCCTAGCCCTGGCGACGCACAGCCTCGCCGAGCGGCTCGTCGTGATCGCGCGCCAGTGTTACGCCCGCGGCTGGGCCTTGGGCACGAGCGGCAACTTCAGCGCCGTCCTGAGCCGCGATCCGCTGCGGCTCGCGATCACCGCCAGCGGCGTCGATAAGGGCCTGATGACGGTGACCGAGATCGTCGAGATCGACGCGCGCGGCGTCGTCGTCTCCGGATCGGGCAAACCCTCGGCGGAGGCGAGCCTGCACCTGGCCGTCGTGCGCGCGCGCGGCGCGGGCGCGGTGTTGCATACGCATTCGATTTGGAGCACGATTCTTTCAGACACGGCCACCGCAAGCGGCCTGGAGATTGAAGGGTACGAGATGTTGAAGGGACTCGACGGCGTGCGCACGCACGACCACCGCGAGTGGTTGCCGATCCTCGACAACACGCAGGACTGGGCTTCCGCCGTACCGCAGGTCGA
>Ga0193723_1000092_pt1 | contig 29232 bp, 25 predicted proteins | sample H2m2metaG_FD_143042 | JGI IMG/M metagenome (GOLD analysis project Ga0193723, IMG submission 143042) | Soil microbial communities from a riparian zone of the East river system, Colorado, United States - H2m2 | ecosystem: Environmental > Terrestrial > Soil > Riparian zone | place: USA: East River...
ACGGCGAACCGCGTCCCGCGCGCGCGACCCCACTCAATCAGGTCGCGCAAATCGGTTTCGGAATCTCGCAAATACGCCTGAATAACGATCCCCGCATGTGACCAGTCCTTGAACTCTTCCTCGGTGAAAACCGTTTTGAACAGTTCAAGGGTGCTATTCTTGTGCGCGTAGCTTTCCATGTCGAAATTGATAAAAGCGCCGAGCTCTCGCGCGCGACGCAGCAGCGGCCGCAGCTTGGGCGTGAGATGGACAATCGCGTCCGCAGGATCGGCCGGATTTATTTGAGAATAGAGCGCGGAAATTTTAACCGAAAGATTTACAACCGGGAAAAGCTCCGAATTTTTGCCCAGCGGATCGGTCCAGTTTTTTGTTTCGTGCGCGAGACCCTCAAGCAAATCCAGATAACGCGCCGCATATTCATCGGCCTCCGTTTCACTGACGACAGCTTCTCCCAAAAGATCAACAGTAAAGCCAATTTTTTGAGTCCGACGCTTGCGCAATGTCCGCATTACATCGTTCGGATTTCGTCCGGCGATGAACTGGTGCGCCATTTCGGAAACGTTCCAGCGCAGGATGGGGCCGCTAATCCACGGAACAATGCGGGCCAGACGGATGCCAGCCCTCAGGAATTCCGAGAGCTTTCGCGAATCGTGCGCATCGGCGAAGTATTCCTGGAGATGCTCGACAATTTCCCCCGACGTGCGCAGCGAGGGAAGAACATCGACAAAACGAAAGAGTTGTAACTTGAGCTGCTCATCGCGCATTGAGAGCGTCATCAGGCGCTGATAAAATCCGGCTTTGCTGAAAAGGGATTCAGGATGTTTATCGACCAGCTCGAAGATGCGCCTGCCACGCTGCTCGATCTCACCTTGGAGCGACCTCATTTACGAAATTAGTCGCCCCCATGCGTTAAGCAAAATGCTTGTGGTCACGGTGCTGTGTCGCCGTGCCCCATATAGAAGCGTGCGCCTCGACGCAACGAGGCGGCTACAGGTCCAGCCCAGAAAGCCGCCGTTTTCACGTCCAAAAAAAATTTTAACGCCAGATACGCTCACTTTGGGACCGGTTTCCGAAACTAGGATGAAATTGCTTCAAAGCAGTTTTGAGGAGCAAGTGGAGGAGATTTGCCTGGCAGACTCCGGAGGCCCAGGGCTCGGATCTGTCAGGCAATCTCTTTTTGTGCTGATTGATCAGGGGCGGAAGCTCGCGTAGCAGACAGGATAATGATCATAGAGCATCACGAGTTTGCGAGTGACAACACCACGCCGATTTGCCCCGAGGCATGGGCTGCCCTGCAGGTAGCCAATACGGACTATGCCGCAGCGTACGGCGAGGACCGCTGGACGGCGCGCGCGTGCGATCGGATTCGTGAAATCTTTGAGACCGATTGCGACGTTTATTTTGTGTTCACTGGCACGGCGGCGAACGCGCTGGCGCTCGCGCAAATGTGTCGGTCATTTCGCGCCATTATCTGCCATCAGAACGCCCACATTCAGACGGACGAATGCGGCGGGCCGGAATTTTTCACTGGCGGATCGAAACTGCTCTTGGTCGGGGGCGGGAACGGCAAGATCGATATTGGCCAGACCAAAGCGCTGCTTATGCGTCAGAACGAAGTGCACTCGCACAAGCCGTGCGTGATCAGCATCGCACAAGCGACCGAGTTCGGAACGGTTTATACGCGCGACGAAATTGCGGCGATCACTGAACTAGCTCGTGCCAATGAACTGTTTGTGCACATGGACGGTGCGCGTTTCGCCAACGCGATTGCGTCGCTTAACTGCGCACCAAGAACGATCACATGGGAGATTGGAGTTGACGTTCTCTGCTTCGGCGGGACAAAGAACGGCACGGCTGCTGGTGAGTTAGTTATATTTTTTAACAGGGAGCTTTCGCGCGAGTTCGACTACCGAGTGAAACAAGCTGGCCAGCTCGGCTCGAAGATGCGCTTCCTGGCTGCACCGTGGCTGGGACTCCTGGGAGGAGACGTGTGGCTGCGAAACGCCCGGTACGCCAATCGCGCAGCAGACCACCTTGCGCAAGACCTGCAACGCGAGGCGAACGTTGAAATTGTATTCCCAGTGGAGGCAAATGCGGTCTTTGCGCGGATGAACGACCAACTCGCAGGGGGCCTCCAAGCGCGCGGATGGCGTTTTTACAAATTTATCGAGCCTGATGTTTACCGTTTGATGTGTTCCTGGGCGACCACTGAGGGTGATATTGGCGATTTCATTCGTGACGTTACCCTAAATCATTGAACGAATGGCGATCAGTGACATCTGTATGAAGGTAAAATGAATGCGCTTGTGCGAATTTTGATGCTTGCTCCCATCCTGCTTGGCGGGTGCCGGGCGACCCAGGACGTAGCGACTACTTCCTACCACGTGACCCGCGGCGCAGCGGTAGGCTCGTACAAAGTGGCTCGGGCCGTCGCGGTCGGTTCGTATCGTGTTGCCAGTGCTCCGGTTCATTATGCCACGCGAAAGCGAGGCGACGAATCGTACACAACCGCGGCGACGGAGAGCATGCCATCGGATGTCACCAACCCCGGCCAGTCGGTTCCCCCGCCGGAGAGAGTTTCAACATCGCAGGAGCAAGCGCGAGTTGGAGCCGAGCGCGGCCAGAGCCGGACATCGAGCGGAACTTCGGTCACGTCTCGCAAGGAGGCAGCGCAGTCATCAACGAGCGTCTCATCCTCGCGCGCTTCTGCTCCATCGACGGCGTTTCCGACAGGAAAATTAGTCCCCGGCAAACCGGGATATGTCTTCAGCCCATTCGACAAGGAAGGAAGATACGTGGATGTAAGTGGCTTCCCGTCTGGTACCAAAGTGAAAGATCCTTGGACCGATAAGATCTTTCTTGTTCCCTAAGTTGTTGCGCGTCTGGCGTCGCGCTACACCATCGTCGATTGCCGCGAACTGCAGCGAGTGGTAGGTAGTAACATGAGACCGGCATCGCGAGTTGCAGCGTACCTCGTTGCTTTGTCTGTCCTCGCTTTGGCGTCGCAGAGCCTGGCGCAGGTGTATCAAGGAAAAGAACTCGTCAAGGCCGAGCTTCTGGCTGATGCGAACGCCATCGTTCCCGGAAAACCATTCACGATCGGTTTGCTGCTCCGAATGGCTCCGGGCTGGCACACCTACTGGGCGTTCTCTGGGGATGCGGGTCTTCCCACGGAATTGAAATGGAAACTGCCATCGGGCTGGAAAGTTGGCGAAATTCAATGGCCGATTCCTCTGAAAACAATCGATCCGGGTGACATTGAGACTTACGGCTATGAGGATGAGGTCCTGCTGATGCAGGAAATCACGCCGCCACAGAAGATCGACAATTCAACAATAAAGCTTTCGGCTGAGGCGAACTGGCTGGTCTGCGAGAAGATCTGCATTCCTGGCAACGCAACACCGCAACTGGAGCTACCGGTATCGACAGCGAATCAGCCGGCGAACTCGGAAGTCTTCGCGCGCTACCGGCGTTTGTTGCCTCAAGACTGGCCAGAGTCGAACGCGGCGACGCCAAACTGGAGTCGGATTGGACGTGATCTTCGTCTAAAGATTACAAGCGAAACCCTCGCTAATTATGCGGCGCTGGACTTTTTTCCATTGCCAGAACAAGGCGTTGTTGTCGGCCATCCAACGATCGAATCACGCAACAGGAATGAAGTTGTCTTTCGAATTCCGATTGAGTCTTCGGAAAAAAATCTGTCCTCCATCGCAGGCCTGGTCGTTTATTCGCAGCACCCAAATGGAGAGGACCGCGCAGCCTGGCGAATTTCAGCCGCGCCGACTGTTGCGGCGACTAGTGCCCCGCCCGCTCGCGGAATCTTCACTTTTCTGCTCTTCGGATTTCTCGGCGGCATCATTTTGAATTTGATGCCGTGCGTATTGCCGGTGATTTCGCTGAAAATCTTTGGATTCATTCAACAGGCGGGCCAAAGCCGGCGGAAAGTTTTGCGGAGCGGTATCGCGTTTACGGTGGGAATTTTCGCGTGGTTCGTCGGACTTGCGCTGCTTCTGATTGTGCTCAAGGGCGCCGGACGCGACGTAACCTGGGGTGGATTTCAATTCACGAACGCTTACTTCGTCCTTGCGCTGAGTGTAATTGTCCTCGTGTTCGCGCTGAACCTCTTTGGCGTGTTTGAAATTTCGCTGCCGCAAGGCATGACACGCGGTTTGCTTTCAACCACCGAGCGCAAAGACGATCTGGGCTCATTTTTCCAGGGCATATTTGCGACTGTTCTGGCGACACCGTGCACTGCGCCGTTCCTTGGAACCGCGCTCGGCTTTGCGTTTTCGCAATCGCCTGCAGTTATCCTGGCGATGTTCGTTGCGATCGCTGCTGGAATGAGCTCGCCGTACCTGCTTTTAAGCGCTCAGCCCGCCTGGCTGCGATTTCTGCCAAAGCCGGGTCCGTGGATGTTGCATGTGAAACAATTCATGGGCTTCCTGCTGCTCGCCACGCTGCTGTTTCTTCTTTACGTGCTGGGCGCTCAGCGCGGCTTGGAAGGAGCAATTTGGGCAAGCTGCTTTCTTCTGGTGATTAGTGTCGCCTGCTGGATGAAAGGCGCGTTTGTTCTGCCAACTGCATCAGCGATCAAGCGATCTGTCGTGCTTGGGCTCATGCTCGTGCTCGTGATCGGAAGCGGTATTTATTTCATCGGCGGCAAATTTCGATCTAGCAATGTCGCGTTAACCGATTCGCAACTTCGCGGAGACTGGCAGGCGTTTACACCGGAACGTTTGCAAGCGGAACTGGAACAGGGCCGTACTGTGTTTGTCGATTTTACGGCAGCGTGGTGTATTACTTGCAAATTTAACGAGGCAAATGTGCTCGAAAGCTCAGAGGTCCGAGAGGCGTTTCAGCGTCACGCGATTGTGAAAATGAAGGCCGATTGGACCAACGGCGATCCAACGATCACGAAATTGTTACGAAAGTTTGGCCGACCCGGCGTTCCGCTCTACGTGCTCTATCCTGGAAAAAACGAAGAGCCGATTGTTTTTCCGGAAGTGCTCACCAAGGGCATGGTGCTTGAAAAACTCCAAACCGCCGCGCGCAGGGTTGCCGCACAATAATCACGTAGAGAATGGCGAACCCCGAATGACGAATGAATGCCAATAACGAATGACAAAGTGGTAAGGACGCGATCGCTGCGGCGCGCAGGACGATAGGACATTTTTTGCGCGATTTTCGGCCACCACGTTGAAATCTCTCGGGTTTCTTGGCAATGTGTTGTTCACGAGAAAATTGAACTACCGTAACAACTTCGTTTTCTAACCAAACTATGAACAAAAAAGTAACTTTAAGCGTTGTCACATCACTGATTGTCACAGCAGTCTTTGCCTTGGATCCGCCTCCGGTTGGAAGCGCTGCTCCGGATTTTTCGCTCCCCGATGCGGAAGGCCTGACGCATTCACTTTCCCAATACAAGGGCAAGTATGTCGTGCTTGAGTGGTTTAATCCGGAATGCCCGTTTGTGAAGAAGCATTACGGCACCGACAACATGCAAAAATTGCAGAAAGAATACACAGACAAGGGCGTGGTTTGGCTGACCATCGATTCCAATGCGCCCGGTACCGAAGGCAATTTGACGCCGGAACAGGCCCAGAAAGTCGCAAGTTCCTGGAAGACGCATGAGACTGCGTTGCTACTCGATCCGGACGGCAAAGTGGGCCGCGCCTACGGCGCCAAGAACACGCCAAACATGGTGATCATCAATCCGGACGGAAAAATCGTTTACCATGGGGCGATCGACAGCAAGGCGACGCCCAACCCGGCGGATATCCCCAGCTCGACGAACTATGTCAAAGCAGCGTTGGATCAATCATTGGCGGGCAAATCTGTCTCCACGCCACAAACCAAACCATACGGCTGCTCGGTTAAATATAAATCCTCGTAATTTTGTAGCTACGGTCACTGAACACAGCCGACCCGCGTCGCCAGATGCCGGCTACAGGATTTCGAAGCGGCGGTCGGACACGACCGCCGCTTCTCTTTATATCATCGGTCCTAAAAGTTCGGTGCAACGTGACCCGAATTGCATCTTAAAGATGAGAGACAGGGCCTTGTTCCAGGCATGACTTGTTCAGCCAGATGTATGAGAACTGCTCTCGCTCTGCGGCTCCCAGCGCTTTGATGAACAGCTCCGGTGACCCAAAAACCTTCGCGAATAAGGGCGAAAGTATCCTGATCCTACTCCTTTGTGTCGCGGCGGCTACTCGGGTCTTTATTTTCTCGGCCGCGTTCCCGTTCTTTAGCAATGTCGATGAAGACCTGCATTTTGATCTCATCACGCAGTATTCACACGGCCATGTCCCGCGCACTTTCGATCGATTAAAAGAGGAAACCCTTAGCTGGATTGTGCCTTATGCGTCGCCTGAGTTTCTGTTTACACCGGATCAATTCCCGGGTGCGAAATTTCCGCCTCCTTTGTGGAAACAATCTGGTGCTAGCGCAGACGCAGAGATTGCCGCCACAAGAGCCGCCTGGAGCAGTGAAACTAATTTCGAATCCTCTCAGCCGCCGCTGTATTACTTCGTAGCGAGTGTTTGGTGGCGTGTTGGACAGTGCCTCGGACTAGCTGGCCTTCAATCGCTTTACTGGATCCGTTTCCTGAATGGCCTTCTGATGGCACTCACTGTGTGGCTCGGTTATCTGGTCGGACGAACAGTCGCGCCTGATCGGCTGGAATTGCGCGTCGGCTTGCCGTTACTGCTCGCGTTTATTCCTCAGAACGTTTTTTACTCTCTTAATAATGATGTTCTGTCGCCTGTGTGTTTCGGTGGATTGTTTCTTTGCGTTCTCCAATGGTTGCGTACAAGCAGACCGACTCTGTTACTTGGCGCACTCACAGGTCTGGCAATCGCGGCTACGTACCTGACAAAACTATCCAACTTGCTGCTGGTCGTTGTGGTCTTGGTTGCAATTATCGCGAAGTTGCCCGTCGCGATCCGGCAGAGACCAAAGGCCGCCCTGATCGCATATGCAGTGCTTGCCTTCTGCGCTGCCATTCCGATTGGGAGTTGGATTTTTTGGACAAAATATCAGTTTGGCGATCTCACCGGATCAGCAGCAAAAATGACTTTGCTTGGTTGGACGCACAAACCGTTTTCAGACTGGTGGCGGCATCCAATTTTTACGCTGCGGGGTTTTTGGGTTTTTTGGTGGGACCTCATCACTAGTTTCTGGCGCGGCGAAGTAAAATGGCGCGGTCAGGCGCTTAGTTGTCCAGCTACCGACGGATTGTATGCAGCTTCCACGCCAGTCTTGCTCGCCGCTGCGCTGCTTGGATTGCGAAAGAAAGCCGACCTCTCAACGTTTCAGCGGCAAGCGATTGGCGTAGCGGCTTTATGTTTCTTCGCATCGGTTGGATTTCTGGCTTTACTGTCCGTTCAGTTTGATTTCGGCAATTGTATTAATCCCTCGCGCGCGCATCCATATTTTGCATCGGGCCGATTGCTTAGCGGCGCAATGATTCCGTTCGCGTTATGTTATGTTTATGGCATCGGCTGGCTGCTCCGCCGGATCAATCCTGCTCTGCCTCTCCTGGTCCTCGGCGTCATCTTGCTGTTTATCACAACATCCGAAATCGTAGTCACTCGCGTTGTGTTCCCAAGCGAGCACAACTTGTTGCATCCTTAGAAGATTCCCACAACTTGCCGACGGGTTGAGAGATTTCGGACAGGCTATACAGAGAGCCGCCTTGGCGAGAGCCGCGAGAGCAGGCGCAGGATTGGCATCGGCGTGATTCGGACGAGAAACATACCGAGTTTGATTGGTAAGCCCGGAATAACGAGCGGACGATCCGTTTCCAATGTAGTAAGCGCATCACGCACGACTTGTTCTGCGGGAACGAAAACGAACTCGGGGCCAGTGTCCGGTTGGGCACCCGGGCGTTTGGCGACTTCCTGAAATTCCGTGTGTACCGGCCCCGGACAAAGGGCGCAGACGCTTACGCCTGTCCCCCGAAGTTCCGCCCGAAGTGCTTCAGAGAGGCTTGTAACGTAGGCTTTGGTTGCAGCGTAAACGGCAAAGCCGGGAATCGGCAGAAATCCAGCCGACGAACTCACGTTCAGAATGCTGCCACGTCCTCTGGCGATCATTCGTGGAAGCAAGTGGCGAGTGAGTGTGGTCAGGGCGACAATGTTTACGAGCGTCATTTGCTCGTTGCGAATTGGATAGCTCGTCGCGAAGGCGCCGCTGTCGCCCACTCCGGCATTATTGATCAAGAGATCGACATCAATCCTTTCATGATCCAGCCATGCCAGCAATTCATTCAGTTGTGCAAGATCTGCGAGATCAGTTTTGCGAAACGAAATCGCGAGCTTCGGATGCTGTTGATTTAGTTCGTCGCGCAGTTCGTAGAGCCTTTGCTCGCGGCGCGCGATTAGAATGAGCGATCGTGCGCGACCGCCGAGTTGGCGCGCAAATTCGCGACCGATCCCAGCGGAAGCGCCGGTGATCAGCGCGTTACAGCCTTCGAGTTTCATTTGATATTGTAGCCGAGGGCGTTGACCTCGCCTTGCTAACGTGGCCAGCTTCTTGTTTTCCGCGGTCAACGCCCGCGACTAGAGCGTCGCTGGTATTCATCAAATCCAGGTCCTTGAGCTCCCTTTGTGTTAATGCCCGCCAATGCCCGCAAGGCAAATCGCCGAGCCGAAGATTGCCGACTCGAACGCGCAGAAGACGTTTGACGCGGTATCCGACGGTCTGGAACATGCGCCGAATCTGCCGATTTATTCCCTGCCGCAAGATAACGCGAAGACGCGTAGGCGAGAGGGAACGAAGCTGCGCAATTTTCGCGTGTTGGCCATCAAGAACAATTCCGCGCATCAGCTTTGGAGCAAGCGTCAGATCCCACGGTCGATCCAGCGTCACCTCATATTCCTTGTCGACCTTGAAACGGGGGTGGGTGAGCCGCTGCGCCAATTCACCGTCGTTGGTCAGAAGCAGCAAGCCTTCAGTTTGCGCATCGAGACGTCCGACATTGAAGAGTCGAGAAAATTTTTTGGGCAGGAGATCAAAGACCGTGTCGCTCGCGTGGAGATCTTTTCGAGTCGAAACGAATCCGCCGGGTTTATGCAACATAATCGTAAGCGCCGGAGCGGCGCGAACAAGTTTACCATCGACTTTGACGTAGTCGCGCGCCCCTGGCTGCGCACTGAAGTTTGTGCAGACCTTGCCATTGATTGTGACGCGGCCCGAAGCGATCAACTCATCGCAATGCCGACGTGAACCAAGACCGGCAGCAGCAAGGAAGCGGTTCAAGCGCATGGCGCTTTTGTTAAAGCGTTAAGCGGATCCCCTTCAACGCTTCAACCGTTCAACGCTTCACGCGCCTAGACATCTGGCTTCGTTTTGGGCAGGCCGATGACCTTCTGGCCTTCCTTCCATTGACCGCGCTTTTTCAAAAGCTCGACCCGTTCGAAGCGCTTTAGCACATTGCGCCTGGCGGCGATTGTGCTGGCTCCTTTTAAACTGCGATGTTGCGACATGGGTAAATAAAAAGTTAAAATGTTACAAGTTAAACGGGAAAAGAGCTCGAACACTAATTCAGCTCAGGAATTTTTCAAGGTGAACACGTCGTTCCTTTTAACCTTGTAACCTTTTAACAAATCAACAACTCAACAACTCCTCATAATTGATTACTAAGCACCACGTAGGTTCCGCACTTTGTGATTTGATGGTAGATGTGAAAGTGGTTGGTTAAGATTTGTTTCCAATGATCGGCCCGGCTTTCCTCGATAATCAGGTAAACAGCGTCGGGTTGGCCCCATTTTTCCAACACCGCGGCTTCGTTCAAAAACATGTCAATAGAGGGATTGCCCAGTGGGGTTTCTTTCTCGGGCTTCTGATTAACTAGAAAAAATTTCCGGTTCAGATAAAAAATGAGGCTACTACCATCGGCGAGCGGTCCTTCAAAGATTGTATTGCCGCCTGCGTCCAGCCGTGGATTTAGAAATCGCGCCATATCAGCCAGTGAAAAATAAGGGGCGGTTTGCGCGACCGCTTCCATCATGCCGAGGCCGGCCGGGATCATTGATGCGGCGAGGGCGATGGCCGCAAGTCTCTCGCGTTGCTTGGAAATAAAGTACAGAGCTACCAAAGACAAACAAATGAGCGAGATGCCAAGGACCGCGGCCAAAGGTCGAAATGCCAGCCATGTTGAAACTGGCATATCGTGCAACGCCTTCCAAGCCGTCCAGCGCGCGTCCATTGTCCCCCAGTTTCCGTTCAGAGCGCGGGCCGCGCCCGCAAGAAAGAATACCGCAGACGCGATCATCATGCCGACGAGTCCGACAGCGATTGCACCGGCGGCACGTAACCCCTGCGGTATCCGCTCCCATGCAGCGGCTGCCCAGAGCGCGAATGCGCTCCACATGGTCATTGAATAATAATCCTGGCGTTGTCCCAGAAACAGCAGCGGAATAAAAATGACGCCCATCCAGCAAAGCGGTAGCGCGTCCGCGAAACTGATCTCGCGCGGTCGAATCACACGGCGCCAGGCAAAAATAACGCCGGGCAAGAGCGCAATAGACCATGGAAACCACCAGGCGAGATGCATGGCCAGAAACTGGTACGCAGGCATGCCAAGGAAATCATGTGTTTCATCGGTAAGTCCGCGCAGATGGCCCAGCCATTCGGAGCTGATCTGATAACGAAAATACCCGGCGAAATGCCATTGTGCCCAAATGTGCCATGGCGCGACGATCAGGACGAAAATCGCGAGATATTCCCATCGCAACAGTCCACGAAATCGTATGCGTGCTTCGCGGTAGAAGATTGAGAGGATAAGAAAAACCGCGGCCGGATAAGCGATGCCGAGCAAACCTTTGGTCAGGCAGGCGAAAGCCGAGCAAATCCAAAAGCCGGCGAACCAGATGCGACGGTCACGCCGGCGCTGATAACCGCCAATCGCGCAAAAAATCGCACCTGCAATGAGTGCGCTGACCAAAGGTTCGGGCATGACGATGCGCGCGAGCAGAAATGTGCCGCACAGACTCAGATAAATCAGACCAGCGATAAAACCACGCCAGTAATCCGTGAGCTTTTCGCCGATCAGAAAGATAAGGGCAGTGGAGGCGACAACCGCAAGAGCGACTGGGAGCCTGGCAGTTGCCGAATTGACGCCAAAGAGCTTAAACGAAATGATGATCAGCCAGTAGAGCAATGGGGGTTTTTGCAGCCGCGGTGCGCCATTGTTCGTAGGTAGAACCCAATGATGCGTCTCGACCATCTCGCGGGCGGCCCCTGCGTATTGTCCTTCCGTTTGACTGTACAAATCGCCGGAACCGATCGTCGCCACGTGGAGCAGCGCAGCCAACGCAATCAGAATCACGAACAAGGCATGGCGCGTAGGCGGCGGCGGCAGCGCCGGCGGCTCGAGCAGAGTTTCTTCCAGACTTAGGCTGCGGGCGCCAGCAGTCATTGAGTGTATTTCTTGCCAGAAATTGGAACTTGCGATTCGCGCTGGAATTCGGCGGAATCATCGGTTCGATATTTTTTCCAGTGCGCCGGCAAATGAAGCAGTTTTCCTTCTGGCATCTCGATCAGTGCAAGCATCTGGTGGCATTGGGCGATGAGCGTATTGTCTTTGGGTCGTGTAATTTGGAATGCACACCAGAACCGCACGCGCTCCACCCTGTCCAGCCGGCCTTCAATCACGAGTTGATCTCCAAGCTTAGCCGGCCGGCGATAATCAATCTCGGTTCGCACGACTACCGGGTACCTCCGATTCTCGGCCATTTCCGTGAGAGCCAGGCCTAGCTCTTCAGCAAGACGCGTCCGCGCGATCTCGATGAACCGCAGATAAGCAATGTTCGAGACGACACCTCCGCAATCGGTATCGAAAAACATCACCTGCACTTTTGTGCGAATGCGCGGAGAAACGGCCATGGTAGGATTTCAAACTTGGGGGTTTAGATCCGCTCGCTTTTGCTTCGTAACACGTAAAACGATAATTCGGCGGTTTCGTGGCTCATGCCCGCGAGTGTGAGATTTGAGAGTTCAGATTTCAAATTTGAAATTCGCTTGATTGGTTGCGGAGGATCGACAGCACAGCATCGGCAACTTCCTCGACGCTGACCGCCTTCATGCAGCGGAAATCAATCGGACATTCGCGAAGAAAACAGGGACTGCATTCGACATGGTGCCGCAGAATGATGTGACCGTTGCCAACTGGGCCAGTGAGTCGGGGCTCCGTTGAACCGAAAATGGCAACGACAGGTATTCCCAACAATGCGGCGAGATGCATTGTGCCGGTATCGTTCGTAAGGAGTAAACGGCATTCGTGCAGTTCGTCGATTAGTTGGTCGAGCGTAGTCTGACCAATCCGATTCACACAGTGATCACCAAGCGCGGCCGCAATCTGCTCGCCAGCTGAGGCGTCGCGCGCCGTTCCAAACAACATCCATTGGGCGGGCGATTGCGCGCTAATTCTTTCGGCTGCCTTGGCAAAACGCTCTGGTAACCAGCGTTTGGCGGGCCCGTATTCGGCACCCGGACAAAGACCGATTTTGATCGGTTGGCGATCGATGGCCGTTTGGAGACTGTCCGTCGACTGTCGAACGCCTGCTCGCGATCTGTCGGACTTAGATGTATCTGCGCCGCATTCGCGCGCGATACGGAGAAAACGGAGCGAATGATGTTCCGGCGGGCCTGGCTTTCGTGGAACCGGCACGATTTGGTTAAGCAGCCAGTGTCGCCAATGGCCGAGATAACCAACTCTTCGCGGAATGGCAGTCAGCCACGACTCCAAAGCAGCGCGCAACGAATTTGGGAAAAGGATGGCCACATCAAAAGACGGTCCGCGCCGAAGTAACCGCACAGCTGAAAGGAGTCGGTTCCCTGACAGAGGAATAATCGCATCCACTTCGGGGACAAGTTTCCAAATCGGTGCAATCTTTTCCGGGGCGGCAATAGTGACTCGAGCATCGGGACGGCCAGCCTTGACTGCGCGGACAGCGGGGACGCTCATCACGGAGTCACCAAGCCAGTTGCTTGAACGAATGAGAATTTGGAATGGCTTTAGATCTTGGGGTGAAACTCCCGGTGGTACGTAGACGCCACGCTTATAGTGCGCGAGAAGGAAGTTAGGCTGGGGCGTTTTCCAGCGATTGTGCACCCAAAACCAATCTTCCGGTGCGACCCGAATTTGCTGTTCGATGATCTGATTTATTTCTGCAGTAAGCGCAACAACAGAGGCGCCCGCCCGCTCAAAGCGCTCGGTAAACACCATGCGCCAGCGTGCCGGACCGGTTGTGTAAACCCCCGCAGCGATCAGCGCCGCTCGGGTCCTCTTGGCAAGCAAGGCTGGCAGGGGTGAAGTGGATGCCAGCCTTCCAAAGAAGGGTGTCCACAGCCCATGATCGCCAGCATGCTGGTCGGACAAAACACCAACGCCACCGCCGGACCGCAACAGATCGGTCACAGGTTGAAATCCCTGCTGGCGATCGAACAATTCCAGGCCAGTTTGGCCACGTGTCCGGCGCACATGCGCGTCAATGAAGCGATTGCCAAGTTTTTGATAGACACTCGCATTCCGTACGTATCCGACGAACTTCGGCATCAATTGCGCGAACAATTCCCATATTCCGAGATGACTCAAAACGAGCACCACGGGAACGCCGGCGCGAAATTCCCGGTCCATTGCCTCGATATTGTCAACCGTGACCCGCCGCAGGATTTTCTCCGGCGGCATCGCGGTGAGTTTAACGCTACAGAGAAGATTGGCGCCCAGTCGTTGGAAATGGCGGCGGACGAGCCGACGCATTTCTCGTGGGGTCTTTTCATTGGAAAACGCAATAGCAACATTGCGTTTTGCCAGGCGTCGATATTTCCCGGAAACGAGCCAGGCACAAAAACCGAGAAACTGTCCGACGGCAAAGAGAAGGGGCATTGGTATTGCGACAGCAACTGCTAACCCTGTGCGATAGAGGAGATAAACAACGAAATCGAGCATTGCAGGACAGGCAGTATCGCAGCGCGGCGCCGCAGGGTAGATTTGCCTGCGGTCTGCTTCAACCAATATAATGTGCGCGGTGTTGCCATCCTCTTCCCATTCCGCTGACGCCGATTTCGCGCGCATAATCTCGCGAAAGTTCGTACATGGCCGATTTCTTATCGTCGGCGCGAACTCTCAGAAACTTGAGGGCCAGTTTGCTGAAGTGAAAAGAGACGCTGTCGTCATGTGGTCTCCCAGTGACCTGATGATGAAGCTGGGGCAGGGTGAGGCCGCAGCACGCTTTGAGGCCGCTGTTTGGTTTTATCCTTCGGGAGAAAACGATGACGATCGAATGGCGGAAGTACTGTCAGTTTGGGCAGCGAGCATTGTGCTCGTCCCTGGTCCCGGCGCGGACGCTGGCAGGCGTCGCCCGCGCCTCGTTCAGTGTTTTGAGCCCTTCGGACTACTCCCTGATTATGAATGCGATGTGATGGAGTTGGATCCGGCAGCCGTGTGTCTTCGGCACCAGCCAAGCGTAGCTGCCAGCGAACTAACGCCGAAAGTGGAGACGGCTTTTGCCAGGTTCAGCGGAGCGTTGAGCGACTTGAAGCGATCACTTCAAATCCGCGGCTCTGAATTGGAGGGCGCGCACCGCCATATCGCCGCACTGGAGGAAAAATTGCTCAAACTCAAAGAATACCGGCGCGAGTTGAGATTGCTGAAAGAGCAGAAGCAAACTCTGCGGAAATCGCCTGAGCGCCGCGTGGGCCAGATATTGCTCGTGCCATATCGTCTTCCGGAAAAACTAGCGAAGACGATTTGGAAAAAGCTCCGTCGGCCCGCGCGCGAACGTCGCCCTTCCGTTGCCTCAAGCGAATACCAGGAATGGTTCGAGCGGCATCGCGCAAATGCGCGCGACCTTGAGCGAATGCGAAATGAATTGCGTGCGTTTGCTTCGAAGCCGCTGATTAGCGTCATCACGCCAGTGTTCGACACTCCCGTGCAACGGCTTGAGGAAGCAATTGAATCAGTGCTCGCGCAAGCATACGAAAACTGGGAGCTCCTGTTAATCGACGATGGATCGAGCGATGCCGAGCTCCTCCGTGCGCTGCCTCTACTCGCGGCTCGCGATCGGCGTATCGTACTGAAAAACCTCGGAAAACATGAAGGCATTTCGGCAGCATCAAATCAGGGACTAGCACTCGCCCACGGAGAGTGGGTCACTTTTCTCGATCATGACGACGTCGTCGAGCCCGATGCGCTTTTCCAGATTGTGAAACTTTTACAGACCCATCCAGATGCGGATCTGATTTATTCCGATGAAGACAAGCTCGGCGAAGACGGTTTCGAGGCTCCTTTGTTTAAGCCAGATTGGTCGCCCGATTTTTTCCTTTCTTACAATTACGTTGGCCATTTGACCGCGGTACGCCGCGATATTGTGCAAGCGGCTGGAGGCTTCCGTTCACAATTTGATAGCGCACAGGATTATGACCTGTTCTTTCGCGTGATCGAGCAAGCCAAGCGAATTCATCATATCCCTCGAATCCTGTATCATTGGAGGCGATCCGAAAGCTCCAGCGCGATCAGCGTTCGTCAAAAACCGGAACAACTCGAAGCGTCGCGGCTCGCGATTGAAGATCACCTGAAGCGCCGCGGCGAGCCGGCTCGCGTCGCTGTGGACTGGCGCACCCACGCCTTCTGGGTCCGGCGCAGACTGTCGGAACCGAAGAAAATTTCAGTGATCATTCAGAGTCGCCGCGGCCTCGAATTGCTCGAGCGATGCATCGAAAACCTGACGAGCAGAACAAGTTATCCGAATTATGAGATCGTGATCGTTCAAGGCGATAAATTCCATGGCGCATCGGATTTTTCATCGCGTTTCCCCCATCATTTGCTGCGTTTCCCAGGGGAGTCCAATGACTCCGCGGTAAAGAACTTCGCGGTAAACCAAACGAACGACCCATGGATTCTTTTCCTGGATGAAAGCATCGAACCGGTCGAACCGGAGTGGCTGACAATCATGGCCGAGCATGTCCAGCGAGCCGAAGTCGGAGCCGTAGGGGCGCGACTGCTAAATCCGAACGGCACCATTGAACAGGCGGGGACAGTTGTGGGTGTCAATAACACTGCGCAACGCGCGTTTCACGCTTTTCAGGCCGACCATCCGGGCACGAATCGCCAGTTGCAGGTGACACGAAACTGCAGCGCAGTCTCGAGCGCGTGTATGCTTAGCCGGCGTGAAGTTCTTCAGCAAACCGGCGGCTTCGATGAAAGTCTGGGAGGCACGTTGGCCGATGTCGATCTTTGCCTGAAAATGCGACGAGCGGGTCATTTGATTGTTTACACTCCGTTCGCAAAACTTTGCTGGCGTGAAGCACCATCAGATGAGATCGACGTGAAGGGCGAGGCGATTATGCGCGAGCGTTGGGCAGACGTTTTACAGAGCGATCCTTATTACAATCCAAATCTTTCTCGCGAACGGGCCGATTTCTCGCTAGGCAAATTAAACATTGGCTGAATTGAAATGAGTAAGCGCGAAAGAAATCTGTGGGAAGGTATCGACGTTGGCGCGCAAAAGAGCCTAAACACCCGAGATTACCGCGCTGCATCCTTCACCCAGGAGCTTTCGCAACGTGGCGTAGGCGGTAGCGATCTCGCCGCCGCGGATCGGAGCCAGCGCGAGATTAAGGACGCGTGGATCCCAGGTGTGGAAATTTTCGCACGAAAGGTTCACACGCAGCGGCACCGTGGACTTTTTGGCGAATTTGTGCGGCGCGACGAAGGCATTCTCGCGCAGATTGGCTTCTGGCCCAAGCAATGGTCCGCTGCGCGGATGTTTTCGGGAACGGCCAAGGGTTTTCACGTGCATCCACCCAGCATTCCAGAAAATAGCGATCCAGTAGATTGGTTGCGCCACTTGTATATCGATGAACCGGATAAGTATTCATCGCGCCGGTATGACGAGGAGCAGTGGGACGTGATGTTTTTTGCTCAGGGTCGCGTCGAGATGATTCTATACGACATTCGCGCTGGACTACCTCGGCGAGTGATGCGTTTCTTTGTGGACGGCGACAATCATCGCAGCGATAACAATGTCGGCGTAATAATTCCACCGGGTGTGGCACACGCCATTCGCGTTGAAGGTACAGAAGACGTGATCATGGTTTACGGGACGAGCATGGTTTTCCGTCCGGAATTCGAAGGGCGCATTGCGAGTGACGTGGAAACCGCTGCGCTCCCAGAATCGTGGCAAAAATTCCTGTCGCTGTAGCGGCGGTCAATAACCGTTGTATTAAGCTTACGCCGCTCATAGAGCGCCCATTCAGTAAATGAAGCGAAGTTTCGATCCGGCCGTACTGGAGATGATGGATCGGGACCAGCCTCCCTCCGCGGAACTGGAGCGCGATCTTGAACGTATTCGGCAATTGAATCACTGGTTTGGAAGCTATCGGTTGATTTTGAGTTTCATTCGACGTTGGATAAAGCCGGGCGCGCGGCTGCAAGTAGTTGATCTTGCCACCGGGTCGGGAGATATACCGCGGCTTATCGTTGATTATTCCAGATCGATTGGCGCAGTGGTTGAGATACATGCAGTAGACCGTCAACCCGCCACCCTAGAGATCGCCCGAAAATTGAGCGTCGGTTATCCGGAAATTTCCTATATCGCCGCCGACATCCTGGAATGGTGTCCCCCTGAACCGCACGACATGGCCCTTTGCACGCTTGCTCTCCATCATTTCAGCGACGAGTACGCAGTGAAAGTGCTCCGACGTTGCGGCGAACTGGCCACAACATTTGCGCTCGTATCCGATTTGCAGCGCGGATTTTTTCTCAAGGCTGGCGTCTATCTTTTGACGGCGCTGATTTTTCGTGAACCGATGACCCGTTATGATGCGCGTCTTTCCGCCGCGCGCGCGTTTTCGTTTTCAGAAATGCGTGATTTGGCACGAAAGGCCGGTTGGCAAGATTTCGGCCACAAGAAATTCCGCTTTGCACGGCAGGCGATCTGGCTTGAGGCGTTGTCACCCCATTTGGCATTCTGATCGGAGACGCTTGCTTCGCCGTTGTTTTGTGCGGACGCTGGGAAGAATCTCCGGATATTTGCGTACATGATCAACTCTGTTTTTACGATGCGGATCATTACGACGATCGCCGAGGCGCAGGCGCAGTCACATGCTAAACGCCGTGTACTTGTTCCCACGATGGGCGCTTTGCACAAGGCGCATGGAGAAATGGTCCGGGTCGCACGCAAGCATGCTGGCCACGATGGCGAGGTGGCGTTGAGCATATTCGTTAATCCGCTGCAGTTTGAACCCGGAAGCGATTACGAACGCTATCCACGTTTGGAAAAAACGGATGAAGAATTTTGTCGGAACGCCGGGGTCGATCTCTTGTTCCGTCCGAGTGTTGCGCAGATGTACGCTGACGATCGCTCCGTGTTTGTCGAGGAATCGTCTCTTTCAAATACGCTGGAGGGCAAATCGCGCCCCGGACATTTCCGCGGTGTTTGCACCGTCGTCGCAAAGTTATTCAACATTCTTTCAACGGACGCCGCTTTGTTTGGTGAGAAGGATTTTCAGCAATTAGTCATCGTTCGCCGTATGGTACGCGACCTCAATTTCAAGATCGACATCATTGCAGTGCCTACGGTCCGCGAAAAAGACGGCTTGGCATACAGTTCGCGCAATCAGTATTTGAATATCGAAGAACGGAAGCAGGCACCAGTTTTGCATAAGGCTTTGTTGGCTGCCGCAAATGCCGGCAACAAATCGGCGAGAGAAATTGTCGATCTTGTCCGCAAAGTGATCGGCGAAGCGTCGCTGGCGCGGATTGATTATGTGGAGGTTGCTGATGCGGGAACTTTGCAACCCATTGAAACGGTCAGACCGAATTCATTGCTCGCGCTTGCTGTGTTCTTCGGGAAAACTCGCTTGATCGATAATATCCGGTTGGGATGAAGGAATACGATTTCGTGGTGATTGGCAGCGGTATCGCCGGCCTGAGTTTTGCATTGAAAGCGGCGAAGCACGGATCGGTAGCTGTTATAACGAAACGCAAAGGCTCCGACACAAATACCGCCTGGGCGCAAGGCGGGATCGCCTGCGTGACGAGCGATGAAGATTCGTTCGAGTTGCATGTGCGCGATACGCTCGAAGCTGGCGCCGGCCTGTGTGACGAGGCGGTTGTGCGTGCAATTGTGACCGAAGGTCCGAAACGTATCCGCGAGCTGGTAGAACTCGGTCTGCAGTTCGATGAGCGTGAGATTTCGGGACACCGTGAGCCTGATCTCGGCAAAGAAGGCGGTCATTCCAAGCGTCGCGTCCTACACGTACGAGACGTAACCGGGAAGGAGATCGAAAATACTTTGCTACGCGAGCTGGGCCGGCAATCACACGTCCAGCTAATGGAAAATCACATGGCGGTTGATTTGATCACCGCTGCCAAGCTCGGTTTCGCGGCAGAAGATCGCTGTCTTGGTGTCTATGTCCTGGATGAAAAAACTGGAGAGGTTGAAACCATTCGATCGGATCGGATCGTGCTCGCGAGCGGCGGTTGCGGGAAGGTCTATTTGTACACGACCAATCCGGACGTTGCGACCGGAGACGGCGTGGCGATGGCATGGCGCGCGGGCGTTGAGATCTCCAATATGGAGTTCATTCAGTTTCATCCGACGTGCCTTTTTCATCCGCTGGCGAAATCGTTTCTCATTTCAGAAGCGGTGCGTGGTGAGGGGGGCATCTTGCGTAACAATCGCGGCGAAGATTTCATGAAGCGGTACGACGCGCGCGGTTCACTGGCGCCGCGCGATATTGTAGCACGCGCAATCGACGCGGAAATCAAGCGCTCGGGCGCCAAGTGTGTGTTTTTGGATGTCACACACAGATCGCCGGAATTCGTTCAAGAGCGTTTCCCCCATATTTACCAGACATGTCTGCGGTTTGGGATCGATATGTCGAAGCAGGCAATTCCGGTGGTACCCGCTGCGCATTATCAATGCGGTGGAATCAAAACGGACGTGAATGGCGCGACGAGTTTGCACGGGCTTTATGCGATTGGCGAAGTCGCGTGCACTGGGTTGCACGGCGCGAATCGGCTTGCGAGCAACTCGCTGTTGGAAGGTTTGGTGGTGGCGCATCGGGCGGCGGCCGAGGCTGTGCAAACACGACGCGCCTCGAAACACAAGGTTCCATTGCCGGAATGGAAATCGGGAAACGTGCAGGACGTAGATGAACTAGTTGTGATCTACCACAATTGGGATGAGATCAGACGCTTGATGTGGGATTACGTGGGAATCGTGCGCACGGACAAGCGCCTGCAGCGCGCCAGCGCGCGCCTGCGAAATCTCCAGCGCGAGATTCGTGAGTTCTATTGGAATTTCAAAGTATCGGTTGATCTACTGGAGTTGCGCAACCTCGCGGCCGTAGCCGCCTTGATAGTCGATTCGGCGCTGTACCGCAAAGAAAGCCGCGGGCTCCATTACACGCTGGATTATCCAAATAAAGACGATCGACACTTTAAACGCGATACAGTCCTGAGTCGCGGCTAATGCTATAGCTGGGGTAGTCGAGGCGGTTTCTCTGAATTGCGGCCATCCCACGGTTCGGATCATGCAACACTACCTCATTATCGGATTCCGGAAATTCGCCTTGCCTAAGAGCGCAAAGTCGGATAGAAGATGGCGGCGTTTGAAGATGAGGAGACTTCTTGCGGCTTGTGCCATTCTCGCGATTGCCGGCGCCCCGGAGATCTTCGGGGACGAGCAATCCACTTCGCCTTATGCCACGGCGGCCGACTTTGCGAAGTATGCAATGAAACTGCGCGAGCAGGCCCTGCTCAAAGTTGAGCCGCAGGTTTTTATCCCGACCAGCTCGCGTCCCGCGGTCCAGCGTTATCCGTGGAAGACCAATATCGTGACCACGGTGTTTTGGGTTGGAGAACAAGCCGGAGGCAATAATCCGGTTCCAAACTACAAAAGTTCCTGGGACTTTAATTGGTCGGAGAATTATGGCGGAACCGATACCCCTGATACCGGTGCACGGCGCAATTACATTCCAATAGCGTTTATTCCCAAGCAAAACCCCTTTTACTGCGCTTTACCGTACAACGATGTCACGCATGGTCAGTTCAAACCGGAAGCCCCGCTGGTGATTCCGTGGTTTAAACATGAGTATAGGGGACCGGGGCAGTCGGTATGCCGAGACCGTTGGATTTCGATTCGTAAGGGCAATCGCACGTGTTATGCGCAATGGGAGGACTGTGGTCCGTTTCGCACAGACCATTTTCAGTACGTGTTTGGAAATGAGCGTCCCAAACCGAATCTCAATCACGGTGCTGGCTTGGATGTTTCTCCGGCTGTGCGGGATTATCTGGGACTGGCGCCAACCGATGTGACCGATTGGCAGTTCGTCGAAGTTCGTGATGTGCCCTCAGGCCCATGGCGGAGCTACGGCGAAAACAACCACTTTGTCATCGCGCGTCGTCAGAACGAGCAACGAATGGCAGATCGCGGCCTTGGCGCCGCAAAGAAGTAGACTCCAAGACGCCAACCTAACCGCCTGGCGAAGGAGGCGGGGAAGGGGATCCTATGGTGCTCGGCGGAACGTTTCCGTCGGGTTGAGGACTCGGATGGGAGGGTCGAGCCGCCGCCATGCGAATTAGTTCTGATACCGTGACGAATTTGAATCCTTTTGCCTCGAGCTCATCAAAAGTTGAAGGCATCGCCTCGATCGTTCCCGGGTGAATGTCGTGAGATAACACGATCGAGCCTGGCCGCGTCTCTTTAAGAATGCGAGTGCGGACCACAGCCGGGCCGGGACGTTTCCAGTCATACGGATCGACGTCCCAAAGAATGATGTCGTAGCCGAATTCATCGTGAATCCAGCGTTTCTCGCGGGCCGTGATCGATCCATAGGGCGGCCGCAGCAACGTGGGACGTTTGCCCGTGGCGTTCTTGATTGCATCATCGGTTTGCTGGAGTTGGCGGCGAACGCTTTCGTCCGACATCTTGCCGAAATTGGGATGTGACCAACTATGATTGGCAATTTCGTGACCTTCCCGCGCAGCTCGCGCAACGATCTCCGGATGTTCCGCGACGTTTTCGCCGATCACGAAGAAGGTTGCCTTAATGTGATGCGCCGCCAGCAAATCGAGCAATTTTGGGGTCAGTGTCGCGCTCGGTCCGTCGTCAAAGGTCATCGCGATGTAAGGACCGTCGACGTGGACCGAGTTGAATGTAATGCTCGGTTCTTCCGGCGTCGCTCGAGTCTCTCGTGCTGCTGCAGCTCGCTTTGCCGGCGTAGGTTCCGCTCCGAGCCCGAGGGCAAAGCCTAACGTGGCGAAACAAAAGAACAGCAACCGGTAAGCAGACATAAATGGGAACTTGGCGAAGGTGAATGCGTGTCTAGCAGAGGCTGCCAGTTACGCAAGGCGCGGCTGCCTCCCTTGCACCAAAGCGACAAATCCGCAGCCGATTTTATTCGCGGCAGAAATCAAGGCCGATTCAGCCTTTCCGCAATTTCTGCAGTTGCGCGATGAATGCGGTCGGACCGTCGGGAAAGTAACCGTCGTACCGCCAAACCTTCTGTCCGTCGGCGCTAAGGACCACGATAGTGGGAAACCCTACAATCTCGTACTGCAGCGCAAGTTCGCGGTTTTGTTTTTTCAGCTCGGGGGTTTGCTGTTTGCCACGCGGGAAATCGAGTTCTACGACGACCAGGTTTTCCCGCGCAAAGTCCTTGAATTCCGGTTGTAACAGAACCTCCCTGTCGAACTTTTTGCACCAGCCGCACCAATCTGAGCCAGTAAAATCAAGCAGCAGGAATTTGTTACCCGCTTTGGCCTCTTGCTGCGCTTTCTTGTAATCGGTGAGCCAGCCAGATTCTGCCCTGGCGAACGGCCCGGAGATAAGAACAGAGGCCGCAAGGGCGAAAAGAAAAAAACGGTAGGTTTTCACGTCACCATCTTCGATGGAAATACTGCCTGGCGCAAGAGCGGTACATCACCGCCAGCGCGGCACTTATTTTCTCAGTCCGCAAATAGCCCGGCGAACGAACGCCGGGCTATCGACGGGTTTGGGATCTAGCGCAGATGCTTCGAGACGAGTTTGGTCATCTCGAACATACTCACCTGGCTCTTGCCATTGAATACCGGCCTAAGTGAGTCGTCGGCGTTGATCATGGTTCGTTTCTTTTTATCCTGGCAACCGTGCTTCTTGATGTAGTTCCAGAGCTTTTTGGTAAGCTCCGAGCGTGGTAGCGGCTGCGACCCGACAATGGCAGAAAGCTTATCGTCAGGCTGGACCGGTCTCATGAAGGCGGGATTCGGTTTGCGCTTGGAAGTTTTCTTTTTGGTTTTCGGCATGGAGGCTGATTAACGTTTCGCTTGCGAGAGAGCAACACTAATTTTAAGCAAACGAAAAATTTATTCAGGGGCCATCCGGCGTACCGCCAGAGCTGTCACATCATCGGACAAGGAGTGTTTGGCGTTATTTGGCGTTGCTCGCTCTAAAATTCTCTTGAGTAATACTTCGGCAGTGGGAGCGGAGTGATCCAGCATCTTCTCTAACTGCTGTGGCGTCACTCGACGCTCTTCATTTTTTGACGAGCCAAACAAGCCGTCGGTATAGAGAAGGAAGGCGTCTCCTGGTTTGAAGTCGAGCGGGGTTTCCACAAATTTGGGGCGTTCGATCAGGCCCAACGGAGGTGTGACTGATGCGATCGATTCCGTTGCACCGTTACGGCGAATGATGAGAAGCGGCGGATGACCCGCTCCCACAGCGTGCGCGCTTCCGTTTCTGTGATTGAGCGCGACACACATCGCCGTCATGAAAGAGCGCCCGCCAAAAATGCTGCGAAAGTCATCGTTAACTGCCTCCATCAGGCTGGCTGGCGAACTTTGTTCCACATTGCCATGGTGAAAGAGAAGCTTTGCCAGCGTTGTAAGCAGTGCAGCAGCGGCCCCGTGACCGGAGCCATCGGCAATCCAAAACAAGATCCGGCCATCCTTCATTCGCAGCCAGCCGTAGATATCGCCGCCCACTTGGATCACCGGGCGATAACAGGCTGAAACATCCCATCCCGGCAGCATCAGGGGCTTTTGGGGAATTAGCGATTGCTGCGTCAAACGCGCTGCCGCCAGGTCGCGCTCAAGGTCGCGGCGCCATAGTTCGAGTTCGTCATTTTGCCTCTCTAATTGGCGCCTCATCGAACGGAGCCGAAGCTGGGTCTCGATTCGCGCACGCAATATTGCCGCATTGACCGGCTTTGTTACGAAATCGTCCGCGCCAGCTTGCAAACAAGAGACTTCGCTTTCCTCGCTTCCGTGCGCGGTCAACATGATTGTCGGCACCTGTGCGACTGCGTGGTGTTGATTCGCGCGAAGCTGTTTTAATACCTCCGCGCCATTTGCCCCTGGCATATCGAAATCGAGCAACAGAAGCGAAGGCGGCTTGGCGTGAATCATCTTCAATGCTTCGGCGCCGTTCTCGCACACGTGGCAATTGTAGCCGCCAGACGTTAGTACCTGCGCCAGGATTTTGCGGCTCAAAGCATCATCATCCACTATCAAGATTTCTGCGTGGGAGTCGTTCGCCGTTGACATCTCTATCTTGGATTCGGATGGAAGGCGGACCGTCATTGTATCCGCGCCAATTTTTGCGAAAGCATCGCTGAGTGTGAACAAAAAGAGATTTAATGATTGGCAACAACTCAGACTGCGGATACGATTGTGACAGTCTTTTCCATTTATGAAATTCTCATTGTCGCTTGCTCTATTCACGGCCTTCCTTGTCGCCTCATGCAGTGAAGAGCCGCAGCCACCACCCTCCCGACATCGGGCCGCCAGCTATGGGCCCGCCCAGCCTGAACAGTACCCGCCGCCGCAACAACCATTCAACCCGAATGGGCCGGTTCAACCTACAGGTACACCGCCCGTGGAAACCGCAGCAGCGCCACCTCCTCCGCCAGCCGCGCCGACGAAGGTCGCAAAGGGGGATTATCCATACGGAATCCCCGTTCCCGGCAAACCTCACCTGGTAGAGAGTCCATATTCACCTGGCAAATATATCGATGTGGAAGGATTCCCTCCGGGAACGGAAGTAAAGGATCCGTACACGGACAAGATCTTTCTGGTTCCGTAACGGTTGCCTTGAGGGTGTTCGAGGCTGATGATGGGTGCTGAATTGGCGCGGCGCCTGTGTCTTATCGAGTATCCCGTATTGAGTATCCACCAGCGGTTTCTTCTTATCTATGGAGTTGCGGGTAAAACGGGCACCTAGAATTGACCTAGAGATCACTGTACCCGGCGATAAAAGCATCTCGCATCGTGCGGTAATCATCGCCGCCTTGTCGAATGGAGTGTGCACTCTCAATGGGTTTCTTCCCAGCGAAGATTGTATGCACACGGTGAACGCGCTACGCGCGCTTGGGATCAAGATCGAACAACCCGAGCCCGCCACGTTGATCGTGCACGGGAAAAGGCGGGTTCTTACGCCGCCAAAAAGCGAAATCAATTGCGGCAATTCTGGCACCACCATGCGCCTTCTCGCCGGGCTGCTTGCTGGGCAGACATTTGAAAGTCGGCTTGTCGCGGACGCCGGGCTCTCAAAACGTCCCATGGAACGCGTCATTACGCCGCTTCGTCAGATGGGTGCAAACATTTTCGCGGAAGGTCCGGAAGAGACGCCACCACTGCGCATCCAGGGCGGTTCTTTGCGTGGCATTCGTTATCGACCACCTGTGGCTAGTGCGCAGGTGAAAGGCGCATTGCTGTTGGCCGGTCTCTTTGCGAAGGGCAAGACCACCGTGACCGAGCCAGCACCGACTCGGAATCATATGGAGATGATGTTTGATTATTTCCTGGTTCGAACAGCGGTGGACGGAAATGGCAGCGTCACCGTCTTCGGCGATCAGGTCCCAGAGTCGCGCGACTTTGGCATTCCAGGTGACATCTCTTCTGCGGCCTTTTGGCTGGTTGCCGCTGCGGCACGGCGACGCGGTCATCTGCTCATTCGCGATGTTGGTTTGAACCACACGCGAACGGCGTTACTCGGTGTTTTGCTTCGAATGGGTGCGCAAGTGCGCGAGGCCATTGAAGACATCGACCAGGTTGAACCGCGCGGAGTTGTCGAAGTCACCGGTTTCCCGCTTAAGGGCACTGTCATTCAGGGTAAAGAAGTGCCGCAGCTCATTGATGAACTGCCGATCCTTGCAGTCGCCGGCGCTCTTGCGGACGGCAAGACGATTATTCGCCAGGCAGAAGAATTGCGCGTGAAAGAAAGCGATCGCATCGCCGCAATCGCGCACAATCTGCGTGCCATGGGAGCGCAGGTAGCTGAAATGAACGATGGCCTTGAGATACTTGGTCCGGCGCCCCTGCACGGAGTCCGCGTGCCGAGTTTTGGCGACCATCGTATTGCGATGGCGTTTGCCATAGCGGGTTTGTTCGCTGATGGCGAAACTGTGGTGCAGGAAGCCGAATGTATTCGTGAATCTTATCCTGGATTTGAAACGGTGCTCGAGGAGTTCACAAATTTAAAGCGGATGCAGATCAGCACGCCCGTGATCGGTTCACTTACTCCGGGGCCCGTCGAGGAAGAAGCATGAGTCGCTACAATTGGCCTATGGCGCAATGTCTCATATTTCAACGCGCACGGATCAATGCCCAAAATCCAATGTTCGATTCAGATAGTTGAGCGTTGGGCGTTTTCCCTCATTTTTGCCATCGACCTCACGCTCGGCACACGTTGCATTCCTGCGCGTCCGCCGGCTAAAGTGAAGACCTTATTTTATGGACGCTTCCCAGCAACGTTGTCATCGTGTAATTGCCATTGATGGCCCGGCGGCGTCTGGAAAAAGCAGTGTCGCGCAAGAGCTCGCCCGGCGCCTGGGATTTGTGTACGTTAATTCTGGCGCCATTTATCGAGCAATCACCTGGCACATCCTGCAAAAGAAAGTCCACCCGGAAGAAAGCGATCATATCGCTGGAGCCCTTCAGGCGGCCGACATCACATGCCGCCTGCAAGACAATGAGTCGCGCATTCTGATTGATGACGTGGATCCTGGGGAGCACTTGCGTGATGATCGCGTGAACAAAAGCGTTGCAGGCGTCAGTCAGTTCCCGGTGGTTCGCCAGATTGTTTCGAAGAAACTGCACGAGAACGCACAAAGTCACGATCTGATTGTGGAAGGCCGGGATATTGGTTCGGTCGTTTTTCCAGACACCCGCTACAAGTTTTACATTGATGCTTCGCCTCAGGTGCGTCTCCAGCGTCGGGCCGCACAAGGAGAGCGCGACGAAATCGCGATTCGTGATCGCGCTGATTCTTTACGCTCCGTCTCACCGCTTGTCATCGCGAAAGACGCACATGTCATCGACACGTCACATCTTACGATTCAGCAGGTCATCGACGAGATCATCGACCTACTCAAGAAAATGGGCCTGCCGATCTAGCGGTCCAAAGATTCAGTGAAAACAAATCGCTAAATCGCTAATTCGTTTACTCGTTAAATGAATTTCTATTACTGGCTTGGTTATCATCTTAGCCGTGTTGTTGGCCAATTGTTTTTTCATTTTCGTGTCATTCATCGGGAGCGCATGCTTCAGAGTGGGCCCGTTATTCTCGCGATGAACCATCAGAGTTATCTCGATCCGCCGCTTGCCGGCACGACGTGTGATCGGGCCGTTTACTTTCTGGCGCGGCAAACATTGCTGGACGTGCCGCCGCTCGGCTGGCTTTTGCCGAAGCTCAATGTAATCCCGGTCAATCAAGAGGGCATCGACCGCAGCGCCCTGAAGGCTTTGATTCGTGTTCTAAAGGCCGGGAACGCGGCTCTGGTCTTCCCAGAAGGCTCGCGCACCGTCGACGGTAGCTTGCAGCCGGCCGAGCCGGGATTGGGTCTTATTATTGCAAAAACGCTGGCTCCAGTTGTGCCGATGCGGATCTTTGGCGCACACGAAGCCCTGCCGCGCGGTGGCGGTTTGCACTTTGTCCCAATTACTATCGTAGTCGGAGAACCGATTTTCTTTACGGCTGCCGATCTAAGTCCACCAGGGAAGGATCTCTACAAGCGGCTAAGCCAGCGAGTCATGGATGCGATCGCGGCTTTGCGCTTGAACTGATGCAGGCTATTGCCTTTGTCGAGTAAGGAAAACGAATAAGGCTGCCTTGCGCGCGGGAAATCGATATCGATACTTCACACGTGAATGCGCCGCAGCAACCTGCCGAAAAACTTCGATCACCTCAGGTTCGGAGGAGCGCCGTTGTGCTGATGATCATCATCCTCGCATCACTCGCGCTAGTGGCCGTCTTTGCCAATATTCAGCGCCTTCGCCGTGGTCAGATTGAGACGGTCGTCGTGGTGCCGGCAAGTTCGACTACGCCGCAGCCGCGTTAACTTTCATTTGACTACCAGCCGCCCCCTCGGTTTTGTTCGTGCGAAATTAACGGAAACCTAAAATACGACCTCTGATATGAAAAAACTCTTTGCCCTCTCAATGCTCATTCCTTTGGCGATGGTTTGCTCCTGCCAAAAACAGGATGCGGCGGCCGAACAACAATTCGCTCAGCGCAAGGCCGAGCTGGATACGCGCGAGAAAGCGTTAGACGAACGAGAGAAGGCATTGGCCGAGAAAGAAAAAGCAATAGCGCGTGCGGCGATGATTCCAGCCGACGCTCAATTGCGCGCTCTGAAAAGGGACGGCCCTTCGAATGTTCCGCCTTCTGCAAGCATCCCTCCCGGTTTGGCGCCGCCCGACAACTCGGACCTCAAGGCGAGCAGGGCAAAGAGAATAGACGAGCTGCGCGCTGTAAGGCAGCGCAGGATGGAGGCAATACAGAAAATGAGATCCATGAGGGCACAACCCAATTCCGGTGCCGGGACGCCCGCTGACACGAGCGCGTCTGGCAACCCTAGCGGGTCTGCCGATACCAGCACGTCCGCCAGCACCGGCGCCGAGGCGACTTCACCATCTCCGTCGTCTACGCCCCAGTAGATACGACGGGTTGGCTAATTCATTCAGCGCGAACTAGCCGGCAAATTTGCGCGTTGCGCTGCCAGCTCGCGGGCGTATTGCAGCGTGTCGATTGAATCGACATTCTTGTCGCGCCGGATTGCTTTGATTCTCGGGAAACGCAGTGCCAGTCCACTGGCGTGGCGCGGGCTGGGTTGAATTGAATTGAAAGCGACTTCGAGGATCACGTCGGGTTTCACTTCGCGATACCGGCCATGGTCTGCGATCGTGTTCTGCTTGAAGTGCTCGGTCAGCTCTGCAATCTCCACGTCGGTTAATACGCTGTA
>Ga0193723_1000093_pt1 | contig 29203 bp, 34 predicted proteins | sample H2m2metaG_FD_143042 | JGI IMG/M metagenome (GOLD analysis project Ga0193723, IMG submission 143042) | Soil microbial communities from a riparian zone of the East river system, Colorado, United States - H2m2 | ecosystem: Environmental > Terrestrial > Soil > Riparian zone | place: USA: East River...
GCCGGGGGCCTGGGCCGAGATCCAGTGGGCCCAGCGAGCCGTCACCGCCGAGGGGTACCGGATCGAATGTCCGCTGCTTTTTCTCCTCGCGGGGGAGGACCGGATGGTGGACGCGCATCTCACCCGGGCCTTCGCCGACGGCTTGAAGGGCGCCGCTCAGGTGCACTGGTATCCGGAGATGTACCACGAGGTCCTGAACGACCCGCAGGGTCAGCGAGTCGTAGGGGACGTGGTAGAGTTTCTCGAGAGACGCGGCCTCTAGCCCGTCCTGTTGCTGCTGTCTATCTTGTTGCCAGACTGAAAGTTCCGACGATCGTTTGGCAGCGCCGGCCGCCAAAACGGCGCAGTTGAAACGGCACGCCGGTTGCTAACGCAGTGGAGACATGACCGACAAGAAACACCAGCACCAGCCCTTCAAGGCCGAGGCGCCGGAGCCGACCTCCCCCCCGCCGGCTCCAGATCCCGTCCCGCTTCCCATAGAGCCGCCCGATCAGGCGATCGCGCGGCTCGAGGCGGAGCGCGACCAATTGAAGGACCGCTATCTGCGGCTCGCCGCCGAATACGAGAACTTCAAGAAGCGCACGGCCAAGGAGCGCGCCGAGGCGTGGGTGAGAGCGCAGGCGGAGCTCGTGACGCGCCTCGCCGATGCACTCGACGATCTCTCCCGCTTCGCGCACGTCGATCCGGCCACGACCGACGCGCAAACTCTCCACGAAGGCGTGGACCTGGTCGAGCGCAAGATGTGGAAGGAGCTCGCGGCGCTCGGGGTGACGCGGATCGACGCCACGGGCGTCCCGTTCGACCCCAACGTCCACGAGGCCGTAACGACGCAGCCGGCCGGGTCTCCCGAGCAGGATCATAAGGTGGGGCAGGTGCTGCAGGCAGGTTACAGACTCGGTGAGACGCTGCTGCGGCCCGCTCGGGTGATCGTCTTGACCTGGCAGGGTGTCTGATGGCGCCGCAGCGTGATTACTACCAGGTGCTGGGCGTTGCCGAAACGGCCACGACGGACGAGATCAAGAAGGCATTCCGCCGACTCGCGAAGCAGCACCATCCCGATCGCAATCCCAACAATCCGCAGTCGGCGGAGCGCTTCAAGGAGATCAACGAAGCGCACGACGTGCTGAGCGACGCGGAGAAGCGGAAGAAGTACGACCAACTGCGCCGCTACGGCGCGTTCGCGGGGGCGGGCCAGCGCGGGCCGGCCGGCGGGTCCGAGGGCGACAGCGGCGTGGACTTCGATATCTCGGACCTCAGCTCGTTCGGTGGGCTCGGGGACATTTTCTCGTCGATCTTCGGGCGCCGTGGAGGAGCCAAGGAGCCCGAAGTCGAAGAGATCGAGACCTCGGTTGCGATCCCGTTCCGCGTCGCGGCGCTGGGTGGCAAGATCCCCATCACGCTCACGCTGTCGGAGGTCTGTCCCACCTGCGGTGGTCGCGGCGCCGCTCCGGGCGCGACGATCTCGACCTGCCCCGAGTGCAAGGGGCGCGGCACGATCTCGTTCGGCCAGGGCGGGTTCGCCGTGAACCGCCCCTGTCCGGTGTGCCGCGGGAAAGGCACCGTTCCCTCGAAGCGCTGCGGCACCTGTCAGGGTAGCGGCGAGGTGCGGGTGGAGAAACGGATCACGGTCGCGATTCCCCCCGGCACGGAGGACGGCACGCGGTTGCGCCTAAAGGACCAGGGGGCGAAGGGCAAAGGCGACGTGGTCGTGCAGATCCAGGTCGAGCCCGACCGCTTCTTCCGCCGCGAAGGGCTCGACGTGATCGGCGTGGTCCCGATCAACCTCGCCCAGGCGATGCTGGGCTCGAAGATCAAGGTCCGCACGCTCGACGCCAAGCAGGTCGTCCTCAAGCTCCCGCCCGGTACGCAGCACGGGCAGAAGTTCCGGATTCCGGGGCAGGGGATCGAGCGGAATGGCCGCAGGGGCGATCAGTACGTCGAGGTGCATGTCCAGATTCCCGAGCGCCTCAGTCCCGAAGAACAAGCGGCGGTGAAGGCGTTCGCGGAGAAGGCGGGGCTGAAGTACTAGCTACAGCAGCAACACGACTTTGCCGATGTTGCGCCGTTCGTGGATGTAGCGATGCGCCGCGGCAGCCTCGCCGAGCGGGAAGGCGCGATCCACGCGCGGCGTAAGCCGTCCCTCCCGTGCGTAACCGAGCAGGGCCTCGACTTGGGGAGCGAGAAGCACCTGATCGTTCCAGAGATGGCCCAGGTTTACTCCCGCGACGCTCCTGTTGTCGCTCATGAGCGACAGAGGGCCGAAGCGCGGGAAGCGTAGCACGCGCCAGACGACCTTCAAGACGTTACGCCGCAACCCCTCGGATAGCGCCGACGCCCCGTAGCAGACGAGTCGGCCGCCCGGTGCGAGCAAGCGGTACCCGAGGCGCCACGAGTCGCCGCCTACAGCGTCGAGCACGATGTCCACGCCGTGGGGGGCGACCTTGCGGACCGCGTCGAACCAGCGCGGGTCGCGGCTGTCGAGCGGCCCGACGCCGTACTCTCTCAGGATCGCGTGCTTGCCGGGGGACGCGAGGCCGAGCACCCGGAACCCGAGCAGACGGCTCAGCTCCGCGACGGCCAACCCCACGCCTCCCGCCGCCGCGTGCACCAGTATCGTCTCGCCACGGCGCGCGGCGGCCACGCGCACCAGCATGTGGTGGGCGGTGAGGTAAACGACGGGGAAGGCGGCCCCTTGCTCGAAACTCCAGCCGGCGGGGAGCGGGAAGGTCGCGGCAGCAGGGACGACGACCAGCTCGCTCTGTCCGCCGAAGTGCGTCGTCGCCACCACTCGATCGCCCACGCGGTGCGTCGTGACGCCGGCGCCGACGGCTTCCACGACACCCGAGACCTCATAGCCGATGGTGCAAGGTGGCTTTGGCGCGTCGGGATAGAGGCCCTGGCGGGACAGCAAGTCGGAGAAGTTGATTCCCGCGACACGCACCCGGATCCGTACGGTGCCCGGCAGGACCGGGGGGTCGGGTGCGTCGCGCACCTCGAGTACTTCGGGCGGTCCGTAGCGTGGGATGACGAGCTGCTTCACGGAGCGAGGTCGGCGCGCATCGCGACCGCGTCGGCGGGACAGGCCTTGGTGAACTCGACTGACCGTTGCACCGCGGGATCCACGTCGTCGCGTGCGATCTCCCGGAAGCCGAAGCGTGGAAAGAACTCCGCGGCGGTCGTCGTCAGCAGATAGACCGTCTTCAACCCACGCGCACGGCCCAGATCGAGCGCGGCTTGCGTGAGCTGGTGGCCCAAGCCTTCACCGCGCCGTGTCTCGTCCACAGCCACCGAGCGCAGCAGTCCCACTGTGCCGTGAATCTCGACCGCCGCGCAACCGACGACGCGCGCGTTCCACTGAGCGACGAGCGTGGTCGCCACGTGCGCGTCGAGCCCCGCCAGGGGCAACTTGCCTGCCTCGAGCAGCGCGATGATGTCGGGCAGGTCGCGGGGACCCGCGGGTCGGATCCCATTCCTCGAGTCCGCCATCCCCAGCACGGCCATTTCGTGCAGCAGTGTTTCCCGCAGCCCGTCCTCGAGCGGACGCGCTCGGAATCCCAGCTCCCGCTCGGCCTTTTCGCTGGAGCCGAGATAGGTGGCGCCCGCCGCAATCCGCAGCGTCTCGCCTGTGTAGGTCTGGGGCAGGGGGATGATCCTTTCGACCGCGCTGGCCGCCGCGGCCATCACGCGCAGCATCACCGCCGGGGGCCGGAGCCACGGCGGGCGGATGCCCGTGATTTCCTCAGCGAGCTCCAGCGCTTCCTCCAGCGTGTGCGGCGGGCCGGCGATGATGTAGCTCTCGCCGGCGCGGCCCTTCTCCATCGCCAGGAGGTGCCCGTGCGCCGTGTCGTCCACGTGGCCCCAACAGAAGGCGGCGCCGTGCGGCCGGATCGGCAGCGTGCGCCGCAGGTATTGACGCAGCAGGTTCCCGATGACGCTCGGATCCCCGGGGCCGTACACGACCCCCGGCTGCACGATCACCAGGGGCAGCCCGGCGCGGATCATCGGCACGGCCACCTCGTAGTGCGCCTGCCATTTGGAGCGGTCGTAGACCGAGAGCCAGGGACCGTCGAAGCGGTAGGATTCGTCGCCCACCCAGCCCTCGGTATCGCCAAAGACGGCTAGGGTGCTGGTGTATACGCCCTTCGGGATGCCGAGCTCCTGCATCAACTCGAGCACGTTGCGCGTGCCCTGGATGTTGATGCGCTCGGCGTCACGGCGCTGGCTCGGCCGGGCCCCGATGCGGTACCAGGCGGCGAGGTGGAATACGCCATCGCAGCCGCGCATCCCGGCCCGCATCGACTCTTTATCGGTTATGTCCCCGGGGTGTAAGGCCGCGCCGAGTCCCTCGAGATCCTTGGCCTGGGAGGGGGTGCGGACGAGGGCCCGGACCTCGTGACCGGCGGCGCGCAGCTGGCGCACGAGGCGCCCGCCGATGAACCCGGTCGCGCCGGTGACGAAATAGCGCATGGCGGAAAGCTAGCTACTTTCTTGGGAGGCCCTTGGGGTGTAGGTCAATTGGCAGACCGCCCGGCTGTTAACCGGGAAGTTGGAGGTTCGAGTCCTCCCGCCCCAGTTGAGTCATTACCATGGAGGTCCTATGTTCCTGTCTCGCATCGTTCCCCTCGCCTTTGTCTTCGGTACCATCGGTTGCACCCGCGCAGATGTGTTGCGTCTCGATCAGACGCTTCGTCCGCGCACGCACCCGGACTCCGTGCGCCTGATCGCCCAAGAGCCACAGCAGCCCTACACGGTCATCGCCCTCTTATCCGTACGGGTTGATCCATTCCTGGGCTCGCAGGACGACGGTCGCAAGCGCCTCTTGAAGGAAGCCGCGCGGCTCGGGGGTGATGCCGTGTTGCTCGGCGCTGGTTCGTTGACCCGGGTCGGCACGGGGGGCGAGTATGGGGGATCCCAACTCCTGTTGACGGGCAAAGTCATCGTGTTCGACCGAGAGGCGGCCCGGTCCAATTAGGGGCGCGCGCCGCGTAGTCGTCGTCGCGCTCTTTCTCGCCGCCTGCTGGCGCGGCGTCGCCGACCGGCCCGCCATCGGCCGGTTCACCACCGCGGAGTTCGCTGGCCTGCGTTGGCTCGAAGGGACGTGGCGGGGCCGCCTGCCCGATGGCGGCGCCTTCTACGAGCGTTATCGCTTCGTGGACGATTCGACCATCGCGATGCAAGCCTTCCCCGATTCCACCCTCGCCGGCACGAACGACAGCGCCCGCATCGTGCTGCGCGACGGCACGGTCACGAACGAAGGCGGCGCGGCTCGCTGGGCGGCGACGCGCCTCGATTCCGCCGGCGTCGCGTTCACTCCCGTCGAGGGGGCCACGAATTCCTTTACGTGGACGGTCGAGCGGGCCGATCGCTGGACCGCCACCCTGACGTGGCGGGACCACGCCGGCCAGTCGCACGTCGCGACGTATCCGATGGAGCGGATCGGCCGGTAGTGACGTCCCCCGCCCCCTCGGGCCTCCCGCAACTCCGCCGCTTCGCCGTCTGGCTCGATGCCGGGATTGCCGTCCCCGGGACGTCCATCCGCGTGGGGCTCGATCCCCTGCTTGGCATCGTTCCCGGCCTGGGCGACGCCGCCGGCGCGCTACTCGCCGCCTGGATCCTGGTCGAGGCGATCCGCATGGGTGCGCCGCGCGCGACCCTCGCCCGCATCGCGTCCAACATCGCGGTCGACGCCCTGATCGGGGCCGTTCCGGTCCTCGGCGACGTCTTCGACGTGGTCTGGAAAGCGAACCTCAAGAACGTCGCCCTGCTGGAGCGCCACGCCATCGATCCCGCCGGGGCGGGGAAGAGTGACCGCTTTTTTGTAGTCTTGGTCGTCGGCGGCGTGGCGGCGCTGTGCTTGGGACTGCTGGTGGGTGGCGTCGTGCTCTCGGCGTGGCTGGTCCGCGCGCTCTTCGGATCGTAGGATGCGCCGGCTGCCTCCCTGCGCCCTCGGATTCCGTATCAAGTCGGGCTGGGCGACCACCGTCTTGCTCGCCGGGCCCAACGCGGCACCCCGCGTTCTGGACAGGCGCGTCACGCTGCTTGCGGATCCGGACGATCCCGAGGCGCGCCAGCCCTATCACGCGGGGCTCGATACGCACGAGGCCCGCGCCGCCGAGGCAGTGCAACGCCTGATCAAGTCCGTGGAGCGATTCTCCCAGCGGTCCATCGCGCGCCTGATCGCCGACTACCGCGCGGCCGGCCACCGGATTCGCGGCGTCGGCATCGTGGTGGGCAGCGTCGTGGACCCGGCCACGATCGGAAACGAGCACATCCGCGCTCACGCCGAGGAGGGCCGGCTGTTCCGCACGGTTGTAGAGCAGGCGGTCCGTCGGTGTCGGCTACGCGTGCGCGTGACGGTCGAAAGGGCGCTGTACGCCACCGCGGCGCGGGCACTACGCGCTCCCGCGGGGCGTTTGAGGACAAGGGTGACGGTGCTGGGCGACGTTATCGACGGTCCCTGGCGCGCCGAGGAGAAAGCGGCTGCATTGGCAGCATGGATGGTTCTACGATCGCCGACCTAGCTACCGCCCTCGCGGGCCGCTACACGATCGAGCGCGAGCTCGGGCGCGGCGGCATGGCGACGGTGTACCTCGCCGAGGAAACGAAGCACGGTCGCAAGGTCGCGATCAAGGTGCTGCGCTCCGGCCTCGCCGCCTCGCTCGGCGCCGAGCGGTTCCTGCGTGAGATCGGCATCGCCGCCCGCCTCTCCCACCCCCACATCGTTCCGTTGATCGATTCCGGCGACGCCGGCGGGCTGCTGTATTACGTGCAGCCGCACGTCCCCGGTGGGTCGCTGCGCGAGCGGCTCGCGCGCGAGCGCCGGCTGCCCGTAAAGGATGTCTTGCGCATCGCGCACGAAGTCGGCGCCGGGCTCGATTTCGCCCACCGCAACGGCTTCGTGCACCGCGACGTGAAGCCCGAGAACATCCTGTTCGCCGACGGCACCGCCGTGCTCGCCGATTTCGGCGTCGCGCGCGCGTGCTACGCGCCGGGGGTCGCGCCCCTGACCGACGTCGTAACCGACGCGGGCCTCGCCGTGGGCACGCCGGAATACATGAGCCCCGAACAAGCGAGCGGGGAGGTGAACCTTGGCAACCCGAGCGACGTCTACAGCCTCGCGTGCGTCGTCTACGAGATGCTGACGGGGGCGCCGCCCCTGGTCGGGGTCGGCGCGCGCGCCACCATGGCGAAGCACGTGACGGAACGACCCCGACCGGTGCGGGCGCTGCGGCCGGAGGTTTCGGCCGCGGTCGAGCGGGCGCTGGACAAAGCGCTCGCCAAAGATCCGCTGGAGCGGTTCTCGAGCGTCGCCGACTTCACGACCGCACTCCAGGCGGAAGGGGTCGGCGGTCCGATCGCGCCGGCGACGACGCGATCGATCGCCGTGCTTCCATTCGTCAACGCCAGCCCCGACCCCGAGAACGAGTATCTGAGCGACGGCATCACCGACGAGTTGATCGACGCGCTGGCCAAGATCGCCGGGCTGCGTGTCTCATCCCGCACGTCGGTGTTCGCGCTCAAGGGCAAGCCGCTCGACGTGCGCGCGGTGGGCGCGCTGCTCGGCGCCGCCGTCGTCCTCGAGGGCACGGTCCGCAAGTCCGGTCAGAACCTGCGCATCACGGCTCAGCTCACGTCGACCGACGACGGCCGGCTGCTCTGGTCGCAGCGCTTCGACCGCAAGCTCGTGGATGTGTTCGCGATTCAGGACGACATCGCCGGGACGATCGTGAGCACCCTGCGGGCGACGTCCTTCGCCGACCTTGCTGAGCACGTGCCGCGGCGTTACACGGAGAACATCCAGGCGTACGGCCTGTACCTGAAGGGGCGCTACGCCTGGAATAAGCGCACGCAAGAAGGCGTGGCCGAGGCCATTGGGTTCTTCGAGCAGGCGATCGCTGAGGATCCGGAGTACGCACCGGCCTACGCCGGGCTGGCCGACTCATATGCGCTGGACGTGGACTACCGGTCCATTCCGGTGGCCGAGGCGTACACGCGCGCCAAGGACTACGCGCGCAAAGCCCTGGCGCTCGACGAGTCGGTGCCCTCCGCGCACGCTTCACTCGCGTGGACCCTGTTCGTATACGACTGGGATTGGGACGGCGCCGAGCGGGAATTCCGTCGCGCCATCGAGCTCAACCCGCGCTACGGGAGCGCGCACCAGTGGTTTGCGTTTCTGCTCTCGTCGCGCGGCCAGCACGATGCGGCCTTGCTCGAAGGCCTCACGGCCGTCGAGCTCGATCCTGGCTCCGTCTCTGCCCGTCGCGGCGTGGGCTGGCTGTACTACTACGCGCGCCGCTACGACCAGGCGCGCGATCATCTGGCGCGTGCGATCGAGATGAACCCGATGGCGGTCGAGAGCTACCGCGTGCTCGCCATGACGTTGGCACTGCAAGGAGATGTGGGAGAGGCGGAGCGTCTGCTGCGTGAGGCGTTGACGCTGCCCGGGGCCGGGGCGTACACGGAAGCGACGCTGGCATGGCTCCTCGGGAGCGTTGGGAAGCGCGCCGACGCAGAGCGGATCCTGGACGCACTCGATACCCAGGCGCAACGCGGATACGTCTCGCCCGTCGCGTTCGCGATCGTGCACATCGGCCTGGGGAACCTGGAGACGGCGCTCGGTTGGGCCGAACGCGCGTACGACGAACGGCGGGGCTGGCTCGCTTACTTCAAAGTGAATGCGATCGTCGATCCGTTGCGCGGATTACCGCGCTTCGACGCTCTCGTCCGGAAGCTCAACCTTTGAGGGCCGGCGCTCCCTCGAGGAAGCGGTCGATCGTGTCGTTGCCGAGGGAGGGCCGCAGGAATTCCGTCACGATGCGGCCGAGGCGCGGCACGTCGTCCTTCTTGAAGCCGGCGGCCGAGAGCCCCGCCATGAGGGCGGCGGGGCCCATGACGCCGATCATCTCGCCCGTGCGCGCCGTGCTCATCAGGGCGCGCCCCATGTAGCTCTCGTGGTTGGGAACGGCCGTCTTGACCTTCTCGAAGGTGGCCTTGTCAACCACCATACGGAGCGCCATGAGAATGGCCCCCACGCCCTTCTCGGCCTGGCCTTCTTCGACTTCCAAATTGGCGACGACCTGCGGAACGAGATCCATGGTGGGGAAAAGCTAGTCGGTTAGCCGGTTAGTCGGCTAGACTGGCTCTAACCGACTAACCGACTAACCGACTAACCGACTAACGCCGATCTACTGTCCGACCGTAAAGTCGATTCGCTTGAGCACTGTCCCCGCCGCATCCCGGATCTCCACATGCCAGGCCCCGGTCGCGTCAGCCGGGATCGTCTTCCGGCTCCAGCTCCGCCACGGCGAGCCGCCGATCGACAGGGGCACGTTCCCGACTTCCGTGTCACCGTGGAACCACACGTGGTTGAGTGTCTCACCTCCGCCGCCCGTCACACGCATCCACAGTACCACCGTGCCGACGTCCGGGGGGAATGCGACGCCCGTATCCTGCGGCGCCCGATCCACCACGTTGCGCGCCAACACGGCCTCGACGGTCGCAGTGCTCTGGGCAGCGGGAGCGGCCGCCGCCGCGGGACGCGCGGCCGTCGTATCTTGCGCGGCCAGACCGCCCGCGAGTCCCAGCATCAGCGCTACGGGGAGCATCGTTTTCATGACGGTCCTCCTTGGTTTGGGTCCGACGGTTGTACGGCGCGGCGGCGGCGAAGTTCCAGCCGCCAGCCGAGTGTCGCTGCAACGACACACCCCAGCGCCGTGCCCGCGAGCATCCACTCCAGCTGGTACTCGAGCTGGATCCAGTGACACTTCGGCGCGAATATCGGCCCCACCAGCCGGCCGCAGGTGTTGTGGGTGTAGGCGAGCGAGAACGCGAACCCCCAGCTCGCCCCCACGCCGAAGATAAGGGGCAGGAGCGCGATGAGGAAATGCCGCAGGTAGACTTTCATGGGCCGCCCATGACGTAAAGGAAAACGAAATTATAGATCCCGGTGACCAGGGCGAGGCACCAGACCAGAACGATATACGGACCGGTGTGGCGGTGCACGGTGCGCAGGCGTGGCACCGCCCGGCTCGTAAGCTGCCACGCGATTCCCGCGAGCGCCGTGAACGCGAACGCGAGGTGGATCCTGAACAGCGGCAGAGCGCGCAGCGCGGGTCTGCGGGGGCTGGGCTCGGCCACGAACCCGAACGAAACCAGGAGGCCGACCGTCACGACCGCCGCTCCGATCATCAGGGCCGCGTGCAGCGGAATCTTGCCGCGGCCGACGCGCTGCGCCGCGTACACGAGGAGCGGCGGGCCGACCACCGCCCAGGCGAGGGCGAACCAAGCCTGCCAGGGAATCGTTCTCACCTGCCTCGCTCGATCTTCCACCGATTCGTCACTGTACCGCCGTCCACGACAGCGTACTCGTCGAAATGCGCCATCGTCAAGCACGAGTGGTTGGGGATGATTTCCACGTGCTCGCCGACCTTGAACTTTCCTTCGATTGCTGCCGGCGCCGCCGCCCGGATGATGCCGTGCTCCTGCGACACCGATGCCACGGTCAGGTACGGATGATCCCGGACCTCGCCCATGGCGGGCGGGAGGTCGAGGTGTGTCGGCCCCAGATCCTTAGAGAGTGACAGCGCGCCCGCGTCGACGACGAAGTGCGACGCGCTGGGCTGATGCGACACCACGCTCGCGAGCACCGTCACGGCTACGTCCTGGGGTTCGCAGCAGCCGATCAATACCATCGTGCGGTCGTAGAATATGTAGTTGCCCGGACGGGCTTCGGTCACGCCCGTGAGATCCTCGGCCGCGGCCATGGCGGGCGTCGAGCCGACGCTGATCCCGCGTACCGGCAGGCCGTCCTTGCGCAGCAGGTCCGCGAACCAGACCATCACCTGACGCTCCTGCTCGGCGACCTGGGCCGCCTCGGCCCGGTTGCGGGTGCGATAGGCGTGCCCCGAATGGCTCAGGATCCCGTCGAAGGTCAGCCCGCGCTCCGCGCCCAGCTCACGCGCCACCTCCAGCGCGTACTGCGAGGCGGGGTCCACGCCGGCCCGGTGGTACCCGCAGTCGACCTTGAGCCAGACGTGCAAGCCGGTCCCCGCGAGCGCCTTGGCGGTGGTCAGGTCGTCCACCATTACTCGCAGCGTGGCCCGCTCGGCGATGCGGCGGACGTGCGGGATGTGGGTCGGGTCGAGGGGAAACGCCCAGGTCAGGTCCGTGAACCCGGCCCGGGCCATGGCCTCGGCCTCGAACAGCGTCGAAACCGTGAGGCCGCTGGCGCCGTGGGCCAGCTGCCGCTTGGCCAAGTCGACGCTCTTGTGGGTCTTGATGTGCGGTCGCAGGGCGACGCCGAGGCGACGCGCGCGCTGCGCCATGTGCGCGAGATTCCGCTCGACGACGTCGAGGTGCAAGAGCAATGCGGGGGTTTCGGCGCTGATCATCGCGGCCTGCGGACGAGGACGCGGGCCTTGTTGCCGATCGGCACGTGCCGGAAGAGAAGGTATTTCACGGGATTGATGGCGTACGTCTCCCACACCTCCAGCGCGAGTCCCGCCCGCTCCGCGGCGAACGCGAACGAGGCGCGGCAGAACTCCTGCACGTGCCCTGGGACGTAGGTCGGTGCATAGTGGCGGCGGTGCACGTGCCAGCGGTCGAGCCAGCGCCGCAATCGTGCGTCGAAGGCATCGATATTGGGGAACTCGAGCACGCCCACGCCGCCCGGTTTCAGCAGGTCACGGATCGTGCGCAACGCCCCGAGCGGATCCGGCAGGTGCTCCAGGACATGCGTGAGGACCACGCAGTCCCACGCTGCATCAACGCCCGTGTACGCCGTTATGTCCGATGTCTCGACGTCCAGGCCGAGCTGCTCGCGCACCAATGCCGTCTGCTCCGGAAACAGCTCGACGCCCTTCACCTCCCAACCGTCCAGCTTTGCGAGCCAGAGCACGGTTCCGTCGCCGCACCCGAGATCGAGCAAGCGGCCCGGCGGTTGCGCGTGACGCCGGATGAAGGCATGCGTTTGGCGGTGGCCGCGGTTCTGCCGCGTCGGCGCCACGGGATCCACGCGCGAGAGGATGTACTTCGCCTGGTTCACCCCGGTGCGCGCGTCGTAGACCACCAGGCGGCAGCGTGAGCACCGATAGAACCGGTACTGGCGCCGGTCACCCTGCGTGTAGAAGAGGGGCAGGTCCGCAGCGCCGCACAGCTTGCAGTTCAATCGATTTGACGCCCGCTGACCTCGACCCGGCGGATCCGCTCGATCTGGCCCGAGCCGCCGACGAACGACGAGGCGAACCATCCGGTGAGCCCCACCACGCACGCCCCGAGCGTCGCCGCGAGGAGCCCGGCAACGTGGAACCCCGGCACGAGCCACGCCACGATGGCGAGGGAGATCCCGTTCACCACTAAGATGAACAGCCCGAGTGTGAGCACGGTCAGCGGCAGCGTCAGGATCAGGATGACGGGCCGGATCACGGCGTTGACGATGCCGAGCAGGAGGGCGGAGACGAGCAGGGCCTGCCAGCCCACAATCTCCACTCCGGGGACGATCGTCGCCGCGGCCCACAGGCCGAGGGCGGTGATCACGAGACGAACGAAGAAGCCTTTCATGGAACGGAAGATAACCGGCCGGCGACGAATTGTGCCGTTACGCCGGGACGCACCTGCACGCCCAGCCTGGCATCGAACAGCACCGACCCTCGCAGTGAATCCCGGCCCCACCACGCGAGCGACAAGCCGGCAAACGGCCCGAGGTCGGCGGGCCAGCCGTTCACGATCGCCTGCTCCGGCTGGCCGAACCAGCTGACCGCGAGCGTCTCCGCCCGGGGGGAGCGAAACACGATGTGGCCGCGCAGCAGGCAGTCTCGGCCCAGCACCACCGTCGCGGTATCGAGCAGGACGGCGGTCAGCCGGAAGCGGTCGCTCATCTGGGGGGAATCGGGGAACGTGAGCGTGTCACCCCGGGTCACGACCCAGGCGCCGGCGTAAGGGCGGGAGAACCGTTCGAGCCGCCGGAACTGGTAGCCGGCGCAGGGATCGGCGGGCCCACAGGCGGCGCTCCACAGGAGGGCCAGCGCGATCGGCGCCCTCGATCCGTGCATCGTCTGGCTTACCTGAACGTCGTGTCCGCCGCCCCCACTGAATCGGCGCGGCGGATGCCGGCGCTCGTCGAGTCGGCCGCCGTCATGGCGCGGCCCACGGCGCGCGCCCCGGGAATGCGCGACTTGGCGAGGATGCTGTCCTTCTGCCGCTCGGTGAGCGTGTCGCGATTCACGGCCTGCTTGTCGGTCTTCTCGCCGCCGCAGGCGGCGAGGGAGGCGAGCAACAGGGCGAAGACAAACGGCCTCATGTGGGAATCCCTTTCCGGACGACGCTCTCCATCACGTCCGCGAAGCGGTCGATCTCGCCCAGGGTCGTGTACACGTTGGGCGTGATGCGGAGACAGTTGAACTCGGGGTGCACGATGGGCGTGACGATGATGCGGTGCTTGTCGTACAAGTAGCCCCCGACTTTGCCCACGTCGAGCTGCCCGGGCGTGAACGACGCCAGGCCGCACGACTGCGCCGGGTCGTACGGCGTGAGAATCTTGACCCCGGGCACGCGCTCCAGGCGCTTCGCCCAGCGGTCTCGCAGGAAGCGGAGCCGCGCCGCCTTGCGCTCGGCACCGATGCCTTCGTAGAACGTGAGCGCTTCGGCGATGGCGTTGTGGTTCGCCGCGGGGTGCGTCCCGATCTCCTCGAACTTTCGGATGTCGCCGTTCATCTCGGGCGGCGCCGCCATCATCGGCCAGATCTGCGCGATCTTCGCCCGGCGCACATACAGGAAGCCCGTGCCGATCGGCGCCGTCAGCCATTTGTGCAGGCTCGTCCCGTAGTAGTCGCAGTCGAGCTCGTCGCGCGTGAACGGAAAGTGGGCGTACGCGTGCGCCCCGTCCACGATGACCTCGATGCCGCGCGCGCGCCCCATCTGGCAGATCTTCTTCACCGGGAAGATCTGCCCCGTCAGATTGGTGATGTGGCAGATGTGGATCACCTTGGTGCGCGGCGTGATCGCCTGCTCGATGCGGTTCGCGAGATCGTCCGGGGAGGGAGGCGGGACGGGGAAGGGGATCTGCTTCAGCACGATCCCGTCGCGTCGTTCCCGCTGCTTCCACGTCGTGATCATCCGCGGATAGTCTTGCGTGGTCGTCAGGACTTCGTCCCCCCGCTCGAGCGGGAGGCCGAGTTGGACGATCTCGAGTGCCTCGCTCGCGTTGCGGGTGATGGCCATTTCATCGGGGTCGCAGCCGAAGCTCGCGGCGAGGCGCCGCCGCACCGACTCGATCTCCGGTTCAATCCAGCCCCACATGGTGATCGCCGGGGCTTGATTGGAGACCGCGAGGTAGCGCTCGAACGCCTGCTGCACCACGCGGGGCGAGGGCGCGACGCCCCCGTTGTTCAGATTGATGAGCCCGCGGTCAATGTCGAAGGCCTGCTGGATGGTCTGCCAGTAGTCTTCGTCCTGCGCCACGTCGCCGGCGGATCGGCCGAGCACCGCGCGGTTCGCGCCGACGACGCGCGCCAGCGCGTCGTTCTTGAGGACGGGCACCGTCGCCGTGGCGGCGACCAGGGAGCGGAGAAAGCCGCGTCGGGTGGTCATGCCTACCTAATACGGCAAAACCCCCCGCCTGGCCAGAGCCGGGCGGGGGGTGTGCGGTGCCGGTGTGCGGTTATCCGCCGAGGACGTTCAGCGCGGGCAAGAACAGGCCCTGGAATATCTGTGTCGTATGTTCGATCCCGTCACCGATCGCCTGCAGCGCTTCCTGCTCATCGGCGTTGAGGCCGTCGGCGTCCGCGCCGTGACATGTGAGGGTGAACGTGCCGCTCCCGGCGGCCACGGTGCACGTAGCGAACCGCCCGCCATCGACTCCGACGTTGATGGTGCCGTCAACGGTCTGGCCAATGCCGTCCAGGTTGAAGTTCCCAGTCAGGGTGACGACCTCAGCGCCGTGCTGGAACCGGTAATAGATCTGCAGGGTGGCCGTCGTCTGTGTAAACGTCACTCGTTCCCACAACCGGATGTGTACGTCGCGCGAATTGACGTCGAGCTTCACGTCCTGTGTGACGGTCGCGCTGGTCGCGCTGGTCGCGCTGCCGCTAACCGAGATGGCGCCGTTGAACCGCAGGGTATCGGGCGAGCCGGCGGCGTTGGTGATGTATCCGGCCACGGCGAGGCGCGCCGTCCCCGAGATGGCGCCGAGCGAGACTGTGTAATCGACGTACACCGGCGTCCCACCCACGCCGGCCACGGTGATGTGTACCCTCGCCAGGTTCACGGTGCTCTCGTCATTCAGGTCCACGTACCCGACTTCGACCAAGGGGTCGACCGGCAGGTGGCTGAGGGGATCGACGGCGTACAGGATGAACCGCACGCCGTTGCTGGGTGCCCCGGTCCGTGTCGTGGGCTCGTAGGCGCCCGTCGTGAGATTCCACTCGAACGTCTTGCCGACCACCGCCGGCGGGAAGAGGCCGGCCGTGCTGGCGCTCGTCAGCGTGGGCACCAGCTGGCGCAGCATCTGCGCGCTCTCCAGGCCCTTGGCGTAGGGACGGAGGGCCGACGAGCCGGCCAGCGGGTTCGACGCGCTCGCGAGCGCCCGCAGCCCCGCCAGACGCGGAGCGGACGGCGCGATGTTGCCGGAGAGCGTCGAAAAACTGTTGAGTGCGGAGACGTTGAACAGCGTATCGAGGGCCGCCATCTGTGCCGTGGTCGCCTGCGGATTCGCAAGCGACTTCGGACCGATGGAGTCCTTGCACGCTGCGGTGAGCAGGCCGAGCGCGAGCCCGGCACGAAGGAGCGACCGCATGGCTGCCTCCAGACTAGCTAAGAGAGGACGAGGAAGAACCCCTGCCGTCAGGCGATGAGGCCGCCGCCGAGGAGCCGGTCGTCCGAATCATACAGGACGCCCGACTGTCCCGGTGTGATGGCCCTCACCGGCTCCGCGAGGCGGAGCGCGAGGCGGCCGCGTGCGAATGCAACCACCGTGCCGGGCACCGCGCGCGCGCGGTAGCGGCACTGCACCCACACGGCGTCTCCGGGGCCGAGGGGATCAGCCAGCCAGTTGACCTCCTCCAGGGACACTTCGTGTCCGAACAACTCCGTGCCGCGGCCGATCACCACTTCGCGCGTCTCGGGGCGGATCGCGACGACGTACATCGGCTCGCCGAAGCCGCCCGGCAGCCCCTTGCGCTGGCCCACGGTATAGCGCGCAAAGCCGGCGTGCTCGCCGATCACCGCGCCGCTCGTCGTGACCAGCGGGCCCGGCGCCAGCGCGGGCGCGCCGGCGGGGAGACGCTGCTCCAACACGGCGACGTAGTCGTCGTCCGGTACGAAACAGATCTCGACCGATTCCGGCTTTTCCGCCGTGACGAGGCCGAGCTGCCGCGCCGCCGCCCGCGTCTCTCGCTTGGTGCTCGCGCCCACCGGCGTCAGCATCCGGGCCACGACGCTGCGGTCGATGCCCCACAAGAAATACGATTGATCCTTCTGGGGGTCCTGGCCGCGATACAGGGCGCCGTCCCGCGCGATCGCGTAGTGCCCCGTCGCGATGTACTCGCAGTCGAGTGCGTCGGCGTGGTAGAGAAAGTCCCGGAACTTGGTGAACGAGTTGCAGCGCACGCAGGGGATCGGCGTGCGGCCGCGCGCGTACTCGGAGACGAAGTTGTCGATCACATCGTGCCCGAACCGGTCCTCGAGGTTCAGGACGTAATGCGGGATCCCCAGCTTGTGCGCCACCAGCTTCGCGTCGGTGATGGAATCGAGCGAGCAGCACGGCCGGTCGGGGACGGAGTCGCCGTAACAGAACAGCTTCATGGTCGCGCCGATGACGTCGTAGCCCTGCTCGACCAGCAGCGCGGCGGCGACGGAGCTGTCCACGCCGCCCGACATGGCGACGAGTACTCTCACCGATGCAATACGGCCGACAGCGACCGCACCTTCTCCACGATGCGCGGAAGAACCTGGGCGACGGCCTCCACGTCTTCGGTCGAGCTGTCCTTGCCGAACGAGAACCGCAGCGCGGCCACGCCCAGCTCGCGCGGCACGCCCATCGCGGAAAGGACGTGCGACGGCTCCACGGCACCGGTGCTACATGCGGAGCCGGAGGAGCACGCGATGCCGGCGAGGTCGAGGTGCATCAGCAGGGCTTCGCTATCGGTGCCGGGGATGGACGCGTTCGAGACGTGCGGCGCGCGCTCCCCTTGCCGCCCGTTGATCACCGCGTCGGGCACGATCGCGAGCAAGCGGCGCTCGAGGTCGTCGCGCAGCGTGGCGAGGCGTGCGCCGAGCGCCGCCTGCTCGCGTACAGCCAACTCCGCCGCCATGCCGAGCGCGATGATCCCGGGCACGTTCTCCGTCCCGGGCCGGATCCCGAACTGCTGGCCGCCTCCATGGATGATCGCCTCGACCGCCTTGCGGTCGCGCACGATCAACGCGCCGATTCCCTTGGGAGCGCCGATCTTGTGGCCGGAGATGGTGAGGAGAGTACAGGGGACGTCGCGCAGCGACACGGGCAGCTTGCCGAACGCCTGGACGGCGTCGGTATGGAACAGCACGCCGGCTTCGCGACATCGCTGTGCGATGCGTGCCACCGGCTGCACCGTCCCCACTTCGTTGTTCACCCACATCACGCTGACCAGCGCCACACCGCGCGCGAGCGCGGCATCCAGCGCCGCGTCCTCGACGACGCCGGAGGCGTTCACCGGCAGGACGACCTCGTCGCCTCCCAGGTGCTTCACCGCATGGGCCGCGGCGAGCGCCGCCTTGTGCTCCGTCGCCGATACGGCGACGCAGAACGGGCCTCCGCGATCGCGCGCGGCCAGCGCGGCGCCGATGATCGCCAGGTTGTCGGCCTCGGTCCCGCCCGACGTGAACACCACCTGATTCGGCTCGGCGCCGAGGGCGTCCGCCACCTGACGCTTCGCCGCCTCGATCCCCGCGCGCGCCGCCCGCCCGAACCGGTGCGCGGAGGATGGATTGCCGAAGGCGTCGTTCCCCAGGTAGGGAAGCATCGCCTCCAGCACCTCGGGCCGCACCGGCGTGGTGGCCGCGTTGTCGAGATAGACGGCGCGCTTGGTCATGAGGACCGCAATCTACCGACTAGAGGGATTGGACGCCAAGCTCGAGCACGTCGTCCACCGCGAGCGTCTCGTGCGTGAAGAACGGCTCGCCATACGGGCGCCGGATGAGGGACCCGTAGTGGGCCGACTGGACGCGGATCAGCTCGTACAGGTCCTGCCCCGTCGGGAAGATCTCCCCCGCCGCCTTCGTGCCGTCGAACTGCGAGGCGTAACAGCGGATCGCTTGCATCTTCGCCTCGAACCTGTCCGAGATGTCCACCACGAACGACGGTTTCACGGGGTCTTCGCGGTAGGCGAGCGCGTACAGCACCTTGAACGGCCGGTGCGGGTCGCCGCCGCCCCCGTACTTGGCGAGGCCGGCGAGGTAACAGGCGTCGCGACCCAGCTCGGACGCGACCCGGTGATCGGGGTGGCGGCCCACGGCGTAGGGGAGGATCACCGCGCGCGGCTTCGTTCGACGTATCAATTCGACGACTCTTTCTCTGGACGCCTCATCGTTGTGCAAGTGCGCGTCGGGGAGGCCCGCATTGAGCCGCAGGTGCACGCCCAGGGCCGCGGCCGCGCGCGCCGCCTCGGCGGCGCGCGTCGCCGCGTCGCCGCGCGTGCCCGACTCGCCCTGCGTCAGGTCGACGATCCCGACGCGATGGCCGGCGCGCGCCGCCTTAGCGAGCGTCCCGCCGCAGGTCAGCTCGGCGTCGTCGCGATGCGCCGCGATGGCCAGCAGATCGACGCGCTCATCACTCATATCGGAGTGCCTCCACGGGATCGAGCCGGGCCGCCCGGGCCGCGGGCGCGATCCCGAACACCAGGCCGACGAGGATGGACGCCACTGTGGCGATCGCCGCCGGGACGACCGGGATGGTCGTGTTGAACGCGAGCAGGCGCTTCAAGATCTCACCAGCTCCAACGCCTACCGCGATACCGATCAACCCACCGAGCAGGGTCAACGTGGCGGCCTCGACCAGAAACTGCCACAGAATCGCGCGTCTCGTCGCGCCGAGCGCCTTGCGCAGACCGATCTCGCGGGTGCGGCTGGTAACGGATACCATCATGATCGCCATGACGCCGATTCCTCCCACTATCAATGCGATACTCGACAGCACCAGCATCACGAAGAAGAACGCGAAGGTCAGGCTGTCGAAGATACCCAGCACCTGGTCCGACGTGAGCAGGTCGAACGTGTTGGGATCGCCGGCCCGTAGTCCCCGCGTGCGCCGCAGCGTCACCGTGGCCGCATCCATCGCCCGGTTGACGCTGACGTCCGTCTTCGGCTTCACGAGAATGATGAGGCCGTTCCACTCGTCGATATTGAAACTGCGACGGGCGGTCTCGAACGGCATGATCGCGGCGATCTCCGGCGCCCCCGGCACCTCGAAAATGTTTGTGGGGCGTTGCCACACCCCCAGAACCTTGAAGGGATCGCCGCCGATGCGAACCATCCGACCCAGCGGATTGATGGCGCCGAACAACCGGTCGACGGTGCGTTGCTCGACGATGACCACCGGATCCCCGCCGCGCAGCTCGGCCGCCGTGAACGCGCGTCCCGCCAGGATGCCGCCCCCGAGGATCTCCATGAACCGGTCATCGGCGCCGAACACACCAAGAACGCGCGTGCGGTTGCCGCCGTACTCGAAGCGTTCGAAGACCTGCGTCCAGATCGCCGCATAGTGGATCTCGGGGAGGCGCGCGATGGCCTCGGCGTCCTGCGGCATCAGCTTCGGCCGGACACGTATCTGGCGCGGTACGGCGTCGGGATTCACCCCGGTCGTCGAGAAGTAGCGCAGCACGCGAAAGGTCGTCGGGCCGACGACCTCGAGCGTATTGACGATCTGTTCCCGGAATCCGGCGACGATCGAGGCCATGGCCATCACCGTCGCAATGCCGATCACGACGCCGAGCACCGTGAGCCCCGAGCGCAGCTTGTTGGCCCGTAGCTGATCGAGAGCGATGCGCCAGCCCTCGCGTGCGGAGTCGAGCCTCATCTATTCCTGGCGGAGTGCTTCGATCGGATCGAGGCGCGACGCGCGGTGAGCCGGATACACGCCGAACGCCACGCCCACGACGATGCCCAGCAGCAACGCGAGGCCGATAGACCACGCGGTGACGCGCGCCGGCAGCGGCGACACGAGCTGGACGAGTCCCGCCAGTCCTGCGCCGACGGCGAGGCCGGCGATCCCCCCGAGCAGCGACAGCGTCAGCGCCTCGGCGAAAAACTGCCGCCGGATGTCGCGCCGGGCGGCCCCCAGCGCCTTGCGAATCCCGATTTCGCGGGTGCGCTCGGTGACGCTCATGAGCATGATGTTCATGATGACGATGCCACCCACGACGATGCCGATCACGACGACGGCCGGCACGACCGTGAAGATCACACGCGTGAGCTTGCCCCAGAACGCGATCAGTCCCTCGCCGGTGTCGATGGTAAAGTCGTTGTCCGCACCCGGGCGCAGGCGATGGGCGATGCGCATCGCCTCCTCCGCCCGGAGCATCGCGGGCGCTACCCCGTCTGCGGTCGGCATCTTCACGGAGATGACCATGGTCTGGCGTCGCCCGTACATCGACTCGAACGTGCTCAGCGGCAGCATCACGAAGCCGTCCCACGACTGGCCCAGCACGGTGCCCTTGCGGGCGATCACGCCCTTGACGATCAGCTGCATTCCGTGCACGCGGATCATGCGGCCGACGGCGGCGGTCGCGTCGCCGAACAGCTTCTCGGCAACGTCGTAGCCGAGCACTGCCACGTAACGCCGCTGTTGCAAGTCGACGTCGCTCAGCGGCTCGCCCGCGGCGAACTTGTAGTCCTGGACGACCACGTAGGGACCGGTCACGCCGAAGATGAAGACGTCGCCGGTGGTACGGTTGCGCCACTGCACATCCGCCATCGGCGTCGGCCAGCCGGACTGCAGCGCGATGGCTTCGGCATCGGGGACGGCACGCTCGATGAACTCGACGTCCTCCGGCGCGATGATCGGTCGGCGCTGTATTTCCTTCCAGGCCTGATCGTCGATGAAGCCAACCTGGATCGGATCGCGCCGGATCTGGAACGCGTTCACGCCGACGATCGCGCCCGCGAGCCGCTCGCGCACGTAGGCGTTCATCCCCTGGATCACCGCGACGACGGCGACGAGAAACGCGACGGACACGATGATGCCCAGCAGGGTGAAGAAGGACCGCAACTTGTGGCTCCAGACGGTCTGGAGGGCGAGCAGCGCGGCTTCGAGGAGGGGCACGACGGAAAGCTAATTACTCGTAACGCAGAGCCTCCACGGGATCGAGGCGCGCGGCCCGGTTCGCCGGGTAGAGCCCGAAGCCGACACCCGTCAGGGCGGAGGCGGCGAGCGCCACGACCACCGACCACACGGGGACGTAGGCCGGAATGGGCGTCAGGCTGGAGATGAGCCACGCGACCACGCCACCGACGATCATCCCGATGGCCCCGCCGATCACGGTGAGCGTCGACGCTTCGACGAGGAACTGCCACAGGATCGCCGTCTTGGTCGCCCCGAGCGCCTTGCGGACGCCGATCTCACGCGTGCGCTCGGTGACGGAGATCATCATGATCGCCACGACCCCCACGCCCCCCACCATCAGGCCGACCGACGAGAGCGCGATCATGACCAAGAAGAAGACGCCCGTCACTTGATTCCAGCTGTCGAGCAGCTTGTCCTGCGTGACGATGGAAAACGTGTTCTCCTGGCCCGGCTTCAGACTGCGCATCGAGCGGAGGGTGGCCGAGACTTCGTCCATCGCCTGCTGTTGGGGCACCGTGGTCACGGGAGCGACCGCGAGGCGCATCCACCCCTTGAAGTAGGGGACGTACTTCACGAACGCCCCGTGCGGGACACCGGCGAACGGCGGCGCGGCCCCGCTGAACAGACTGGGCGGCGGCGTGTACACGCCGATCACCTCGAAGGGGACGCCGGCGATCTTGACGATCTGCCCGATCGGATCGCGCCCCTGGAACAACTGCGATTCGAGCTTCTTGTTGATCACGACGACGCGGCTGTTGGCGACGTCCTCCATCCGCGTGAACGAGCGGCCGGGGTAGATGTCGCCGCCATTGACTTCGATCCACTGGTGGCTCAAGCCGGAGACGGTCACCGATTCGAGCGTCCGGGAGCCGAATTCGACGCGCGCCGAGCTTTCCTCCCGCCGAGTGACGTACCGCACGCTCGGCAGCTCGGCGATGCGATCGGCTTCCGCGTCGTTGATGGGGGGGTTGCGGCGCCAGGGACTGGTCTCGTCGGAGCCGTCGGAGATGTTCACCCCGGCCTGGAAGAAGCGCCACACGAGAAACGTGCGCGGCGCGATTTGCTCGAACACGTTGGAGACGCTGCGGTTGATGCCGCTGATCATGGACGCGATGATCATCACGACCATGACGCCGATCGCGACGCCCAGGATCGTGAGCGCCGCGCGGCCCTTGTTGGCCCGCAGCGAGGCCAGCGCAATGCCGACGCCTTCGAACCCGGGCGTCAGGTGATCACTCCTGCCGCAACGCGGCGATGGGATCGAGCCGGGCGGCCCGACTCGCCGGGTAGACCCCCGCCGCGACGCCGACGCCCGCGCCGAGCGCGACGCCGACCACAACGGACCACGGAGCGACGCTCGCGGGCAGCGGGGTGACGGCCGCGATGAGGCTGGCCAGGGCGATGCCTGTGACCACCCCAATCGCGGCGCCGATCGTCGAGAGCGTCGTGGCCTCCACGAGGAACTGGCGCAGGATATCGATCCGCCGCGCGCCCAGCGACTTGCGCAGGCCGATCTCGCGGGTCCGCTCCGCCACGGCCATCAGCATGATGTTCATGATCACGATCCCGCCAACGACGAGCGAGATCGCCACGAGACCCGGGAGGGCCAGGAACAGCACCTTGCTGATCTTGCCCCAGAAATCGAGCACCTCGTCGGCGGTCTCCATGGCGAAGTTGTCGGCGTCGGTGGGGCGGAGGTGCCGGCGGCTGCGCATGATCGCCTCCGCCTGCGCCATCGCCTCGCGCATCTGACCCTGCGAGGCCGCCTTCACCGCCAGCGCGTCGATCACGCGCGGGGGGTTCACCCAGCGCTTCACGGGGGACGACGCCGGCGCGACCGCGAACTTATCGAGCGAGATCCCGAGCAGGTTGCCCTGCCGCTCCACCACGCCGATGACCCGGTAGGGTAGATCGAAAATCCGTACCTCACGGCCGATGGCATCCTGACCCTCGAGCAGCTTCGCGGCCAGGTCGTATCCCAGCACGACCACCGGGACGCCGTTCTGGTCTTCCTGCGCCGTGAACGCCCGCCCCTGCTCGATGCGGAGGTGCGGACCTCGAAGTAGTCCGCGCTGGCTCCGGTGAGCCCGATGTCCTTGGCTTGCTTGCGACCCGCGGTGATGGTGACGCGCGTGGTCGATTCCCACGAAAGCGTCACCGGCACCGAGAGTCCCCGGGTGACGGCTTCGGCGTCGTCGTACTTGATGCGGGGTCGCCGCATCCAGCTGCGCCAGGTCGAGTCGGTGACGTTGCCGAACTGGTTATCGGGGAACTGTCGCAGCCGGAACGTGTTCACGCCGAGTAGCGTGCCCGCGAACTTGTCCGTCATGTACCGGTTCATGCCCTGGACGATGGACACGACGGCGATCAGGAACATCACGCCGATGAACACGCCGACGACGGAGAACGCGCTCTTCAGCTTCTGCGATCGCAGGGTTTGGATCGCGAGGCGGACGGCCTCGAAGAAGCGCATGGCGGGCGGTTATTCGTACCGCAGGGCTTCCACCGGGTCGAGCCGTGCGGCCTTGCTGGCCGGGTAGATGCCGAACAGGACGCCCGTCAGCACCGCCGCGACAAGCGCCAGGACAACCGAGATCAGCGGGACGTACGCCGGAAGCGGGGAAATGGCGCCGATCAGAAACGCGATGCCCGCGCCGACGATCATGCCCACGATGCCGCCGACCAACGTCAGCGTGGCCGCCTCGACGAGGAACTGCCAGAGAATCGTCTGGCGCGTGGCGCCGAGGGCCTTGCGCACACCGATTTCGCGGGTGCGCTCGGTGACGGAGATCATCATGATGGCGACCACCCCGATGCCTCCCACCATCAAGCCGACGCTCGACAGCACGACCATCAGCAACCGGAACAGCGCCGTCATGCTGTTGATGACTTCGAGATAGCGCTCCTGCGTGACGGCATCGAAGTTGTTCGCCTGTCCCGGGCGCAGGCCGCGCATGGTGCGCAGCGCGACCGTCACGTCGTCGATCGCGCGCTCGACCGGGACCGAATCTTCGGGCGCCACGAAGAAGTGCATCCACCCCTGCCAATACGGGACGTACTTGACGAGCGTCCCGTGCGGTATGAACGCCTCGGCTTGGTCGCCCTCGCCGAACAGGCCCGTGGGGGGATTGTAGACGCCGATGACGTCGTAGGGCAGGCCCGCGATCTTGATCCGCCGCCCGATCGGATCGCGATTGGCGAACAGCTGCTCGGCGAGCTTGTCGTTGACCACGACGACGAGCGCGTTGGCCTTGTCTTCGAGGTCGCTGAACGAGCGGCCCGGGAACACGTCGCCCCCGGCGACCTTGGGCCAGTCGGCGTCGCGCCCGTTGATGTTCACCGCCGAGTGGCGCCGGCCCTCGAACTCGATGTCGCCGCCGCCGTTCTCGTTCACGACCACGAACTTGATCGTGGGCAGCTGCTCGAGCCGCTCCGCCTCTTCGATGGTCAGGGGCGGCCGGCGTCGCCACGGATTGGGATCGTCGGGGTCCTCGTGCCCCGCGCCGCCCCAGAAGCGGCCGACGAAGAACGTCTTGGGGCCGAGCGACGCCAGCATGTCCGACAGCCCCTTGTTGAAGCCCGCGATCAGGGCGCCGATGACCATGACGACCATCACGCCGATCGCCACGCCGAGGATGGTGAGGGCGGCGCGTACCTTGTGCGCCCGGAGCGAGGCCAGCGCGATCCCGACGCCTTCGATGAGCGATCGCATGGCTTACTCCTGCCTCAGGGCGGTGATGGGGTCGAGCCGAGCCGCGCGGCTCGCCGGGTAGACGCCGGCGACGATCCCGACGCCGCCACCGATGACGACGCCCAGCACGATCGAGAACGGCGACACCGTGGCGGGCAACGGGCTGGCGGCGTTGACGAGCACGCTGAGGCCGACGCCGGTCGCGACGCCGAACGCCGCGCCCACGGTGGCGATGGTCGTCGACTCGGCGAGAAACTGGCGCATCGTGATCATGAACATCATGCTCATGGCCGTGGCCGATCTCGCGGGTGCGCTCCGCCACGGCCATGAGCATGATGTTCATGATCACGATGCCCCCGACGACGAGCGACACCATCACCAGGCCGGGGCCGATGATCACAAGAAATTTTTGGATCCCCGCCCAGAAGGCGAGGACGCCTTCCGACGTCTCCAGCGCGAAATTGTTGTCCTGGCGGGGACGCAGGTGGCGGCGGCCGCGCATGACCTCCTCCGCCTGCGCCATCGCCTCGCGCATGTCCGCCAGCGTCGCCCCCTTCACGATCAGCGCGTCGATGATCCCCGGCGGGTTCACCATGTCCTGGATCGGCGAGCGGGCCGGCGCGACGGCAAAGCGGTCGAGCGAGAACCCGAACAGCTTCCCCTGATGCTCCACCACGCCGATGACGCGGTACGGCTGGCCGCCGATCCGCACCTGCTTCCCGATCGGGTCGCGATCGGGGAAGAGCTTGAGGGCGACTTCCTCGCCGAGCACGATGACGGGCACCCCCGAACGGGCTTCCTGCGACGTGAACGCGCGGCCGTTCGCGATCTTCAGGTTCTTGATGTCGAAGTACCGCTCCGAGGCGCCCGTGATGTCGACGCCGAGCACCTTCTTGGCACCCGTCTCGACGGTGGCCTGATCCGAGGACTGCCACGCGATGGTGACGGGCACCGTGAGGGCATTGGTTACGGCATCGGCGTCGCCGAAGGTGATGCGCGGCCGGCGCGCCCACGCGCGCCACGTTGAATCGCTGATGTTGGGTGTGAAATTGGGGCGGCGCCGCAGGTGGAACGTGTTCACGCCGATGATCGTCCCGGCGAACTTGTCGGTCATGTACGTGTTGATGCCGTTGACGATAGACCACGCGACGATCAGCGAGGTGACGCCGATGAAAACGCCGATGAACGAGAACCCGCTCTTCAGCTTCTGCGCCTGCAGGGTGCGGAGGGCGAGCACGACCGCTTCGAAGAGCGGCACTCAGGCAGCCTGCAGCTGGTCCGTCGCCACCAATCCGTCGCGCAGCGTGATCACGCGCGCGGCCTGCGCCGCGATGTCCTGCTCGTGCGTCACCATCACCACGGTCTGGCCCGCGTCATGGAGCTCGCGGAACAGCGCCATGATCTCGAGACCCGTGGTCGAGTCGAGGTTTCCCGTGGGCTCGTCGGCCAGCAGGATGCTGGGATTGTTCACCAGCGCCCGCGCGATCGCCACGCGCTGACGCTGGCCGCCCGAGAGCTCGTTGGGGCGGTGGTCCATCCGGTCACCCAGGCCCACGCGCTGGAGCGCCTGCGCGGCGCGGGCGCGGCGCTCCTTGGCGCCGAGCCCCGCATAAATCAGGGGCAGCTCCACGTTGTGCAGCGCATCGGCACGGGGCAGCAGGTTGAACGTCTGGAAGACGAAGCCAATCTCTTTGTTGCGGATGCGCGCCAACTCGTCGTCCACCAGGTCGCTCACCTTCTGGCTGTTCAGCCAGTACTCGCCGGCGGTCGGCGTGTCGAGGCACCCGATCAGGTTCATCAGCGTGGACTTCCCGGAGCCCGACGGGCCCATCACCGCCACGTACTCATTCTTGCGGATCTGGATGCTCACGCCGCGCAGCGCCCGCACCGTCTCCGAGCCCATGTCGTAGTCCCGCGTGAGCTTGTGCGTCAGGATGACGACGTTTGGGAGCGGCGTATCGCCGGTGCGGAACTCCTGCTGGCTCACGACGGCCTCCGGCCGGCCGAATCGGCGGCCTGCCGGCTCGAGCGGACGCGCGCCCCTTCCTTCAGGTCTCGGATCGCCTGATACGGGCCCGCCACGATGGTCTCACCCTCGCGCACGCCGTCGATCACCTCGAAGTGCTCCTCACCCGCGATTCCCACCTTCACGGGCCGGAACGTGGCGACGCCGTTGGCCACGACGAACACGCCCTCCGCTTCCTTCTTCTTGGTATCGCCGCCCGCGGCGGCCGCGGGGCGCGGTGGGGGAGCGGCGGCTCCGGACCGCTCGACCGTCACCGGCTTGTTGTCGCGCACCGTGAGCGCGATGATCGGGATGGCGAGCGCCTGCTTGCGCGTATCCGTGACGATCCGCGCCGTCGCCGACAGGTCGGGCCGCACGTCGCTGGGTGGGTTCGCGAGCGTGATTTCAACCTCGTAGTCCACGGCGCGGTCGTTCTGCCCGGCCACGCTCGACGCCGCCGTGAGGATCGCGCTGTTCGAGATCTTGGTCACCCGACCCATGAAGGTCGTGTCGGGGAAGGCGTCGATCGTCACCTCGACCGAGTCGGCGAGATGCAGGCGCACCACGTCCGTCTCGTCCACTTGCACCTTCACCTGGATCACCGAGAGGTCCGAGATCGTGAGCAGCAGGCCGGTTTCGCGCGAGAACGTGCCCGGCACCGCCACTTCGCCCTCCTCGACCGCGAGCCGCGTGACGCGTCCCGCCATCGGGGCAATGAGGTGGGTCTTGGCCAGCTGGTCGCGCGCTTCCTGCAACCCCGCCCGCGACTGCTCCACCATGTGCTCCGACGCCGTGGAATTCGCCTCGGCGATCTCGAACGCGGTCTGCGCTTGCTCGAGCTGCTCGGGCGAGACCAGGTTGGGGTTCTGCTCGCGCAGCTCCTTGGTGCGCTGCAGCGCCCGCCGCGCCTGATCGCGGTTGGCGCGGGCCTGTACCCACCCCGCCTCGGCGGACGACATCGCTGCCTGCGCCCGCTGCAGATTCGCCTGGTAGATCGTCGGGTCGATCTGCAGGAGGAACTGACCCTTCTGCACGTAGTCGCCCTCGCGCACCGCGATCCGCGTCACGCGGCCCGTGATGTCGGCGCTGATGTCCACCTTTTTCTTCGGCTGGATCTTGCCGCTGGCCGTGACGGCCGCGACCAGGTCCCGCCGGCCGACTTTCTCGAAACGCACCTCGGTGCCCTTGTCGCGCTTGGCGCTCGCGCTCACCACCACGAGCAGGATGAGGAGCACCGCGCCCCCGGCTCCCAGCAGCACTTTGTTCCGCTTGGACATGTTCTTTCGAATCCTCTCGGTTAGCGTAGGCTGCGGCCGACCGCCGCTTCCAGCGCCGCCAGCGACTTATGGTAATCGTAGATCGCATTCACGTAGTCGTTCTCCGCCCGAAGGCCCGCGACCTGCGCGTCCAGCAGCTCGAAAAACGTGCCCGAACCCACCCGGTAGCGCTCGGTCGCGAGCTGCAATTGCTCCCGGGCTGCCGTTCGATTGGTATCCTGGAGCCCGATCGTGCGGAACGCCGTCTGCAGCGTCAGGAACGCCTGGCTCACCTCGGTCTGCACCGCCAGGCCGCGCGCCCGTACCGCCTCCTCCATGTCGCCGTGCTGAGCCCGCGCTTCCGAGACCCGCTGCGTGCGCGCGAAATTCGTGAACAGCGGCAGCGAGATCGAGAGGCGCGCCTGGAAGGGTTGGCGAGTGAACTGGAACGGGTACACCGAGTTGGCAGCCCGCAGCGCCGCTTCGTCTGTCACGGGATCCCACAGGAGGCCGGCGCAGCCGGCGGCCGGGAGCCCGGCGCCCGTGCGAACGGAATCGTTGGAGAGGCACTGACCGTAGCGAGTGTTCGCGGCAAACTCGCCGCTGCGAATCAGCGGTTCGACGTCGGTGAACTGTTGCGTGAAGCCCGACCACCCCGCCGACGCGTTCAGGCTCGGTCCGTAACTCGAGGTGGCCGCTCGCACGCCCCACGCCGCCGCGACCTCCCGCGCCCGCAGCGCCTTGAGCGCCGGATTCTGCTGCTCGGCCATCGTCAACAAGTCGGTCAGCTGCCACGCCGGCGTCTGGACGGCGAAGGTGTCGGTGAGCTGCACCGCCTGGACGTCGGTGGGCGGCGTCACCCCCATCTGCTGGAACAGGCGCAGCTTCTCCACGCTGACGAGCGTCTGGGCGCGGAGCAGCGCGACGGCGGCTTGGCCGCG
>Ga0193723_1000094_pt1 | contig 29173 bp, 24 predicted proteins | sample H2m2metaG_FD_143042 | JGI IMG/M metagenome (GOLD analysis project Ga0193723, IMG submission 143042) | Soil microbial communities from a riparian zone of the East river system, Colorado, United States - H2m2 | ecosystem: Environmental > Terrestrial > Soil > Riparian zone | place: USA: East River...
TTGGCACATTTTCGAGCGTAACCATGCCAACCGTGCCGCCGAATTCGTCAACAACGACAGCAACATGGATGTGTTTACCGAGAAAGAGATTGAGTAGTTTCTCGAGCGACATCATCTCCGGAACTGGAATGAGTTCGCGTTTGATGCGTATGAGATCGGGATGCGGATCGCGCATCATGGGCATGAGTTCCTTGATGTGAATGAGGCCGATCGTGTTATCGAGGTTTTCCCGGCAAAGCGGGAAACGCGTGTGTCGCGATTCGATTGCCTTTTTCACATTGGTTTCGAAGCTGTCCTCAAGGTCGAGAAAAACAACTTCGCCGCGAGGCGTCATGATATCGCGGACAACACGTTCCCCCAAATCCAAGGCATTGATGAGGAGTTCTTTCTCGAGCGGGCTTACTTCTTTCGCTTTCGCGCTTTCGCTCAGGATCAAGCGCAGTTCTTCTTCAGTGTGAGCTAGTTCTCCTCTGCGTATCGACGGCATCCGAAAGACATGTTCAAGAATCCAATTCGATGATGCATTCAGGAACCAGATGAATGGTTTGAACACAGCGTAAAAAAGTCGCAACGGTGGACTGACAAAAAGCGTAGTGCCGAACGATTTTTGAATAGCGAGAATTTTTGGTGCCTGTTCTCCGAGCACGATGTGAAGCGCCGTAATGATGGAAAACGCAAGGGCAAATGAGATCGACGTTATGACCGCTGCGGACTCGACTCCGAGGCGGAAGAAGAGCGGCTGAAGTATGCGCGCAAGAAAAGGTTCGCCCAGCCAGCCCAGCCCGAGGCTAGCCAGGGTAATGCCAAGTTGGCAGGCGGAGAGATAGGCGGTCAGATTCTCGATGACATGCCGGCCGGCGACGGCACGTCTGTTGCCTTCTGCAGTGAGAGTATCAAGTTGACTGCGTCGGACCTTGACCAAGGCAAATTCGGCGGCAACGAAAAAACCGTTGAGACCAACGAGTGCGGCGATGGCCGCCACTTTTGCGAAGAGAATTCCGGGCGAATCCCAGTTTTCGCTAATCGTTTCAGCAATGGGGGCCGTGGTCAGAAACAAAAATAGAAAGTTCATTGCGCGGCTGCAACCCGTGCATCCGAGGCCCCGTCGAGCACGAATTTACCAGCTCGATTTAGTTACGCCAGGAATGAGCCCTTGCGAAGCCAGCTCGCGAAAAGTGAGACGCGAAATCTTGAAGCGGCGAATGAAAGCGCGCCGGCGGCCCGTCACTTTGCAGCGGTTCACCACACGGCTCGGGCTGGCGTCGCGCGGAAGCTGCGCGAGGCCGGCATAATCTTTTTTCGCCTTCAACTCCGCGCGCAATGCGGCATACTTCTTCACCGTCACGCGCTTGCGCTCGTTGCGATTAATCCAGGCAGTCTTGGCCATAAATTGAACGCGTAAGCTAATGGAGAAGGTTCGGTTTGCAACCGGTTTTCAGACCTGCGAACGATCCGATTTCCGGGAACGGATTTAGCGACCGCTTCGGATCAAATGGCAATTAACCCAAAACGCCCGCACGCCTCTTCTGCTTCACCAGCGCGGCTGTTGAACGCCCGCTCGACCGAGCAGAGCCGCGCTTCTGCTTCAGGGATTGAGTGCGGTTAAGGCTGTCCTGAAGCACTTTGACAAGATCGACAACATTCGTCGGTGCGGGCGCAGGCGCCGCTCTCCCAGGGATTTGTCTATTGTTCGCTTTCTGCTCGATGATCTCCATCAATGCCGTTCGGTATTCGTCGCGATATTTTTCCGGTTCCCACGAAACCGCCATACTGTCGATGAGCGCTTGGGCCATTTTTAGTTCTTTGTCAGTAACCCCTGTGGCTGATCCGTTCTTCAAAATTTCCGCGCTAAGGATTTCGCTCGCGAAATGCATCAGCTCCAGGATAAGAAATAGTCCGTCTGGTTTCACCGCGGCCAGGTGCTCGCGATTGCTAATGACGACTTTGGCGATGCCAATCTTACCCGTCCCGCTAAGCGCCTTGTGCAAAACAGCGTATGCCTTCTCCCCGCCTTTCTGCGGCTCCAGGAAATAGGGCTTGTAGAAAAACTTCGGATCGACCTGTTCCAAGTCGACGAAGTCGGTGATATCGATGGAATGAGTGGATTCGATCCGGACCTTCTCGAAATCCTCCTCTTTCATGACTATGTAACGGCCGCGTTCGTATTCGAACCCTTTTACGATCTGCTCAGCCGGAACTTCTTTTGAGTCAGCCTCGGCGACTTTTTTGTACCTGATAGGGCTAAGATCGCTGGAGCGGAGTTGCCGAAAACTAAGCTTCTCCTCGCGTGTGGCCGGATAAACAGCCACCGGAATATACACTAGCCCAAAGCTGATGCTGCCTTTCCAGATCGGACGCATACCGCCGGCTCTTTTCCCACACGAGCGGGAGCCTGTCAACTTCAACCGGCTTGCCGCCGCACGGCCGATTTGCCTTGCAAGTTGAGTAAAAGGTCTGATGTTGAAACCGATCTATGAGCCTCATTGCCAGCTTCATGAATTTGGCAGGACCGGATTTGATCATCATCTTGCTGATCATTCTCGTTTTGTTCGGTGCGAAGAAACTACCAGAACTCGCGCGCGGAATGGGCCAGGCCGTGAAGGAGTTTCAAAAAGCCAAGGACGAGTTCGGCGACGAGTTGCATAAGGCCGGGAAATCTGACAACGAAACGGCGAAGTCAGACGTAAAACCGGCAGAATCAACGGTGCCCCGAATCGAGACCCAGCCGGCGAGCAGCGAAGCGCGGCCCAATGCGGAACCAGGCAATCAGACCCCAGGCAAAGCTGATCAAGTTTAGGGGTTAGCAGTTCCGCGGATATTTGATCGAGTTGCTGATCGAATGAGATCTTAGTGGTCAGTTGACCTACGCCGCGACTTGCGACAAAATCGCCACTTGTTTTATGTCCGACACCAATCTACGCACTCTTATTAAGGAGATGTTGGTCAAAAATTTGATGCTGCAGACCACTCCGGACCAAATCGCAGATGACCTTCCGCTCTTCGGCCCGAATGGCCTCGGCCTCGACTCGATCGACGCCCTCGAACTGGCGGTAGGCATGGAGAAAACCTTCGGCGTGGGCGTGCCAAGCTCTGAAGTTGCCGGCAAGGCGCTTCGAACTGTAAATACAATTCACGATTATATTCTCGAAAAACGTGGTGCTGCCGGCTAAACTGCCACGAAGCAACCGGATGGGCGTCGATCCAAGGTGAACATTCTCTATGTTGAGAGCAGTCGCAGCTGGGGCGGGCAAGAATATCGCACCTGTCTCGAAATCAATTGGCTGAATGCGCGACGGCACAACGCATGGTTAATCTGCAATCCAAACAGCCAGGTTCTGCTCAAGGCGCGCGAGCTCGGCACACGAGCTATCGCAATGTCGTTACGACGCCGTTTCGATCCGTTGCGTTCGTGGCGACTTTGGAGATTCTGCCGCCAAAATCGGATCGATTTGCTCAAAACCTATAGTTCGAAAGACCACTGGCTTTGTTTGCCTCTGTATTTTTCTGGAATTCCACTAATCCGCGCGCGCTGTATCACGGATCCAATCGGAGGCAAAGGACGCGCCTTTATTTTTAAGCATGGCTGTTCGAAAATCGTTGCCGACGCATCGGTGATCAAACGGCAGCTCGTGCAGGAAAATGGAATCGACCCCGTAAAGATCGAGGTCGTCGGCTCGGCCGTAGATTTGCAAAAATTTAAACCGCCACGCGATCAAATGAAATTCCGGCGCGAAATGGGTTTCAGCGCAGACACGCCGCTCATTGGCAATATCGGCATGATTCGTCCAGATAAAGGTCAGCTCGTCTTGGTTGAAGCGTTTCACGACGTTTTATCGAAGCGTCCTGATGCCCGTCTCGTCATCGTGGGCCAGGGTACCGGTCAACTAAGGCGCGGCATAAATGTGAGGAACGCGATCGACCGTGCCGGATTAGCCGAAAAAATTTTCATGGTCGGTTATCGCTGGGACACACCCGATGTTTATGCTGCATGCGACATGGTGGTGATCGCTTCGCTGCGCACTGAGGCCGCCCCCATCGTTTTGCGCGAAGCTTTTGCCAGTGGCCGTCCTGTCGTCGCGACGAATGTGGGCGACATTCCGGAAATAATACAGCACCGGCAAAACGGGTTACTGATCGAACCGGGCGATAGCAAATCTCTCGCCGCTGCGATCCTGGAATTTGTTTCCGATCAGAAACTGGCCGCGCGCTGTGCGGCAAACGGTCTGCGCTACGCGAGTGAGCATTTTTCGTTTGACGACATGATGGAGGCAAAGTTTCAAGTCGATGCTTCATTGATAGGCACGGAGAAGGCAAAACCGCTTCCCTCAACCAATGACGCGCCTGTATCGCTCCAGCCGGTCAGGCCCGTGGGAACGGCTTCACGCGATTGTTGAGGAATTAATCGCGTCAATAAGTTGACGAAGGCGACCAAAGCTGCGCCGATAAGGAGTGAGAATCAGTCGGGGCAGATTCAAAATCTCGGGTTCGTTCTTTTCCTGACGCAGCGCGGGACCTTGCACGATCTCGCCGCTCCGAACGATGTCTGCGAATTTCTCGTTAAGGTCGACAACCGCCTTTTTTGACAAGCGATGACAAATGCGAATGACGAGTCTTTTGCCAACCCAGCGCGCTGACTGATAAACTTTGTAGAACTGCAAGATCTCCGCGACCGCTTCTCGGACATTGTGGACGATTTTAAAGAAAGAAAAATCTTCCTGCGAAATGAAGCCTAACTTGAGCAGGTGCTGGGTGAGGAATTCCATCCATGTCTCCCAATAATTTCCATTTGGCCGGTCGAGGAGGACCACTGGAATCACACGCGCTTTCCCGGTCTGCATGAGAGTGAGGACCTCGAAGGTTTCGTCGAGCGTCCCAAAACCGCCCGGAAACAGCGCGAAAGCGTGTGTTTCTTTCACAAAGTTCAATTTGCGGGTAAAGAAGTAATTCAAATTGATCAATTTGGGATCGCCTTCGATAACTTGGTTGGCTCGCTGCTCGAATGGCAGGCGAATGTTCAGCCCGAAACTGTGTTCGCGGCCCGCGCCACGCTGCGCTGCGCCCATGATGCCATCGCCCGCCCCGGTTATCACCATGAAGTTGTGCGCGACCATTTCCTTCCCGAAGTCCTCTGCCACCTTGAACTCCGGCGCATCGGGCAAGGTGCGAGCGGAACCGAATACGGCAACTTTCCGGAAGTGCTGGAATCGCGCGAAGACCTTCGCCGCGTAGCGCATCTCTTTTACTGATCGATTGATAAGCTTAAGATCGGCCACGCTCATCTGATCGCGCGCGATCTTGAGCGCTGTCACGATCATTTCCTCGATCAGCTCAGGAGACTTTTCCGTACCCCAGTCACAGACGAGTTCGCGCACACGCGTGTTAAACGGCGGATCAACAGTCCATTGCTGCCGCGACCGTTGACCATGGGCTGCGCCTCCGGTGAAATCTTCCACGTCAAATCTTTACCGTGCAGTACGACCGACGCACGGGAAAACTTTGCTGCTATAACCGGTTCGCTGTGCGAAACACGCGCGTCGACTAGACTGCAATTAAGTCGGTGAGGATCTCGCGCATGTACCGGATGGGCAGCGAATAGTGACCAACTTTATCAATGTAGCGCGCTTTACAATTAGGCAGACGCTTCGCGACCTCTTCCGCCACACGAAACGAAAATGCGCGGTCTTGCAGACCGTGCCAAAGCCGCACCGGTACATCGACATCTTCCAATTTGAAACCCCATGGCTCCGCATAAACTTGTGCGTCAATCATTATCCCCTCGACAGAACCTCGCCACGCTCGCCGCGCGCTCTCAAAGCACGCTTCGAACGCCGCGTTGTCGCGCAGGACCGCCGCATCGTAAGGGTGCAAGAACTTCAAGATCAGTGGACGCAATCGGATTGGAATCCGCCTGACGGCAAAAGGCTGCCCGATATGAAATAGCATTCGCAGAAGTTGGGGAGACGTTCGACGGAATTTCAGCATCCAGCGATACAGCCTGAGCAATCCGCTGTGATCGGCAAGGTCGGCAATCGGCGGTGCGCCGCTTGCGATCGCAATCGCCTGGACCCGCTTCGGCATCGACCTGGCAGTTACGTAAGCGTAGGGCGCACCACCGGAAATCGCGAGCATTCGAAATTTTGCCACGCCAAGGTGATCATCGACCAGTCGCTCCACAATCGGCGGCCATTCCAGCAATTTGCGATTCGGCTGAAAGCTGGATCCACTGATGCCGGGCCGGTCTGGTGAAATGATGCGGATACAAAGCTGGCGCGCCGCATCATCTGTTAATTGTGCCATGGTCCGCGAACTGGGCCATCCGTGACAAAATACCACCGGTGTGCCGGTCGGGTCGCCATATTCTTCAAAAGCGATTTGACCGCCGTTTTCCAGTTGAATCAGTCTTTCGCCACCCATTTTTTTATCGCAGCCGGCACATGCTTTTCAGCGCTTGTATTGCAAGCCTGCAATCTGTAGTCCAAAGTGTATTACGGACATCGGCACCGGCCTTTCGTATTATTCGCGATGAACGATTACTCACAACCTGGAGCTGGAAAAATTTCCGTGCACGGCAACGGCGTTGGCGCGCCGTCGCCGGAGGAAGTGGAAAAGCGCGCGACTGAAATTGCGATGATCGACGAACGCAATCCCGATGAATTTACTGATGCAGATTGGGCCCAGGCGCGGCGCGAATTGCTTGGCACCGCTCTTCCTTTGCCGCCGGAGGAAACCAGCCAGAACGCCGATCTGGTAGAAGAATGGGAAGTCATCGCGAGTAATACGGGACAGCGAGCGCCCCGTGCTGGATTGGACGAGGACGAAACGGTCGGCGAGCAACTGGTGACCGGCGGTCTCGAGGAAGCGGCGCACGATCAAATGCTCGAGGCGCGCCGAGAGGAAATCGAGCAGGAAGGTGGCATCACTTGAGCTCAATCGCCGCGCCCGCTATCAATGAGGCAACGGCCGCACGGTCGCGTTCGAACGGGGGCCGATCGCGCGCCGAATGTCTGCTCGCGCGTTTTCGCCAAATCAGAAACTTCACGACAGGACTGTGCGCGAATCTTGAGCCCGAGGATTGTGTTGTCCAGTCGATACCGGATGTCAGCCCAACCAAATGGCACCTTGCCCACACCACGTGGTTCTTCGAAACGTTTATCCTGAAAAGATTCGTTCCCGGATATCGCGCCGAAATTCCGCAATACGCCTATCTCTTCAATTCATACTACAACGCGGCCGGCGACATGCACAGGCGCGACCTCCGTGGATTGATCTCGCGCCCCACGGTAAAGGAAGCACAGCGCTATCGCTCGTCGATCGATTCGCATATCGACAAACTCCTTTCCCATGCTGACGAAAAACTTCTCGATGACATCGAGCCAATTCTAGTTCTCGGCATGCATCACGAGCAGCAGCATCAGGAGTTGCTCATCACAGACATCAAGCACGTCTTCGCGCAAAATCCGCTCTATCCAGTTTTCCGCGAGGGCGAGATCGATGTTGTCCCGACAAAAACCGCCTCGATGCATTTCCTCCATTTCGAAGAAACAACCGTGGAGATCGGTCACGAAGGCGACGGCTTTTCCTACGATAACGAAGGCCCGCGTCATCGAACGTTGGTTGGTGCGTTTTCGCTCGCTTCGCGGCCCGCGACAAATGGCGAATATCTCGAATTTATCGAAGCCGGCGGATACGCGCGTGCGGAGTTTTGGTTGTCGCTCGGTTGGATGACGGTAAACGAGCAACACTGGCAGGCGCCGCTTTACTGGGAAAAACGCGATGGCGCGTGGTGGCAGTTCACGCTTTCCGGTTTTCGTCCGGTTGACGAATCAGAGCCAGTAACCCATGTCAGCTATTTTGAAGCCGACGCCTTCGCAAATTGGAGTGGCGCCCGGCTGCCTACGGAATTCGAATGGGAGCGTGTCGCGCTTGATTGTCCGATCGAAGGCAATTTCGTCGAGAACGAGCAGTTTCATCCAAGATCTTCGATGGGACAAGATCGACAACTTCAACAAATGTTTGGCGACGTTTGGGAATGGACGCGGAGCGCCTATTCCCCCTACCCTGGCTATCGCGCCGTGCCTGGGGCGCTCGGCGAATATAACGGCAAGTTCATGTGCAATCAGTATGTCTTGCGTGGGGGCTCCTGCGCCACGTCACGCACGCACATTCGCAAAACATATCGAAACTTTTTCCAGCCTGAGAAACGCTGGCAATTCACAGGGATTCGGCTCGCCCGCGACTCAAAATGAATCACGAGCCACATCGGCTCGCCGTTATCGATCTTGAGCCGGCGAAGTCGGATTTTCTTTCAGAGGCAATTGCCGGCCTCTCTCATCATCCGCGGACGTTGCCGTGCAAATATTTCTACGATGAGAACGGCGCGGAGTTGTTTCAAAAAATCAGCGAACTACCGGAGTATTACATCACTCGAGCTGAGACCGCGATTCTCCGGCTTCACGCCCATCAAATGGCCCACTGCATCGGCGAATGTTGCGAGCTGATCGGTCTTGGCACCGGCGCCGGAACAAAAACGCGCATTCTTCTGGAAGAGCTGGAAGAACCGGCCGTCTACGTCCCAGTGGATATTTCAAAAGAACAGCTCGAACGATCGACCGTGTTGTTTCGCAAGCTTTTTCCCGAGCTCGAAATCCTGCCGGTCTTCGCTGATTACCTCGAACCGTTCGATCTGCCTTCGCCTTCCCGAAAAACTGCGCGCAAAACTGTTTATTTTCCTGGCTCGACCATCGGTAATTTTGAGCCGCCGGCAGCAATGACATTCTTACAACGCGTCGCCCGTGTTTGCGGAAATGACGGCGGCCTTTTGATCGGCGTCGATCTGCGAAAGGATCGACATGTTCTGGAACGCGCTTACAACGATAGCGCCGGTGTGACCGCGCAATTTAATTTGAATTTACTCGCGCGCGCGAATCGCGAACTCGGAGCGAATTTCGATCTACGACAGTGGCGGCATTACGCGATTTACAACCCGGACGAAGGCCGGATCGAGATCTATCTCATCAGCGAAATCGATCAGAGTGTGCGAATTAAAGACCGGCAGTTTCATTTCCATGCGGGACAGAAAATCATCACCGAATATTCCTACAAACACACCCCGCAAGGGTTTATTGAACTCGCCCGCAAGGCAGGATTTGAGTTTGTTCGAATGTGGACTGATAACGGCCACTTGTTTGGCGTTTTCTATTTCACCGTGGCAAACTAGCCGCCGGTGAGCGCCCTCGTTCAACTTGTCGCCGTCGCGAAGCGCTACGCCGACGCGCCTGCGCTGCATCCGACGAATCTATCGATCGAGCGCGGCAAAACTACGGTTCTAATCGGGCCGAGCGGTTGCGGGAAATCGACACTGCTACGAGTCATCATCCGGTTGATCGCGCCTGATTCTGGCACAATCGATTTCGATGGCTCACAGATTAGGCCTGCCAACATCGAGATGTTGCGTCGCCGCATCGGGTATGTCATTCAGGAAGGCGGTCTTTTTCCGCATCTCACGGCCCGCGCAAACATCCTGTTGATGGCGCGCCATCTCGGAAAACCCGATGAAGAAATGCGCGCGCGGCTTTTGGAATTGTGCGAGCTGACAAGATTTCCCGAAAACTTACTTGCGCGTTACCCCCTTGAACTTTCTGGCGGTCAACGTCAACGCGTTAGTTTGATGCGGGCGTTAATGCTTTCGCCCGAATTGCTGCTGCTCGACGAACCACTCGGCGCGCTCGATCCGCTGGTGCGTGCGTCGTTACAAAAGGATCTCAAAGAAATTTTCGCGCGCTTGCGCCAAACCGCGCTGCTCGTCACGCATGACCTGGCGGAAGCAGCCTATTTCGGCGACGAAATCGTGCTCATGAATGAAGGCCGCGTCGTACAGCAAGGTTCGATAACCGATCTTCGCGAAAGACCGGCCAATCCCTTTGTTTCCGAGTTCATCAACGCGCAACGAAGCGTCGCTCTGGCATGAAAAGTTTCGTTCGCCTGACTCTGGTAGGGACACCGCGGTGCGGCGTCCGCGGACAGCGCAGCACGCTGTGCCTACCAATGCTCCTTCTCTTTTCCAGCTCAACTTTGTGTTTCGCCGCCAATCCAGTTTTAATGGGCTCGAAAAAATTCACCGAATCTTATGTCCTTGGCGAAATTGCCAAGCGCACGCTAAACGAAGCGGGCATTCCGGCGGAACATCGGCAAGGAATGGGTGGCACGATTATCCTTTGGGAAGCATTGCGCAGCGGGCAGATCGACCTCTATCCGGAGTATACGGGAACGATCGCGCAAGAAATTCTCAAGACCGAACGGCAATTGTCAGCCCAAGAAATTCGGGATGCCCTCGTGAAATTCGGCGTCGGGATGACGGAGCCGCTGGGCTTTAACAACACCTATGCGCTCGTCATGCGGCGTAAGGACGCGCAACGGCTTGGGATTCGCACGATCGGCGATTTGCGCAAACATCCGGAACTCAAAATCGGACTTACGCACGAATTTTTGGACCGCCGCGATGGATGGCAACCATTGCGCCAGCGTTACGGCCTCCCTCAGTTGAACATTATCGGGATTGATCACGCGCTTGGGTACGCTGCTCTCGCCAAAGGCTCGATCGACGTGAAGGACGCTTACTCGACCGATGCGAAGATTGCGGAAAACGATCTTGTCACGTTGGTAGACGACTTCGATTTTTTCCCGAAATACGATGCGGTATTTTTATTTCGAACTTCCCTGCGCGACGACGCGATCGCTGCATTGCACAGGCTCACAGGCACGCTCGATGAAGCGCGCATGGTTCGGCTGAATGCAGAAGCGGAGCGCACAAAAAACTACACAAAAGCTGCAAACTTATATTTTGAAACGGCCGCTGGATCGACGGTTACCGCCGGCGAATCGTTTTGGCAAAAGCTTGCGCGCTGGACGTTGCGCCATCTCGAACTTGCCGGATTTTCGTTGCTTCTTTCAGTAATCACCGGGATTCCGCTTGGGATTGTCGCCAGCCGTGGTGGCGCGACCGGGAACGTGATTCTTGGTTTTGCTGGCGTTATGCAGACCGTTCCATCGCTTGCCTTGCTCGCTCTTCTGGTTCCCCTTCCGTTTTTCGGAATCAGTATTCGGACCGCGATTGCCGCGCTTTTTCTTTACGGATTGCTGCCGATCGTGCGCAACACTGCGAGCGGCTTGCAGGACATCCCGCGATCGCTCCGCGAATCGGCCATTGCGCTAGGACTCGCACCAGCGGCGCGACTCTGGCGAATTTATCTACCGATGGCGTCGCGCTCGATTTTGTCGGGAATTAAAACCAGCGCGGTTATTAACATTGGTACTGCCACGCTTGCGGCGTTGATCGGAGCCGGCGGTTACGGCGAACCAATCTTGAGCGGACTGAATTTGAACGATCACGTCACGATTTTGGAAGGCGCGATTCCGGCGGCGCTCCTCGCGCTGATGGTGCAATGGAGCTTCGACTTGCTCGACCGCATTTTGATTCCGAAAGGTCTGCGATTGTAGAGCAGCGCGAGCATCCCGCTTGCGAAGCAAACCCAACGCAGGCTAGAAGTTTGCACTACTTTTTTCGCGACTCGCGGGCAACGTGATTCGCGTTTATTACAGAGAATGGCAATCGCGTCGATCAATCCAGCAACCGGTGAAACGCTTAAAGAGTTCCCGGCTTTCAACGACCGCGAAATCGAAAAGCGATTGAAAGGCGCCGAGCGCGCATTTACGCACCATCGACGACGTCCATTTGCCAAACGCGAACAACTCATGATGGCCGCGGCGTCATTGCTTGAGCAGGAGAAGGACAAACTCGCCCGCACGATGACGTTGGAAATGGGAAAATTATTTCGCGCAGCGCTGGATGAGATCGGCAAATGTGTGCGCGCTTGCCGATTTTATGCCGAGAACGCCGAGCGATTTTTAGAAGACGAGGCCGCGCAAACGGATGCCGCCCGCAGTTATGTCCGCTACGAGGCGCTCGGACCGGTTCTCGCGATCATGCCTTGGAATTTCCCATTCTGGCAGGTGTTTCGATTTGCGGCGCCAGCCCTGATGGCGGGAAACGTTGGACTCCTGAAACATGCCGCCAACGTCCCGCAGTGCGCGCTTGCGATTGAAGAGATTTTTTGCCGCGCCGGATTCGATGAGGGCGTTTTTCAGATCCTCCTGATCGACGCGGAACAAGTGGAAAACGTGATTATCGATTCAAGAGTAACGGCGGTAACGCTCACCGGCAGCGAGAAAGCAGGAAGCGCGGTTGCCAGCATCGCCGCGCGGCACATCAAAAAAAGTGTGCTCGAGCTCGGCGGGAGCGATCCTTTCATTGTGATGCCGAGCGCCGATTTCGAATCCGCGCTCAGCACTGCAATCAAAGCGCGCACAATTAACAACGGCCAATCGTGCATCGCGGCGAAGAGGTTTCTCGTCGCGGATCAAATTTACGACGACTTCCTTCGGCAATTTGTTGAACGCGTGCGTGCGTTGAAAATTGGCGATCCCCTGGACGAAACGACAGAGATCGGGCCGTTGGCGACACAACAGATTCTCGAAGGTGTAAACGAGCAAGTTCAGAAATCGATCGCGGCTGGTGCGAAATTATTGACGGGCGGAAATCGGATTCATGGTCCTGGGTTTTTTTATGAGCCAACAGTCCTTGTCGATGTGCCGATCGACTCTCCTGCTTACTGCGAAGAAATTTTCGGCCCAGTCGCATCGTTTTTCCGGGTACGCGATGTCGCCGACGCAGTGGAGATCGCAAATGCCACTACCTTCGGTCTCGGTGCGAGCGCCTGGACGAACGATCGGACCGAACAAGAGCTGTTCGCATCCGAGCTTGAGGCGGGGATGGTTTTCGTCAATGCGATGGTGGCCTCCGACCCAAGATTGCCATTCGGCGGCGTGAAACGTTCCGGATTTGGGAGAGAACTGGGTGCTGCGGGGATTCGCGAATTCGTGAATAGGAAAACGATCTGGATCGCCTGAGATCGGCGGCCTAATTCACCGGATCGTTTCGCATTGCGTTGGCGCTTTGCCTTCACCCATTCTTCGAGCATGGCTGAATCGGTGGGTGCTCCCCTCTTCGTGCCGCATCCGCCAGGCTTTCGCCCGCGACGCGGACTGAACTGGACATTCATTGGGCTGCTCTACACCTCCTTTTACATGTGCCGCTACAATCTCCCGCTCGCGAGCGGCGCGATCAGCAGCGAGTTCGGATTCAGCAAAGCGCAAATCGGCGCCATCATCACGACCGCTTTGCTCGCTTATGCCTGCGGGCTAATCCTGAATGGCCTCCTTGCCGATCGCTTCGGTGGAAAACGGGCAATGCTCATCGCCGCCGCGGGGACGATCATTATGAACATCCTTTTCGGCGCTGCGTCATTTTTGGGACTGCTTTGGTTGTTCGTCGTGATTCGCGGCATCGACGGATACATGCAGGCATTCGGCGCACCCGGAATGGTAAAAATAAATGCTGCCTGGTTCCGTCACACGGAGCGCGGCAGCTTCGCCGGCATCTTCGGTTTCATGATCAACTTGGGCCGCTTCGGCATTTTCAAACTCGGACCCGCGTTGCTCGCGGGATTTACCTTTCTCGGTCTAATTCGAATTCCACCGTTGCATTGGCGTTGGCTATTTTGGGTCCCGGCAGGGATCACACTTGTAGTCGGCACCTGCATGGCGCTGATCGTGAGAGACACGCCAGAGGAAGTGAACTTTCCACCAGTGAATCCGCACGAGGAAACCGCTGGACGCGTGCAGGTCAAAGTCTTTGATGTGTTCAAAATCATCGTGACAAATCCAGTGATCTGGATTGTGGCGTGCGCTTATGCCTGCACTGGTTCCGTGCGCCAGGGCATCGACCAATGGTTTCCGCGTTTCCTGCAGGAAGTGCATCACCTCGATTACCAATCGGCGCAGTTTCAACTAGTGGCTTTTTCAATTCCATTTGTGGCGTCCGTCGGTTCGCTCATTTCGGGCTTTATTTCCGATAAAGTTTTTCGGGGCCGTCGTGCACCAGTGGCGGCGGGTCTCTATTTCCTCGAAACAGCGGTCATTCTTATCGCCGCTCAATTTCGTTCGGCTAACGCGGCGGTCGTTTTTCTCGTCCTGATTTCATTTACCGCTAACGCGACGCACTCGATCCTCGGAACCGCGGCAGCCATGGATATTGGCGGAGCAAAAATGGCCGGGTTTGCTTCCGGTGTGATCGATTCCTTTCAATATTTCGGCGGTAGTCTGGCGGGTTACTCCCTGGGCGCGCTCCTCGATCGAAGCTGGGGCAATTATTTTTATTTCATGGCGCCGTTCGGATTGATTGGGGGTGTGTTGATGTTATCGATTCTTGGGCGTGTCAGCCTGGCGAAACAACCCCCCCGCGCGGTCTCTGGAACATAGCCTTCCAGGCGTTGCGGCCCAATCAAACCAATCTTCACGCAGGTAGTGATGAAGCCAGCACGGAAGGCAAGACCTGGCCGATGACTTCGCCAAAGCCGATGCGATAGTCCTCGCCTTCACACCAGCCGGCGATCGTGAGGGTATCGCCGTCTTCGAGCCATTTGCGCGTCTCGCCATTCGATAGCTTCAATGGGTTCGCGCCGCGCCACGTCAATTCCAACATGCAGCCGCGCGATTCTTCCGTCGGACCGCTAATGGTTCCGCTGGCCAGCAAATCACCAGGTTGCAAATTGCAGCCATTAACAGTGTGATGCGCAAGTTGCTGGCAAATGCTCCAGTAAAGATTTTGAAAATTGGTGCGTGTGATGAGTTGCGGCGCATCCATCGATAAGGTTTTCAAATGCGCTTCAAGCTGGATATCGAAGGTGAAATCATCTTTCTGTCGCAAGTACGGCAACGGCTCAGGATCCTGCGGTGGTAGTAGTTTGCGAAACGGTTCGAGGGCTTCCAGCGTCACTACCCACGGCGAAATACTCGTGCAGAAATTTTTCGCTAGAAACGGCCCGAGGGGCTGATATTCCCAAGCCTGAACGTCGCGCGCGCTCCAATCATTCATTAAAACAAAGCCGAAGACGTGATCGATCGCACGATCGATTGGCACCGGCTCGCCGAGCGAATTGCCTGGCCCAATTAGAAACGCCATTTCGAGCTCATAATCGAGGCTCTTGCTCGGACCAAACACCGGCGCAGAGGTGTCCGGCGGCTTTGTCTGCCCGCTTGGCCGCCGTACGTCCGTGCCACTGATCACAATGGAACTGGCGCGACCATGATACGCGACCGGCAACCATTTCCAATTTGGCATGAGCGCATTTTCCGGACCGCGCAACATCGTGCCGACATTGTGCGCATGATGATACGACGAATAGAAATCTGTATAATTGCCGATGCATGCCGGCAATTGCATCACCACATCCTTTTGCGAGTGAAAAACGCGAGCGCGAAGTTTTCCATTATCGCGCAACGTTGCCGTTTCGGACGAGAGAAGATGTTGAATTACTTCACGCGCTTTGCGCCACCCTGGCCGTCCGAGAGCGAGAAACGCATTGAGAGAATCCTGCGCGAAAACCTGTCGATCCATTCGGCTGGTGCTTCCGGCACGGCGGACAGGCAGGACAGGTTCTTCAAACTCTGGCAAACGGAAATGTCCCTGCTCTTCCAGAATGGAAAGATCGAGAACGTACTCACCGATTGCGACGCCCACACGCGGCGAACCCTGTTTTGGCTTAAAAATTCCGAAAGGCAGATTCTGGATGGGAAAATGCGAATCGCGTCGAACGTCGATAAAAGATTCAAGCGCCGGCATTCTTTGAACAAACTGTAGGGTGTCTGGCGCAGACGCCAATTCAAATCCTATAGGAGGGCGTGGCGAGCGATACGTTAACTCGTCGGCAAATTCAGCGCGCGTAAATCTTCACGCGGTTCATCGAAGCTGCAGCTGCCAAATGAAGTCACCAATTTTCGTCGTGTCTTGATTTGGTCGGTGGTGATTTTCCATTCTCGCCAGGCAAAGAAGTCGCCGTGGAACGAAAAGGAGTCGCCATTTTCATCTTCCAGCATTTCCGATGTTTGCTGTTCGTCCCATTGATACTCAGCCGCGAGTACCGCCGCACCGAGCACGTTAAGAAACCCGTGCATTTTTGTTTTCACTTCGTCCCGAAATTGCCGGATCGGATGATGTAATCCCGCGGTAAACTTGATCGGCACACGCTGCCTAGCCGCAGCAACAAGGGCCCGCGCTATTTCCTGCGAGGTCGGGAATGCATCAGCGGTGACGCCTCCAGTTCGTAATTTGTAACCAAACTCAGCCGCGCCGGTCTGCGAATTGTGCTCGGCCACCAATGCAATCGCCTCTTCCGCTGAATTAATCGGTGTCTCCCAAAACACCTGTAGCTCCAGACTCTTCAGGATTGATCTCATTTTCGCGAGCAAGCCAAGATCGACATCTTGGGGCAGAGGCATTTCCAGTTGGCGAACCGAGACAAGATCGACATGTTCAGCAGAGAACGATCTGATCTTCTCTGTCTCGATTTCTAACGCGGCGAGGAACTCGTCTCTGTTTGCGGTTCTCATTCCCAAGGCGGAGATTCGCAGCGGATGCTCCCGATCGAATAGTGAAAGGTTTTCTACCGCGGCATCGAATTTCTCGACAGGCAGCACGAAAGTGTTGAGCATCCACGCATCAGGATCATGCACATACTGGGCCTGATTTTGTAGAGCTGGTTCTAGCGCATGGCTGCAAGGCGGGAACATCCCAGCGTAATCAATTGAATGGGTAAGGAGCGCGCCAAGCGAGGCTGCAAACATGATCTAAACTGAACGTCGAAGGCCGCCTTTTAGTCAACCGTTTTGCGCAAGCACAACGTAAGCAAATAATTACGAGAAATTTAGAGTGGCCTAATATTGAAACTAGGATTCGCTAGACTTTTTTCGCTAAACAGTATAGAAACGCACACTTGAAACGCATACTTTGATGCCTGGTACCGAGTCAGTTTCTCACGATGACCTGATCGTCTGTACGTGCGGGAGTCAGGAGTATGCGCCGCGCGACGCGATCGAAGCAGCCCTTTTCAGGGGCGAACTGGATTTAAAATGGAAGGAATTCCTGCGCTGCGTGGAAGCCGAAAGACGTGCTGACGAGCTCGACCTGGAGCTCGATGACTCCGCGATTGCCGATGCGGCAGAAGCTTTCCGCTACGAACATGATCTTATCACCGCAGAGGAGACGGAAGCATTTCTGGCAAATCGCGAACTTACTCTCGACGATTTCACTGACTATTTTACACGTCAATACTGCGCCGACGCCTTGAACGAAAACATTGTTCCTGAGCAAATTGAATACATTTCCGCGACGCCCGAGCTCCGTCAGGTATTCCTGGCGGAGTTGATTCTATGCGGAGAATTGGACCGCATGACAACCGCGTTGATGTTCCGTCTAGCCGCTCGCTGTGCCGAGAAAGACTCCGACCCAGATGCGACTGCTGCCGAGAAACGAAAGTTTTTTGATCGAAATAAAATCGAGTCCGCGCAGCTTCCGAATTGGCTGGAGCGACTCAGACGCGATTTGGAATGGTTCAATGAAATGGTGGCGATGGAGGCAGCATTTCATCGGCGTTGTGGCACACTGCTTGTCCCCCAGGCACGCCAACGCGAATTGGTGGCGCTGCGATTACCCATGACGCGATTCGAAACTGAACTAATCGAGCTGGAATCGCGCGATGCTGCCCAGGAAGCGTTGTTTTGTGTGCGTGAAGACGGCATGTCGATGGAAGAAGTGGCCATCGAAGGACGGTATCCGTATCGGCGTGTCGATTTTCTTTTTGAAGATATTCCCGCCGATCTGCAGCAGAGATTCCTAAGCGTGTCGGAGGGTGACGTGCTGGAACCAGCCGTGCACGGCGACGGATTCGAATTGTGCCGAATCATCAAGAAAATCGAGCCGCAAGCGGACGATTCGACGGTGGGATTGCGAATCGAGCAGCGGCTTCTTGATCGGCATTTCTCCGAGCTCTCCAGCAAGTACACCCAACGACGGCTTGGCGCCTTGACTTCGGCAGAATGAAAACGCAAGACAGCGAAATTCTGAGACGGACATCGGTGTTCCGGTTCGTTTCCGACGAGCACTTTGGCGCGATTGAGCCGCTCTTGCAGGAAGAACATTACGATTTCGGCGATGTGATCGTAAAGCAGGATGATCCGGCCGATTCATTTTACGTTTTAACAGGCGGGCGGGCACGTGCGCTGAAAATCAAGTCAGACGGCGAGGAGATTCCGCTGGGCGTGCTAAAACCAGGCGACTCTTTTGGAGAAGCCGCCTTGTCGGAAGGTGGAACGCGGAGCGCAACAGTCCGTTGTAGCACCGCGGTGGATGTTCTGCGGATTGATCGCACCGATTTTCTCGAACTCATCCGCCGAGTGCCCGAGCTGAAGGGCTACGTCGAGACGACCGGCCGCAACCGGGCGCTACAAAGCTTCCTTTATCAGTTTAGCAACTTCGGCCGGCTCCCGGCACCTGCTTTGCGTAGCGTGATTGACAAATTAAAACCCGCCGGATTCGCGAAAGGCAGTCTTATTATTCGCGAAGGTGACGACGCTGGACCGCTCTACGTAATCGAGAAAGGGCGGGCGCGAGCCTTTACCGGAGTCAATGGCCGCGATCAGAATCTCGCGTTTTATCGCGAAGGCGATTTTTTTGGCGAACTCTCAATCTTGAACGGCTCGTCGCGCGCGGCGTCGGTAGAAGCATTCACAGATTGCCAGTTACTCGCACTCGACGCGAAATCGGTGCGCGACTTGCGCCGCCGCTTCCCCGAGTTCGACAAGCTTCTTAGCGAGCGGCTTGCATTATACCAGGCAAAAACAGAAGCGCGTATTCCGCTTGATTTCACAACTGAACTGCTTCCTGCGGAGACAAAGGTGCAGGACAAAGTGGAACTGGACGGTGAACGGCCGGGCGCCGAAGGAGAAGAAAAAGAAGATCCATTCGCCGACGAGCAGGGCTTGTTCCGCAAACGCGGCAAGCGCATCCGCAAAATCGATCACATCATGCAAATCGACGAAATGGATTGTGGCGCGGCAAGTCTCGGGATGATATGCCGGCATTTTGGCCGAAAAGTAAGCCTAGCGCGTATTCGGCAGCTGTGCCACACCGCAACCGATGGCACCAGCCTGAAGGCGCTTTCTCGCGCCGCAACCGAGCTTGGGCTGGCAGCGCGCGCACTAAAAGTCTCACTGCGCAACCTCCCGATGATGCCGTTGCCAGCCATCGTGCATTGGGAAGGCAATCATTGGATCGTTCTCTACGATGTCAATGAGCAGTTTGCGCGTGTGGCCGATCCGGGGCTGGGGCTGCGGAAAATTCCGCGTCGCGAATTTGAAGCGAAATGGACCGGCTATGCCGCGTTATTCGATTACACGATAGCGTTCGAACAGGCCCCGGAAAGCAAGCCAACGTTGGCGTGGATTCTTCCATTCCTCGCACGCTTTAAGGTCATCTTGCTGCAAGCTCTGGGGCTGGCCGTCGCCGTCAGTTTCCTTCAACTGCTCTTTCCGGTGTTCACGCAAATGGTCGTGGACAAAGTTATTGTCGAAAATGACATCGGTCTGCTCAAGACGATTCTGCTCGGCATGCTCGCCGCGCTCATCTTCGTGCAAATCTCCACCATCGCGCAAGAATATTTGCTAGCCTTTGCCGCCATGCGGCTCGACACGGCGGTGCTTGATTTCTTGAGCCGAAAGCTTCTCTCGCTGCCGATGACTTATTTCACCAGTCGTCGGACGGGCGACATTCAACGCCGGCTTGCTGGGGCGACAGAAGTGCGACAATTTGCCGTCCAACAAGGAGTCGGCGCTTTGCTGGCAGTAGTCTTTCTCGTAGGCGCAGTCATTTTGATGGGGATGTACAGTCCCCTGCTCACCCTCGCGTTCCTGGCAACGACGCCTCTTTATGTCGGACTAATGATTTTTTCGGTGAAAGTGCTTCGCCCTTTATTTCAGGGCGTGGAAGAAAGCCAGGGCAAATACAGTTCACACCAAATCGATGCAATCAAAGGCATCGAGGCAGTGAAGGCAGCGTCCGCCGAGACCGCATTTCGTGACGCGATTCTGAACGAGTTTCTCTCCGTCTCGCAAAAATTGTTCAAGGCAAACTTTATTGTAATGTCGTACGACAGTGTCCTGCAGAGCATAGGTCTTCTCTCTACTGCGATCTTCCTGTGGGTGGGCGCGACCCAGGTCATTAACGGACATTTGAGCGTCGGCGGTTTTGTCGCATTTAGCTCCCTGACAGCAATGGCCTACGCCGGCATTTTGAAAGCCCTCGGGGTTTGGGACACCATGCAACATGCCGCCGTCCTTTTGAATCGGTTGAACGACATTTTCGAACAGGAGCCGGAGCAAGGCCATGACCGCTCTCGCCTCGTCCCGGTGCATAGCCTGGAAGGGCGCATCGAGCTGCGGGGAGTTAGTTTCAAATACGGCGGACCCGAAGCACCCGACATTTTAAAAAATATTACGCTCGATCTGGCACCAGGGCGCATGGTGGCGTTCGTCGGCCGTAGCGGCTGCGGCAAAACCACGCTCATCAAATTAATTGCCGGCCTCCTCGAACCGACGGAAGGAACGATCTTTTTCGACAATGTCGATCTAAAGACGCTCAATTATCGTGATGTGCGACGGAACATCGGAACGGTTCTTCAGGAAAATCACATGTTTAATGAAACGATCACGCGCAATATTTCCTTTGGCGATCCAGAGCCCGATCTCGATCGCGTGTTTGCCGCCGCGCAAGCCGCCGCTGCGCACGATTTCATCATGCGCTTGCCGCTCGGTTATGAAACAAAGATCGGCGAATCGGGACTATCTCTGTCCGGTGGCCAGAAGCAACGCATCGCCATCGCGCGGGCAATCTATAACAATCCTCCGGTCTTGATCTTTGACGAAGCCACGAGCGCCCTCGATACAGAATCGGAACGCGCGATCCAGGATAATCTCGGGCGGCTAATGGCTGGTCGGACAACCATCGTGATCGCTCATCGACTCAGCACGATTCGGGAAGCGCATTCGATCGTTGTGCTCGAACAAGGCAGTGTCGCCGAGATTGGTGCGCACGATGAGTTGATGGCGCAGCGTGGGCTGTATTATTACCTTTCGAGCCAACAACTGGGAATCTGAAGTAATTCCGCAATGAGCTCACAATTAACGCACCGCGGCTCCATCGATGTGGAATCCGAAATGTCGCCGCAGGAACCGCCGCCTTGGATCATCCGTTCGGCGGCGTGGGTATTGATGGGAGGGTTTCTTTTAGCGCTGCTCGTCGCGATTGTTGTGCGACTACCGGAGACTGTACATTGCCCGTTCATCCTAATTCCCGCCACGGGCGCCGATCCAATCCAATCACCCCGGCAGGCCATAATTAGTCGGGTCGCGGTCGGGGAGGGTCAACCTGTGAAAGCCGGCGAGGACCTGTTTATTTTGCGCTCTGATGAGATCCGTGGCTGGGATACTCAATTCCGGACGCTTACCGAGGAGTTACGCAACAAGGTAGAAAGCCTTACTCAATATGAAACTGCTTACGTGTCGCAACTTGAGATAAAAAAGGCCGAAGTCGAGCAGGCAAAAAGCGAAGTAAAATTCCGCGAAAATCATGCGGCTACGAGCCGCGACCTGGTCACGCGCATGGAGAAATTAGCCAAGCTGGGCGGTGAATCGGAAATCGACCTTGTAAAGTTGAAACTCGATTTAGCCGGCTCCGAAAAAGATTTGAGTGTGGCTCAAAGAACTGTGCAGCAGACGAATCTCGACCGTGAGCGAATAGAGACAGAGCACGCGCGTCAACAGGGCGAGCAACGATCGGAAATCGAGAAATTAAAAATGCGGATCGGCGCTCTGAAAATAGACCTGGAAAACACCCAGCAGAACTTGCTGACAGTTCGGAGTCCCTACGAAGGCGTGATCACTTCAATGGATCAACGCACCGTAGGCAGTTTTGTGCAGCAGGGACAAGTACTTTGCCAGCTCGCACGGAAGGATGCGAAACCGCGAGCCCGGATGACCTTGAACGAAGCTGGCCTTCCGAAACTCGCCATCGCGCTGCGCGTGCGGTATTTCTTCGAAGCGTTTCCTTACCAACGTTACGGCGCGGTGACCGGAAAACTCGACTGGATCAGCCCGTCTGCAGTTGGTTCCGGCGATGGCTCGCATTTCGTCGCGCTAGGTTCGCTTGATCGCGATGTGATATCTTCACGGCCAGGACAGAGTTTGCCTTTGCGCGTCGGGATGAGGGGAGACGCGCACATCATCGTCGGCGGACGGACGCTAATTGAATATGCGTTCGAGCCGATCCGGCAATTGCGTGAGAGCATGAAACAATAATTGCCGTGCAAAAGCCATTCTCCACGCTGAGAATCGAAGATCTGACGACAAGCAATGACGCCATGGCGCGTTGTTTGCAGTTGGCAGCGCTGGCCGCGAAGTCGGAAGTACCGGTTGTGCTTCTCGGTGAGACCGGCACGGGAAAAACGTTGCTCGCACACGCCATCCACAATTCATCAGCGCGCGCAGGGCGACCGTTCATTGCTTTCAACGCGTCGGCAATCAGCGACACGCTGCTCGAAAGCCAGCTGTTCGGTCATGAGCGCGGCGCTTTTACCGGCGCGCAACAAAGTGTCAAAGGCAAATTCGAATTGGCCGATGGCGGCACGCTTTTTCTGGACGAGATCTCGGAAATGAGTCCGCTTGCGCAGGTGAAAATCTTGCGCGTGCTCGAGTACGGCGAATTTGAACGCCTCGGCTCCGAACGAATGCTCACCTCTAACGCCCGAATCATCTGCGCGTCAAACTGTTCGCTGCGCGACCGAGTGCGACTGGGGAAATTTCGCGAGGATCTTTATCAGCGATTGAACGGTCTCACCCTCCTCATCCCTCCGCTTCGGGAACGGCTGGAGGAGCTGCCGGTATTGATTGCGGCAGAATTGAAAGCGGCTGGTCTAAAGGAGGGGAAAAACATTACCGCAATTCATCCCGAAGCCATGCAGAAATTGCTTCATCATGCGTGGCGCGGAAACCTTCGTGAGTTGAGTCACACGGTGCGCGCGATGACGCTGTTTTGCGCTGGTTCGGTTATTCTTCCCGAGCATGTCATTTTTCCTCCCGACCTGGAGGCAGGTCGAGATCGACACCCGAACGAGCAACTCGCCGTCACACCCTCAAGTAACAACGAGCCGCATGAGGCAGGCATCGATCTTTCGCTGGCGAGTGCGGTAAAAAGGCACGTCCGGTTCGTTTATGAGCAAGCAAGTCGCAATCAGCGACGCGCGGCGAAGTTGCTCGATATTTCTCGCGCGACGCTGGCACGCCACCTTCGAAAGGTGGCACAAAAGTAAAGCATGATTGGTGCAGAAAATAGCCGATGCGGCCTTAGAATGAACCCGGATATTCTATCGGGCTGTAATGCCGATTTTCTTTCCTTGCAAAAGATATGCTGCGTAACCGCCTCTCATTTAATGACAAATGAAGGACCATTCTTATCCGAAAGGATGTTTCGCGAGACTTGGCATGGATGCTGATAACAAGGAGGCCAACGTGAGTGGACCGAAGAACAAAGAAGATGCGCCAGCCGGAGAATCAGGTAGTCGAAGGCAAAAGCGCAAAAAGGACAAATTGATCCGCCTGGATGACCTGATCCCAAAGGAGAATGTCGTTGGCGGCCATCAAGTGTTATTCGGTGTCACTGACACACAAGAAACAAACCAAAACAAGAAAGAAGAATAATATGGCACAGAAAAAAGACACCAAAAAAACAGTAAAAGTCCGTGATTTAAAGCCCAAAAAAGACGCTAAGGGCGGGGGACCACGAGGGTTCCACGGCAGCCATTAAGGGCTACTAAGGAAAAGAAGCCGCACTGCGGTTCGATCCCGCTGTGCGGTTTTTTTATGTCACTGACACACAAGAAACAACAAACAACTGAAAGATAATATGCAGAACAAAACGAAGAAGCAAAAGAAAGACAAAAAAGAGATCAAAGTCCACGACCTCAAGCCCAAAAAAGACGCCAAGGGCGGCAAACTCCCTTGGGGGTGAACACTGGATGCGCCAACGCTACTTAGGCTTCCACGGCGCTCATTAAGGGCCACTAAGGAAAAGAAGCCGCACTGTGGTTCGATCCTGCTGTGCGGTCTTTTTATGTACACGTGACGGTAAAGCAGACGGAACAATTGTTTTAATCGAACGAGGCAAGTTGCGGAGTCATGCTGAAAGAGGTGCGCAATCTGCCGCCGGGCGAAATTGTTTGGATGCCTTCCTTATCTTCAAAAGCGCGCTGTTCGTGGTGATCGACCAGTCCCCAACACGGTTCCATGCAAAGAAATGGTCCGCCATCGGACCACAATGTCAGGTACGGCACGCCGGTTAGATCGACAGTGATCCAGCGTCCGCTGGGCGGATCGACGTAAACTGCGTCCGTTCTTGAGTCGATGCAGATAATAACCCATCACGGTGGCGTGATTTGCCCATCCCTGAGACGGCGCTGACACTTCGTTATCTCTGTAGAGAAAGCCCGTCCATTCGCCGGCTTCATTTATTCTCGCAAGGGTGATTAATCTCGTGCGCCGTCGCGAGACGATGGTGGAGACCGTTCTCCTCGTCGGCCAAAAGGTCGAGATGTCAATCCTCCGCTTATCTTCGCAATGCGAAAACTTCATCGCGACTCATGGAAACAAGCCGCGCATTTGTTTAGCTTTGATGACGCGCTCGACGCCGATAGCCATGGCAGCGGTACGATGAGAAATTTTATGTTCTTTCGCACGTCTGATCACCTGGACGAAAGAATGTTCAAGGATGCGGAAGAGTTTATCGGTTACTTCGGACTCGGTCCAGAGGAAGCTTTGCAAACCCTGGACCCACTCGAAGTAGGAAACGATGACGCCGCCGGCGTTGCAAAGAATATCTGGAATCACAAATACCTCGTCCCAGCGTTTTCCGAGAATTACGTCCGCCACCGGCGTAGTTGGGCCATTGGCGGCTTCGGCCAGAATACGACACTTGATTTTGCCCGCGTTCGTTTCGTTGATTACCCGATCCACCGCTGCCGGCACGAGCACGTCGCAAGGGAGAATGAGCAATTCCTTCGGGTCGACATGATCCCCCTGATCGAAAGCCTTGAGCGACCCTTTCTTTAAAACATGTTGCTCGGCCGCCTTTACGTCGACCCCTTTCGGGTTGTAGATCGCCGCGTAAGCGTCGCTGATTCCAACAACTTTTACGCCGCTCTTGAGTGCGAGCGAAAGCGCCGCGACGGAGCCGACATTACCAAACCCCTGCACGATCGCCGTACACTTTTCGGGATTGAGTTTCAACATGCTCATGGCGCGCTCGATCAGATAGACAACCCCGCGACCGGTAGCTTCGCGCCTGCCTTCGGTGCCGCCGATTGCGACCGGTTTTCCGGTGACGATTTCATTTACCGCGTAGCCCATGTAAACAGAGTAAGTGTCCATAAACCACGCCATGATTTGTTCGTTAGTACCCATGTCAGGACCCATGATATCGGTGTGCGAACCGACGAATGGAATCATCTCTTGCATATAACGGCGGGAGACTGCTTCGAGCTCCGTGTGTGACAGTTTCTCCGGATCGGCCGCAACTCCGCCTTTTGCGCCGCCGTACGGCAGATTGGCCAGCGCGCATTTCCAGCTCATCCACATCGCGAGCGCTGCGGTTTCACCCATCGACAACGAAGGTGTAAAGCGCGTGCCGCCCTTTGTAGGGCCGAGCGCGATATGATGCTGGACGCGATAACCTTGGAAGGCTTTTGTGCTGCCGTCATCCATGTGGACCGGCAGGGTCACTGCCACGGCGCGCTTGGGATATGTCGCCCATTCGCGGTCGTTCTTGTCGATGTTCAGGTAATCGGCGATGACCTGAAACTGGTCGCACGCCATTCGAAACACGTCGTCGTCGTAAATAGTCATGTGAAGGAATTCGGAAGTTAGAAGATCCGATCGGAAAGTGCAGTTGCTATTTGCGCTGGGCAAACCGAGCCGTCAAATCGAAACCGTGCGCAGGATCGACAATCACCTTTGGAATCCGTAGCGTTTCTCCCAAAATCAAATCGAAATGAAAATTGAAACTTTAGCCGTCCATGCCGGACAAGCGATCGATCCCGCCACCGGAGCGGTTTCGGCACCGATTCATCTCTCCACCACCTTCGAACGAGACATCGAGGGCGCTTATTCGCGCGGTTTTATGTACACGCGCAACAACAATCCAAATCGTCAAGCATTGGAACATGGAATCAGCATGCTCGAAGGGGGCCAAACGGCGGCGGCCTTTGGCAGTGGCACAGCCGCAGCAATGGCATTGTTTCACGCGCTCTCGCCGGGAGATCACGTCCTCGCCCATGTCGATGCTTACTACGGCACGTCGCGACTGCTTCGCGAAATTTTCCTTCGCTGGCGACTCGAAGCCGACTTTGTCGATATGAGCAATCTCGACGAGGTGCGAAAAGCTTTGCGCTCAAAAACAAAGCTGGCGTGGGTCGAGACTCCCTCGAATCCGCTTCTAAAGGTTGTGGACATCGCGGCCGTCGCCGAAATCATTCACAACAGAAGGGCGCTTTGCGTTTGCGACAACACATGGGCGCCCGTATTGCAGCGCCCATTCGATTTGGGCGCCGATCTCATTCTGCACTCAACGACAAAGTATTTCGGCGGGCACTGCGATGTCGCCGGCGGAATTGTTGTCTCAAGGATCGACAATGAATTTTTCCAGCGTGTTCACACCATTCAATATTCCGGCGGCGCAGTCCCCTCTCCTTTCGATTGCTGGCTGATCTTGCGCGGCATGCGTACCCTGCCGTGGCGAATGCGCGCTCACTCAGAAAACGCGATCAGAGTCGCGGAATTTCTAGCGCAACACCAACGCGTGGAACGAGTGCATTACCCGGGCTTGCAATCGCATCCAGGACACAAAATCGCCAGCCGCCAGATGTCGATGTTTGGTGGGATGCTTTCTTTCGAAGTCACCGGCGGTCGCCAGGCAGCAATCAATGTTGCCGGGAAAACAAAAATCTTTATTCGCGCTACGAGTTTGGGTGGCGTGGAAAGCTTGATTGAACATCGCGCTTCAATCGAGGGTAAGGGAACAACATCACCGGAAGGTCTGTTGCGATTGTCGATCGGCCTCGAAAATGCCGACGATTTGATCGAGGATCTCGATCAGGCGCTCGGATAATGGCGGGACATGCGCCGTCGTGTCCCATTGCGTCTGGGGACGCGACGGCCCGAGTCTCCAAGATTATTATCCAGTTCGCCGCCTAACGAGATCGACAACGTCTTGCACTTCATCGACGCGCAACAGAAATGCCGCGCCGAAAAATGTTATCAAGCTAACGAGAATCGCAGCAAGAAGCGCGCATAGCTTTTCGAAAAAGCGTAATTGCTCCCATGCATCTAGCCACCAGTAGTTCGCGGCCCAACAAACGAGGGCGAGCAGCACACCGGCCACGCAGATTTTCCCAAGCCCGGCAAACAGCCGGCGTGTTTCCAATCTGTGCGCGTGCCGCCACATCAGTCCGTAGAGCAAGAGAAAATTGATAGTTGCCACGAGGCTTGTGGAAAAGGCAAGACCACGATGTCCCCAGCCAAGCCGGAACGTAAAAAGCCAGTTGAGAAAAAGATTCGTGCCGATTGCGAGGAAGCTCACGACCATTGGCGTGTTGCGTTTGCCGATTGCGTAAAACGCCGGCGTTAGCACTTTTAACACTGCATACGAAACGAGGCCGATCGCGTAATATTGGAGTGCGCCGGCAGTTTGCCGCGTCATTTCGGCGGTGAATCGTCCGTGCTGATAAATTACGCTGATGATCGGCGATGCAAGCATGGTGAGTCCAATCGCTGACGGAATAGTGAGCAAAAACGCGAGCCGCATTCCGCGAGCGAGAATTGCGCGGAATTCGTCCATGTTTCCAACTGCCGCGCTTTTCGCAACGAGCGGCAGCGTGACAGTGCCGATGGCAACACCGAAAATTCCGAGTGGCAACTGCATCAGGCGAAACGCAATGTTTAACCAACTCACCGGGCCGTTGCCGAGGCTCGCCGCAAATCCGCTATTGATGAGCACATTCACCTGCACGGCACTGGCGGCGATTACCGCCGGTCCCATCAACGCGAGCACAGTGCGCACACCCTCGTCGCGCCATCGAAAATCGGCGCGATACTTGTAACCGACGCGGTGCAGCGACGGAAACTGTCCGATCAATTGCCAGGTACCGCCGATGAGCGTCCCAATTGCCAATCCCACGAGCGAACGCGCTCCGAAATGCGGATCAAGCCACCAACCGATCGCCACTCCGCCAACGATGGAACCGAGATTAAAATAGCTTGACGCCATCGCCGGCGGTCCGAATACGTGCTTCGCATTAAGAACTCCCATCACGAGCGCCGCCAGGGACACGAGCAGCATGAAAGGCCACATGATTCGCGTGAGCAGAATCGTAAGCGCTGTTTTATCCGACGGCCAACTCCCCCACGTTAGAAGATCGACAAGCTGCGGCGCAAAGAGAATGCCGAGCAGCGTGACCGCGCTCATGAAAACGGCAGTGAGCGTCGCGACTTTGTTCGCAAGCCGCCAAGCGGATTCGTCCCCCTCGACGGCGATCTTCTTTGAAAACGTCGTGATGAAGGCCGTTGAAAGCGCGCCCTCAGCAAACAAATCGCGCAGCAAATTTGGCAGTCGAAATGCCATTAGAAACGCGTCGAGATTTTTCCCTGCGCCAAACAGACCGGCAAATACCATCTCGCGGATCAAACCAAGCACCCGACTGCAGAGAATGGCGATGGCGACGACTCCTGTCGCGCGCGTGCTCACTCGTCGGTCTTGCGCCGCAGTCATCGGCGAACAAAGAACAGTGTCTCAGAAATTACGAAAGCAAAAAAATCGCGCCAGCTTGCCGCACCGAGTATTCCGGGCGGGCGACCGTGAAGTTGCCCGATACGATAACAACGTCGCCGAAGCAAGGATTAGAGCCCCGTTGGGCCATTCTATGTGCGCAGCACCCGTGACTACAAAGTACGCTTGACCACTGCGCAAATAACTTCCTTCTCCCAATTCGCAGAGGCCCATTGATCCTCGTGGCTATGATTATTTTGTTCAAATGCTCGTAACGCACCGGGACCGCCTTGTATCGAGCTACCGGATCGGTGGAACGTCTTTCCTCGCGCCGAAAGTTGAGATTGGTGCTAT
>Ga0193723_1000095_pt1 | contig 29154 bp, 25 predicted proteins | sample H2m2metaG_FD_143042 | JGI IMG/M metagenome (GOLD analysis project Ga0193723, IMG submission 143042) | Soil microbial communities from a riparian zone of the East river system, Colorado, United States - H2m2 | ecosystem: Environmental > Terrestrial > Soil > Riparian zone | place: USA: East River...
CCCCACGGGCACGCCCAGCGCGATCACTTCGACGATGCCACCCAGGGTATCGCCGGCCGCCTTGGCAGCGTCTATGCGGCGAATGATCTCCGCTTCGGCATCCTTGTCGAGGCAGCGAACGGGGCTTTGATCGGCCATTTCGTTGATGTTTGCCCGTAGGGGCGCAGCATGCTGCGCCCCTACGTTCGCCACGACGCCACCCAGCTCCGCTACGTGTGAACCGATATCGATACTGAACTCACGTAGCAGCTTCTTGCAGATCGCTCCACAGGCGACCCGAGCCACGGTCTCACGGGCGCTGGCGCGCTCCAGGATGTCGCGAGCGTCCAGGCGGTCGTACTTGAGGGAGCCGGCGAGATCTGCGTGCCCAGGCCGCGGCCGTGTCACCTGACGCCTGCGACCCTGGGGATCGGGCGTCGCATCGGCTTCCGGGGCCATGACGTCCTGCCAGTGCTCCCAGTCGCGGTTCCAGATGAGCATGGCGATGGGGGAGCCAAGGGTCTCGCCGGCGCGCACGCCGGAGAGCCACTCGATGCGGTCCGATTCGATCTTCATGCGGGCGCCGCGGCCGTAGCCGCCCATGCGCCGTTTCAGCTCGACGTCCACGTCGGCGGCAGACACGGGGAGGCCGGCGGGAATGCCTTCGAGGATTCCCACCAGGCCGCGGCCATGCGATTCGCCCGCCGTCGTAAACCGGAAAGTCATGCTCCCCCTTGGTACGGGCGCAGCACGCTGCGCCCCTACAACCTCCTATATAACAGCCGAGCCCGACCTCGGTCGGGCTCGGCCCTGCATGTCCCGGACGCCGCTAGGCGTCACGGACCAAAGCGCGGGGGTATCGGCAGCGGGTTCGTAATCGGCGGCAGCTGCAGAACCAGGAGCCCGGTCGCCGTCACTCCAAACAGCAGCTGGTTCCCGCCGACGTCGCGCGCGACCCGCAGCGGCCCGATGATCGGATCGCGGACGGGGATCGAGCCGAGGAACGCCCCGAAGAACGTGTCGAACACGTCGATGTTGCCGTTCGGGTTAGCCGAGAACATCAGCCGCTGGTTCTTGTCCGTGCCGCCGCCGCAGTTCGGACACGTGCCCGTGGGCGCGAAGTCGTGGAAATAGTTCATGTCCATGCCGGGCGTGAACGGGGACGTCCCCGGCGGCGCCGCCGACGTCACCATGCGCCGCAGGTCCTGATTCAGATAGTAGATCGAGTCGGCGCGGACGGCATTGGTCAGACCATTGAAGTTCGTCGCGACTGACACGACCCTGATGCCGGTGTTGGCGATAAAGTCGCTGACATCGCGTCCCGGCGACATGCCGAAGTCGATGTCGCTTGATCCCGTCTCGGTGGTCCCGTTGCCGGTACTGCAGGTCACATTGGGCCCCTGAGACAGCTGGTCTCGCGCGTCGTACGACATGACCCGCGCGAACTGGGCCGTGATGTTCCCGCCCTCGCCGATGAAGGCGTGGGTGAAGTTCCCGGTGTTGCGCGTGAACGTGCGGTTCCCGAGCCCCATCCTGGAGATGTCAACGGTGGCGCCGGCGCACGCCGCGAGGATGACCTTGGAGAAATTGCGGCCGCGACTCATGACGATCCGCAGCGTATCGGTGGTCGAGTTGTTGGACTGGGTCGCGATTTCCCAGAACAGGTGCCCAAACTTCAGGGCGGGGTTCACCGTGTTGATGAGTTTCTCCATGCGCAGCGTGGCGCGCCCGTTGAACGGCGGCGTCTCCGCGCCGGTCGGGGCGGTCGAATAGATCGCGAAGACCGAGTCCGCATGGCAGGTCGAGGTCCCGCTGGCCACGCGGCACACCGTCGCCACGTACTGTGGCAAGTCGGAGGTGTGGTAGTCGGTGATGTGCACGACCGCGCCGCCGGCCTGGATGACCACCTTCCACGTCTGGATGATGAAGTCGGGGAGGTCCTGACGCCAAATGATCTGGCGCGGGCCGCCTGCACCGACATTGATGACGCCGAGGTACGAGCCACCGGCATCCGCGACGATGATCGTGTCCTTGTAGCCGCCGAGGGTGTCGCGGGGCCACATCGCGATGCCCCACGGTTGCCCACCGGCAGTCGGAATGCCGCCCGCCACGAACGACGTGTTGGCGACCTGGAAGACGTCAAGTACAGCTCGCGCCGATTCGCGTTGTAGATGGCGTCGACAATGCTCCCCGATCCCTGGAGCGGCACGGTGACGCCGTTGACCACGATCACCGTGTCGATCAACCCGGTCGGCGACATGCTCGGGCCGGAGCCGCCCTTGCTCGTCGGACGAGCGCCGGATATCGGCGCGCTCGGCAGGAGCGTCGTGTTATTCGTGTACGAGCAGTTGCGCGCCGCCGCCGCATCGCAGGCGTAACCGCGCACGACGATCGAGTGCGGCAACACTCCCGGCGGCAGCACCGAGCCGAGGTTCAGGCTCGCGCGGCGCGTGACGTCGGTGAGGTTCCCGGCGCCCACAAAGATGGTGTCGAACTTGAGCAGCAGACCCGGCGCGGCACCGGTATCGACCCGGAATCCGATCCAGGCGATCGCGCTCGCGTCGGTGGCGCGCACGAGGATGGTGTCGTCCACTTCGACGCGCGGCCCGATCTTGTGGGACACTTGCGGGACCGTAACGTCGTTGGCGGCAGACTGGATGGTCACCGTGACGACGTTGGAGAACAGACGGCGGCCCGCCGAGTCCTCGGCGAATCCGACGACGTCGAACGTCCCCGTCGCGGCCAAAACCGTCAGCGTGTCGACGTAATCAACCGTGTCCTGCAGCGCGCCGATGAAGACGAGCGAGTCGTTCGGCGGCGTCGTGGGGTTGGCCACCGCCCCCGGCGGGTTCACGAGGAACCCGACCTTCGCGATGCCCGAATTCTGGATCGCGCGGACCTCGATGGGGATGGACCGGTTTTGCGACGCAACCGCACCGGCAGTCGGCGATATCAGCGTGATCTGGAGCGCCTGCACGTTCGACAGAAAGATGGTGATGGTGTCTGCGGCGAAATTGCCGCGGCCGTCCGTCGCGCGGGCGATGATCGTGATGTTGCCGCCGTTGCCCGAGTTCGCACCGAACGTGAGGGTGTGGGACATGTTGTACGCAGTGACCGCGCTATGAAACACCGTGTCGAGCACACCGTTGAGGCCACCGCTGAATATAAGGTCGACGGTTTTGAGACCCAGGTTGTCGCTGGCCTGCACGCTGAAGCGCAGCCCCCCGGCGATGTCCTGCGTATCCCCCGCGGTATTCGTGAGCGTCACGGTCGGCGACTGGGTGTCGGGGTTGCCGTTAATACGGCGCGCCGTCTCGCACGCATACACGGCGAGCGCGAGCGTCCCGATGCTCAGGATAGCGTTACTCCGTCTGACCAGCCGCATATCTATCTCTCCGCCTGTACCGGCCCGCGGAATTACTGCCCGCTGGGCGCGACCAAATCGTCGATGATGTGGGGCGTGATCAGAATCAGGAGATCACGCCGATTTTCCGTCTGGGACGTAAAGCCGAACAGCTTGCCCAGAATCGGCAGATCTACAAGAAACGGGATTCCGGACTTCGTGACCGTGACCTCAGTCACTGTAAGTCCGCCAACTACGGCCGTTTCGCCATCGTTGACCAGGATTTGATTATCCGCCTGCTGCGTCTGGAACGTGAATCCGATGTCGACGGACGCCGGGCGAACGTTGGAGCGCTCGGCGTGCACTTCCATCAGGATCTGACGCGTGCCCGTCACGTGCGGGGTGACGCGGAGGTTGATACCGGTCTGCTGGAATTGCACCGTCGCGCGCGGCACGGCGGTGCCGGTTCCGCCGCCCGTATTGACGGCGCTCACGTCGATGATGCGGATCGGCACGCGGTCGCCGACGAGAATTTCGGCCTGGCGGTTGTCGAGCGTGGTGATCGTCGGCTCGGCCTGGATGTCGGCCAGCTCGACGCTCTGCAGCGCCTGCAGAAACGCCGTGAGGTCGAAGTTGCCGATCGCGGTCGAGAAGATCAGGTCGAGCGCCGGGTTCACGACTTCCTGGCTCGCGTTGCCGAGCGCCGACAGCGAGTTGCCGCCGAGCGAGACGATGTTTTCGTTGGACGGGAAGTTCGCCGTCGGCACGAGCGCGTCGGGCACGCCGTCGAGGTCGGTATCGACCGGTTTGGCGGTCCGCGGATCGGGACGCTGGACGAGCCTATTGAAGAACTGGGTCGTCGAGCCGAGGTCGTATTTGATACCCAGCTGCTCGACGTCCTGGCGGTCGACGAAGATGATCTTCGCCTGGATCGAGACCTGCGGCGTACGCTGATCCAGACCCTTCACGAACTCCACGACTTCGTCGATGCGCGAGGTCACTTCGGTGATCACCAGCGAGTTGCTCGTCGAGTCCGCCACCGCGTTGCCGCGCTTGCTGAGAATCGATGCCACGGACGGGACGAGCGACGTCGCTTTCGCGTAATTGATGCGCACCAGCCGCGTCGTGATCGGCACGGTGGAGTCGGCGCGCGCCAGCTCGACCTGACTCACGACGTTCAGGATCCCGCCGGGGAGCGTCTTCACCGCCAGGCCCTGTGATTCGAGCACGGCGTTCATCGCCAGGTCCCACGGCTGGTTCTTGATCTCGGCGGTGACGGTGCCTTTGACGTCTTTGCCGAGAATGATCGTGCGGCCGCTGAATGCCGCGAAGCCGGCGACGACGTCCTCGATGCCCGCGTTGTCCCACTGCACGGTGATGCGCGCCGCCTGCGACTGGACCGCTTCGGCGCGATGGGCCGCGAGGTACGCCTCGATGGAGACCGGTTGCGCCAGCGTCGGCGTCGTCACCCGCGCGGCTTGGTCCGGACCGCTCGTCACGGCCGGGGGAGGGGCTGCCGTACGGCTCGCCACGGCCACCGGCGGCGTTGCCGTCACCTTGCTGCTCGACCACGCAGCGAATGCCGTGCGCTCGGTGCCGATGCGCACGCGGACCTGTCCCGGCGCGCGCTCGACCTGGTAGTCCTTGAGCGCGTCGAGATCGATGACAACGCGCACCACGCCGGGCTTGAACTGCGCGTAGCGCACGTTGCGCACGCCGCCGCGATTCTGACCGTCATACAGGGCCACCGGCGCCGCGAGGCGCACGCCCTGGAGGTCGATGACGAGGCGCGCGGGATTCGCAAGCGTGAAGTCTTGGACGACCGCGGCACCCAGCACGTCGATGACGATCTCGACTTTGCCGGCACCCGGCTGCACGCTGACCCCGCGGACTTCGCCGTCGCGCGCACCGCGCCCGTCCACCGTCGTCCCCGCAAGGGCCCGGGGAGCGACGGCGACGAGCAGCGCCGCGATGGGAAGAATGACCCTCATGGCGTCTCCTCCTGCTTGGCGAGCGACAGCGTTTCCTGCCGCTCGAACCCGAATTCCTGCACGGTGAATACGACCTCGCGGGGCCGGATCTGCGTCACCTTCAAGCGCCCGATGATGTCGCCCGTTTTCACGCGGTAAATGCGGCGATTCGTGATGTCGCGGAGCACCGCGACGCTGCGCGATGCGAACCGCCCGTCGTATACGACGGTCGTGAGTCTCAAGTCGGAGATCAGCGGCCGCACGTCGCCGGATTTGAGCAGCGACATGAACGGATCGCGCCCGCCGCCTTCGTACGCGAACACTTCGCGGATGAGCGACTGCGGTTGCACGTGCGTCGTGTCGCCCGCCCCGCCCGGCTGCTGCGCGACCACCGGCCCGGCCGCCAGGGCGGCGACGAGCGCGAGGCTAGGTGCGCGCACGAGGCGCTCCCGCGGGTCTGGGTTGCGGCGGCGCGGCCGCCTTCACAAAGGTCCGAATCGAGAACTCGGCCAGCAGCAACGCTCCCGCCGTATCGCCGAGCAGCTTCTGCGCGGCCGGCGAAGCCGCCGACAATGCGACGTCCTGCGGCACGATGATGCGCGGCAGCGACGCGACGTCGGCCAGATACTCGCCGATCTGGTCGTAATGGCCGTAGATCTCGAGCCGATAGCGGTAGGTGTCGAACGGCGACCCGGGCTCGGGAGTGAGCGGCTGAATCTTGCCGATCGTGATCCCCCGCACCTTGGCCTTCGTCGAGATGTCGTCGATCAGCGTCGGCACTTCGTTGCGATCGGGAACCAGCCGGCGCATCAGCTCGAGCGAGCCCTGATATTCTTCCACGCGGCGCCGCAGATCCTCGAGCGTGCCGCTTGCGATGTCGGCCTTCGCAGACGCGATGATCCCCTCGAGACTGTCGGATTGCTGATTCGCCTCGTTGATCCGCGCGATGTCGGGCGTGTGCTTCTTCGTCCAGAAGAAGTAGCCCCCGGCGAGGGCCGCAACGACGAGCAGCAGCATGATCTGGCCGCGTTGGTCGGTCGGGAAGAGTGCCATGTCTCCTACCTCACCGATTGCACGAGCGGAATCGTGCGGATGTAGACCGAGTCCGCGACCTTATAGTGGACCGTCACGGTGAACGACGTCACGGGACGATCGGCTTCGATCACCGTCTGCGAGCTGGCGGGCGTCACGTCCGTGAACCAGGGGGACGCGGCAAGCTGGCGCAGGAACGTCGTATAGGCCTGGATATCGACCGTGCGTCCCTCGATCGAGACGGCCACCAACGGCGCGCCGCTCGAGTCCCGATCGACTGTGACCGGTCCGTTGTTCACTTGCCCGGCTCCCGGCGCGACAATCGCCGACGCGGTCCGCATTTGCGTGATCCAGGTGTAGGGCGGCAGCGCCTTCGTCGCCTGGTCGAGGACGTGCGGCCAGATGTAGCGATCGGCGTCGATCTGGCGAATCACGTTGATCTGATACAGCAGTGAATCGCGCACCTTTTGCGCCTGGCGCTTTTGGGCGATGACGATTTCCCAGCGGCGCGCCTCGGTGCGGTCCGTCTCGAGACGCGTCTCCGCGGCCGCAAGACGGGCGCGGTCGGTGATGAACAAGAGCGCGCCGCCGCCGCCGACGAGCACCCACGCGCCAATCGCGCCGATCAACCAAGGATCCTTGACCTGGGCGATGAGGCCCTTGAAGTCCGGCATGGACAACTTCATGCCGGCGCCTTTTGCGGCCTTCTTCTTTCCTGGGAGTAGGTTTATCTCAATCATGAGGCGCGCCTCAGCGCCAGACCCACGGCCAGCATGAGGAGCGGTGCGACCTCGTCCACCGGCACCGTTTCGAACACGTCATCCTTCACGCGCAAGCGCTGCACCGGATTCGCCAGCTCGATTGGTACTTTGAGCCGCGAGCCGAGTACGTCGTTGAGGCCTGGGATGCGGGCGCCGCCGCCGGTCGTATAGACGCGGGACAGTCCGCCGGCGGAGCGGGACGCGGTGGCGAGGAATGCCGCCGCACGCTCGACGCCAGTCGCGATTTCTTCGCCGCGGGCGCTGACGTAGCCCGCCAGGTCGGCGTGCTGCGACGTCCCCTGAATGACCCGCTCGGCTTCTTCGCTGGCGAGGCCCTTTTCGCGCTGCAGATCTTCGCGGAAGCGCCGCGTGCCCACCGAGAGATCGCGGGTGAGCACGGGGATGCCATCCTCGAGGATGTTCACGTTGGTCACTTCGTGACCGATGTTGACGAGCCCCACGACGCCTTGCATCGCGTCGGGGTGGTTCAGCTCGAATGCGTTATGGATGGCGAAGGCGTCAACGTCGATGACGGACGGATCGAGCCCGGCCTCGGTCAACAAACCAACCCTGCTCTCCACCAACTCCCGCTTGGCGGCGACGAGCAGCACGTTCATTTGGAGGCCTTCGGCGTCCGGATCGAGGATCTGGAAGTCGAGCTCCACGTTGGCCATGTCGAACGGCACGTGCTGCTCGGCTTCCCAGCGAATGACCTCGCGGGCATCCGCTTCTTTCATCCGGTCCATCTGGATCTTCTTCACGATCACGTCGCGGCCGCCGACGGCCGTCACGACCGATTTCCGCTTGACCCCCGCTGCCTCGAACAGACCCCGAATAGCCTCCGAAACCAGGCCGGGGTCCATCACCTCGCCTTCGACGATGGCATCGGCGGCGACCTCGGTTGTTGCAACTTTGGTCAGTTCGGCTTCGCTACCGCCGTGGTCGATGACCACGAGCTTGATGATGCCGGAGCCGATATCCAGGCCGACCGAGGTTTTTTTGCCGCCAAATAACCCAAAAAGGGCCATGTGCACCTTTTGGCGTAGAGACAAGAAGGGGCGAGGGCAAACCACAATAGGCCCCGCCCCTTATCCTGTCAAGCCTCGAATCGACTTGAGCCCAAAGCAACAACTGTTTTGGCTACTGCGACTTAGGCAACTTAATAGAGCTGTACCCAACCCCTGGAACGCATCTGCGAAATCGGGCTCGTGGCCTGTAACGCCGCGTTAATACTGCAGCTAGAGTAGTTCAGCGTCGCCTTACCACTCAGGTTCTGGACCGAGAGATCGGCGTTCTTGGCCATCACGCCACCCCAGAAGTGCGCCTCTGTCGTGCCACCACCGGCCGTCTTCAGATCGCCCTGGATGATGACGATGCCGTAGAACTGGTATGACCCGTCTACGTTCAAGTCACCATTTACCAACAAGATACCCTGTCCCTGGGTGTTGTTCAGCGTAACCGTACCCGAGGCGTAGATAATCGGGAAATAGTTCGCGCACGCCCCGGCCGGGTTGTCTCCGTCGCCCCAGTTCGTGAGGACGGTCTTATCGCAGACCCCATTCGTCACGACGGGATTCGTGGAGTAGGTCCCCCCCGGGATCGTGATGGTCGCGCGTGCGGCGAGGTCGGCGAACGTCGCCCCGCCGAACGTTGTGAACGTGTTGTTATTGATTGACGGGTCGTTCACAACCGGGGGATTCCCCGTCACCGTGCCGTTACCACTTTCGGACACGTTTCCGCCCTGATCGCGGACGCCGGGTTGCGGCGGCCCCGGAGCATCGCAGCTCGTCCAACCAGACGGGGTCTGGTCAGTGCCATTGATGTCCGCGTTTCCGCCTACGCTCACCGCGCCTTGAGTGGTCAGGGACGCGTGGATGCCGAAGTCGACCGGCGCAATGCGCGTGATCAACCCAACGCGCTGCCGGGCGCCACCGCCGCCGGCGATCGCGCCGGCAGCACTGGCTCTGTCGCGACCAGTTACGTCGATCAGGAACAGGTTCGGCCCAACCTTGTAACTGTATCCGCCGTAGCTGCCGCTGCCGCTCGGCGCCGTCGCGGTCGGAATCACCACCGAGTCGCCACCGGCGCAGTTGCAGTACAGCGGCCGCTTATTCATCGTCGCCGGATCCCAGCTGAGCACGCGCTCTTGGGCGCCTGCTTCGGCAACGCCGAATGAGCTCTGGACGCGGCGCTGGTTTTCGCCGACCCGCTGCTCCTGGGTGCCGGCGAAGAACGCTCCGGCGACCAACGCCCCAACGACCACCAGGGCAAAGATCGCGACTGCGAGCGCCATACCGCGTTCATCACGAAAGACCCTACGCATACGTTCCCCCTTTAAGTGTTCTGGAGGTTGGTCGAGGTTTGTGGAGGTTGTGGAGGAAAAACCTCCACCAACCTGCACCAACCTTCACCGTCCTCCACCAACTGCCTCTCAAAACCGGCGATTATTTCTCAAAGCCACACTAGTGACAACGCTATCGACCATAGTCGCCGCAGCCGCCTGGCCGCCGGCGCGAACCGCCCCGGTAGTCCTGGCGCGGACCGTGACGTCGATCCGCGCAACCTGCGCCCGGATCGCCGTCACGGCGCCATTGGCGTCGTAGTACTGGAACTGCAAACCATTGCCGGCGAGTACGGGCCCGATAAGCGGCTGCATCGCCTGGCCGGCCGGCTGAAAGCCGACGTACCAGGACGTGTCCCCCGCCGCCCGATACAGCGCGTAAGTGACAGGCTCCCAACCACGCACGGGAGCGCCCAACGGAATCCCGCCGGGGAGGTTGGGCCCGAGGCCCAGCAGGTTGAGATTCACGAGCAACCGCTGTCCGTTCGTTCCGTCATAGATCGGATGCCCGTTGGGCGCCGCCGTGATCGTGCCGGTCGCCCAGAAGTCGTCGAGGCGCGAGTTCTTGTCGCCGTCGTAATAGATCAGCAACTGGTCCTTGCTGTTGTCGATGCCGCGCGAGCCGAAGAACAGCGGCTGACCGGGCGCTCCACCCCGGATGATGATGGAGACAGCACCGAGCGCACCGCCCAGTGGGGGCGTATTGCACGCAAAGCCGAGCCAGCGCATCGCGCGGAGCGAGATGCTGGTCGCCGACATCGCGGTGATGTCGCCCTCAAAGGCGTCGAGCTCGCGGAACTCGGCCGGCAGGATCGTGCTGGCGGCGCGGATGTTCTGCGACAGGTCGATTCGCTGCGTCTGGGCCATGTAGAGGCGCTGGTTGTTGGCCAGCACGCGGTACAGGGCGGCGCTCACTATCCCCAACAGCACGAGCGCGACGAGCACTTCGATCATCGTGAAACCGCGGTGGCCGCGGCTCATTTGAATGGATTGCATGAGATCGTGGTCTCCGATGAGTCCCTGCGAGTTTTGTTCTGATCCGTCTTGTACATGGTCACGATTTTGAGCCGGTAGTTCTGATCTCCGGCATCGGTAAACGTCCAGTTGTTGAGCGCCACCCACGTCGAACCGCGGTACAGGGTGTCGCTGCCATTCGTGCGCTGCGCGACAACGCAGGCGGCGACGCGCATGCGCTCGAGTCGCCGGCTCGCAAACGCGGAGGCCTGAGCGGACCGCTGCCCGCGGGCGATCATCCGTGTCACGAGCGCGGCCGTGGTTACCATGCCGAGCACACCGACGGTCAGCACGATGATCGCGATGATGACCTCGATGATCGTGAAACCCTTCCTGCCCTTGATGGTCTTCATTGCTTGCTCACTCTCCCCACCTCGTTGATCATCACCGAGTCGCTGTAATGCGGCCCGATGATGCGGATGGTGGTAGGCGAAAACACGGTCGAGATGCCGCGGGGATCGTACACGACCGAGGCCGCGGTCGAGCTCAACGTGACGCTGAACTCATCGCCGACAAGCTTCTTGGTGCCTACCTGGACGGAGGCGGCCGGCGGGTTTACGCCGCACGCCGACACCCAGACGCTGTCCACCGTGAGGTTGAGCGTGGCCGAACAACCGCGCTGAATTGCCGCGCCGCGCGCAGTCGCAACCAACGTCGCGACCAGCGCCTTGGCGCTGCGGACGTTCTGCTTCTCGAGCCCATCACGCAGCCGCGGAAACCCGATCGAGGCAATCACTCCGATCAGGATTATGACCACGATCAATTCGATGGTGCTGAACCCCTTGCGACCCATATCCACCCTCCGTTGGGCGACTCCGTCTTACACGTTCTGTGCCTTGGTGTAACTGCAAATGCGTCAAGCAGATACGTCGAGCGAGGTCGTCGAGAAACACCGCAGAATACTGCACTTATGCAGAATCTTGCATGCTTTCCTAGCTGATTCCGTAGCGCTCGATCTTGTAAAACAGCGTCCGCAGGCTGACCCCCAGCCGCTCCGCCGCAGCCCGGCGGTTGCCGTCGGTCGCCTTGAGAGCAGCGATGATCGCGTCGCGTTCAGCGTCCTCAACCGCTTCGCGGAGCGTACCTCTCCCCTCTCCCTTCTCCGCAAGATCTTGGGAGATGGGAGAAGGGAGAGGTTCGCGTCGGAAATCGGACGGGCTCAGCGTCTCGTGGTTGGTCAGCACCGCGGCGCGCTCGATCGCGTTCTCGAGCTCGCGGACGTTGCCGGGCCACGGCTGCTGCTCGAGCCAGGCGACTGCGTCGTCGCCGAGTGCCAGCGGGCGGCCGAGTCGCTGCGCGAGCCGCGCGGCGAAGTGGCGGGAGAGCGGCGCGATGTCGTCTTCCCGCTCGCGCAGCGGTGGGAGCGAAATCACCACGACATTGACGCGATAAAACAGATCCTCGCGAAACCGTCCCGCGCGAACTTCCGCCTCGAGGTCGCGCGCCGTGGCAGCGAGGACCCGTGCATCGACCCGACGCGTCTTCTGGTCGCCGACTCGGCGGATCTCATTCTCCTGCAGGACGCGCAGCAACTTCGCTTGCAGTCCGAGGGGCAGCTCGCCGATTTCGTCGAGGAGGATCGTTCCGCCATTGGCGGCTTCGAAGAGGCCCGTCTTGTCCGCGCTCGCGCCGGTGAAGGCGCCGCGCACGTGACCGAACAGCTCGGACTCGAGCAAGGCCTCGGGAATCGCCGCGCAATTGATGCCGACGAATGCCTTGGCGGCGCGCGGACTCGCGCGGTGAATCGCGCGCGCAATGACTTCCTTCCCGGTGCCGCTCTCACCCGTGATCAGGACGGTGGTGTTGTGCTCGGCGACGCGTGTGACGAGATCGAGCGCCTGGCGCATCGCGGCGCTTTCGACGATGAGCCCCCGCTCCGCCGGCCCGGCGGCGAGCTGTGCCCTGAGGCCGGCGACGTCCTGCCGCAGGCGCTCGCGCTCCTCCGCCTTCCGGAGTGTGAGCACGACTTCGTCCGGACGGAACGGCTTGGGGAGATAGTCGTACGCGCCTTCCTTCATCGCGGCGATCGCCGCGTCCTCGCCGCCGTACGCGCTCATGACGATGACCAGCGCGTTGCCGCCGCGCTGGCGGTAATTGCGCAGGAACGTGAGGCCGTCCATTTCGGGCATGCGCACATCGCACAGGACGAGGTCGAACGGTTCTGCGATGGCGCGGTCGAGTCCGCGCCGGCCATCCTGCTCGGCGGTGACCGCATACCCCGCGTCTGAAAGCAGGAGTCCGAGGCTCTGGCGCAGGCCCGGCTCGTCGTCGATGACGAGGACTTTTTTCATCGCGGCACGGCGATAGGGAAGAACATCTTGAACGCAGCGCCGCCTTCCCTGGCCCCGTCTACCCAGACGACGCCGCCCATGTCGTGTACCGATCGCGCCACAATGGCGAGGCCCAGCCCCGTCCCGCGCCCCGGGGCCTTGGTCGTGTAGAACGGCTCGAACACTTTCTCGCGGTCTTCGGGTGCGACGCCGGAGCCTGAGTCGGCGACGAAGAGGAGTGCCCCCGGTTGTCCCGCCGCAAACTCGACGCGCGCCGGCCGCCGCTCCGACGTCCGCGGAAACCGCGCGTAGCCCGGATCGCTCTCGCGCTTGGGCAGCGATTGCCCCGGCTCGTAGGCCCAACGCCGGGCTCCGATGATGATGGATCCGCCTGCGGGCGTCGCGTCTACCGCATTGAGGAGCAGGTTGACGAGCGTCTGCTCCAGAATGTGGGCGCGGCCCATGATCTCGGGGACGTGCATCCCATCATCGATCTCCGCTCGCACGTTGCGGAAGGCGCCTTGTGCCCGCAGCAGCTCGAAGGCGCCGCGGACGATGCGCGACGCATCGATGGGAAGGAGCGGATCCTCTTGCGGCCGGGCGTAGTCGAGCAGGCTGCGGACGATCCGGTCGAGGCGCTCGAGCTCGCGCGCGATGCCGTCGGTGACTTCGTGATCCACGCCGCGGCGCCGCAACACCTCCAGATACGTCCCCGCAGCACCGAGCGGATTGCCGACCTCATGGGCGACGCCGGCGGCGAGACGTCCGATGCTCGCCAGCTTTTCCGAGCGGACCAGTTGGCTTTGTGCGTCGAGCAACCGGTCCGTCATGCGATTCAGCCGTTCCGCGAGGGTCGCAAAATCCCGCGTGTCGGCGTCGGGCGCACGGGTGGCGAGGTCGCCATCGGCGACGGCATCTGCGGTTTCGATCACGCGAGCCAGCGGGCGGAGCACCAGGCGACTCACGAGCGAGCGGCCGTAGAGCACGAAGATCGCGACCTCGGCGGCGACAAACACGACGACGAGGAAGACGCCCCGCTGGGGCGCGATCGCGAGGGCGAACTGCGAAGTCGCGACGCCGACGAGAATTGCAAAGGCGGCGAGGAATGTGAGGTAGAACAGCAGCTCGACACGGAGCGCCGGCTTGGGGCGTTTCATGGGACCCCAAGATAAGGCTAAAAAAGCGAGCGGCGGGTTTCCCCCGCCGCCCGGATACGTCAAGCGTAAAGCCTTACGCGCACTTCGGCTCGCCTTCCTTGTTGGCAGGCGCCAGTGACGTCGACCCCACGTAGATCGAGCAGGTCTTCGTCGTCGTCGTGTGAGAGACCGTCGCCGTGAACCCGTCGGCCGTCACCGCGATGGTGGGGCCAACCACGCCGGTGGTCGTCGCATACTGGGTACCGAGGTTGCTGGTGTATTTCACCGAGTCGGCAAAGTACGCCTCTTCGGCCGTTATCAGGTTTCGCAAATCCGACTTCATCGACGCCAGATACGCCTTCTCCTTTGTGTTCGCGAACTTCGGAATCGCGATCGCCGCCAAAATGCCGATGATCACGACAACGATCAGAAGCTCGATCAATGTGAAACCCTTGCGGTTCATCCTGGAGCACTCCTTCTCTTTTTTCTAAATGGGACACGGTCAGTGGCGCGCCTTTGGACCCGCTCAGAGATCGATTCGTCACACACAAAAAAAATGCGGCGGGGATCGCTCCCCGCCGCATCGATGCGTTAGGCCAGAGGCCTTACGCGCACTTCGGTTCGCCTTCCTTGTTGGCAGGCGCCAGCGCAGTCGTACCGACGTAGACAGCACACGTCTTGGTCGTCGTGGTGTGGGACACATTAGCCGTGAACCCGTTAGCCGTCACCACAATGGTGGGGCCAACCACGCCAGTGGTCGTTGCATACGCCGTACCCAGGTTGCTCGTGTACTTCACCGAGTCGGCGAAATACGCCTCTTCAGCAGTGATCAGGTTGCGCAGATCCGACTTCATCGACGCGAGATACGCCTTCTCCTTCGTGTTCGCGAACTTCGGAATCGCGATCGCGGCCAAGATACCGATGATCACGACGACGATCAGAAGTTCGATCAGTGTAAAGCCCTTGCGGTTCATCTGGACTACCTCCCCGAGAGTGTACTCAGTTTGCGGGCGTCGTCGAACAATTTCGGGCGACACCTTTCATTCCGGGCGCTACTGGAGGCACGAACTGTGCCCTAAATGAACCAATGGATCGTAACATCAAGTGGGAGCGTCAGTTACTCAACAAATGCCCGTCGTCGCCTCCCACCAGGAAGGCCTAAACATCTGGCTTTTTGCAAGCTTTCGCCGGTCGACGCGGGACTAGGCCAGCACCCTGGTAACGGCAGGAAAGCGTCCTGGACGACTTATTTCCGCCCTAACAAAAGAGCGGCGGGGAGAGTATACCCCGCCGCCCAGCTGCGTCAGACCAGAGGCCTTACGCGCACTTCGGCTCGCCTTCCTTGTTGGCAGGCGCCAGCGCCGTCGACCCGACGTACACAGCGCACGTCTTGGTCGTCGTGGTGTGGGACACGTTAGCCGTGAACCCATCAGCCGTCACCGTGATGGTGGGGCCAACCACGCCAGTGGTCGTCGCATACGCCGTACCCAGGTTGCTGGTGTACTTCACCGAGTCGGCGAAATACGCCTCTTCAGCGGTAATCAGGTTGCGCAGATCCGACTTCATCGAGGCGAGATACGCCTTTTCCTTCGTGTTCGCGAACTTCGGAATCGCGATCGCGGCCAAGATGCCGATGATCACGACGACGATCAGAAGCTCGATCAGTGTGAAACCCTTGCGGTTCATCTGGGACTACCTCCCCTGTAAGTTCAGAACTTGAACGACATTATTTCGCTCAACAACAAGCACGAATCATGCCTTGGATGGAGCACTCCACCGCAACCAAAATCGCCGCAATAACTTATGCGTACGGAAGCGGTTTTCTGATCCCTTCAAACGGCCGAAAAACTCCGGCTTTTTGCAAGGCGCGACGCCGGACGCAAGAGGCTGTAACTCACTGCCGAAATTGGAGATACCAGTTCTGCTCGCCCGCGAATCGCCTGCTCGCCGAATCGGCGATTGCAGTGGCGTTGGCCGGGTGGCGGCGCGCCAGCTCGAGTAGAAACATCGCGCGCAATGTCATGCGCTCGCCCACATGCGATCGCCTCCCTCGATCGATCAACGGGACCGCCGCGGCGGTGTCACCGATGCCAATCAAGAAGATGGCGTTCGCACCATTCAAGTAACGGTCATCGGGGAACAGCGAATCCGCCATCCGGTATTCGCGCCGAGCTGCCGCGGTGTCACGAGTGCCGGCGAAGACCGCCGCAGCCGAGGCATGGGCCCGGTAGGACTCGGGATGATCCGCGAGCAACGTGACCAGCTGCGAGCGATTGTTGCGCCACGCCGGAAGCCGGGCGAACGATCGCCATTCGCACGCGATCGCGACGATCGCCACGGCAACTGCCGCCGCGCGGAGCCCGCGGCGTGCCGCGACCCAGGTCGCCGCCCAACCGACCAACGCGGCGGGCAGCGCAGCCGGGAGGTAGAGATTGCGCTCCGCCAGCACGACACCCGCGGAGTAGAACAGATTCGCCGTCGGCAGATAGGAGAGGGCGGCGATGCCGGCGGCGAACGCGATGGCCGGCGCGCGGCGGCGGCACCACAGCGCAGTCACGGGAACGGCGATCAGAACGACAATTCCCAACATCGCGGCGATCGACATTCCGGTACGCGCGGGAAGTACCTGCGGGTTGTAATCGACCGAGAGGGATGCCGGCCAGATCAACAGCATCGTAGCGCGCAGCACCGCAGGCAGCGCGATTGCGAGTCGTCCCCACGTTGCGCGGTCGTAGAAGACCGCTGCCTGGTCGCTCTCACCAACCCAACCGACGGCGAGCCAGGCCGCGAGAAAGCCGATCGTCACGAGCGCGAGTGCGATCCAGAAGCCGGTGGCGTAGGGGCGCTCATCAGATGGCTGCATCCACCTATCGAGCAGTATGACGACACCGACAATGACACCGTGCTCCTTGCTGAACATGGCGACCGCGGCGCAGAGCACGGCGACAGCCCACTGCCGGCGCCGCGCGGCGAGCACCGCGCCGAGAATGCCAACAGCGACCAGCAGCTCCGCCCGACCTACCAGACTGGCGACTGCTTCGACATGCACGGGATGCCAGGCGAAGACGAGACCGGCGGCGGTAGCGCCGAGTGGCGGGAGCCAGCGCGCGAGTAGCAGCACCAGCAGCACGGTCGCCAGCCCGTGCCACAAGGCGTTCATGAAATGCAACCAGCCGGGTCGGCCGCCCGAGATCGTCCAGTCGACAGCGTAGCTCAAAATCGTCACGGGCCGGTAGAGGCCCGCCCCGGTCTCGCGCGGCCAGTAGGGGTCGTCGAACGCGCGGAGCCCCGCGCCGATCGAATGCGCGGCCGGATTCGACGCGATGATTGCGCGGTCGTCCTGCACGAAACCGTGTCGGACCGTCGGGAGATACAACGCGACAGCGGCCACGAACACGAGCCACAGTTCGCGTTTCATCGCATCCGCGCGAGCAGCGAGTCGGCCACGGCGGAGTCGCCGCGCGAGCGTGCGGCCAGTGCCTGGGTCCGATAGTAGCCCGGGCACCTGGAGCAAAGCAGCTCGGCGCGGGCAAGGAGGGAGTCCGCGAGACGGGACTGCCCCAGCGTGAGTGCCGCATCCGCGCCGGCGATGAACAGCGTCGGATCGCGGTCAAAGATTCGGGAGGCGATGCGCAGCGACGCCATCGCGCGGTCCGGCTGCCGGTGGCTTTGGTACAGCGCCGCCATCCGCGCCGGCCCGCGGTAGGATTCCGGCGAGTCCTCGAGAATGCTCTGCGTCACGCTGAAGTCGTCACGCCACACCGGCGAGCGCAACGCCGAGCGAACCCCACCGGCAAGGGCGAGCAGCACCAGCACCAGCCGAAATCGCCGGACGGGAAGTCGAGCGAACGCGGTGCCCGCCGCGAGCGCCAGACCGGCAGACGGCAGGTACAAGGTTCGCTCGGCGAGGAAGACGCCGCTCGAAAACAGCAGGTTGGACACCGGCACGAACGCGATCGCGATCCAACCCAATCCATACGCCTCGAGACGCCGCTGCCGCCGCCACGCCATCACGAGTAGCGTGGCCCAGAGCGCCACACATGCCAGACCGATCAGGAAGTGGCCATTCAGCAGCGATCGGACGACTGTGCGCTCGCCAGGCGAATAGTCGACGCGAAGGGTCAGCGGGAAAACCAGGAGGCGGAGCACATCGCCAAGCGCCGCGATCGCCGTGAGCCGTCCGGATAACGCGCTTTCGCCCAGGAAGACGGGCGCGATGGCATGCAGCCGGGCGTAGGGGTGAAGCACGACGGTCCGGACAGCGAGGTAACCGCCGGCAATGATCACCCAGCTGGCGGCGAACGCGAGCATGCGCCGGCGCGATGGTCTTGCGAGGCCAACGATCCACGCCCAGCCGATCAGGGCGGGCGCAACGACCGCGTTCTCTTTGCTGAGCAAGCCCACCACGAGCGCCGCGCCGCTCAGGAGCACATCCTGCCGCACGACCGCCGCGTACACGGCAAGACACACGCCGGCGGCGGCCATCAGCTCGGCAACCCCGACCACATTGGCGACCGCCTCGACGTGAACGGGGTGGACGGCAAAGACCAATCCGGCAGCGAGCGCCGCGGTCCTCACCCCCTGCCCCCCTCTCCCTTCGGGAGAGGGGGAACGAAGAACCAGGGCGGTGACGATCACCGCGACACCAGCGTGCCAAAGCAGGTTCATCGCGTGGAACCAGGCAGGGTGCCCGTGGGCGACGGTCCAGTCCAGCGCAAACGTCGCGAGCGGGAGCGGCCGGTACATCTGGCCACCCAGGTCCGGGGGCCAGTAAGGGCCAGCGAAGGCATGCCACGCGCCCCGTGCCGAGTGCACGAGCGGGTTCCAGAGGATGATGTAGAGGTCGTCCATCGCAAACCCGTTCCACAGCGCCGGGATGTAAGCAACGAGCGCGCAGGCGAAAACGGCGAGGTTTATCCTGAGCGCCGTAGGCGCGAAGGATCTGCTACTGTCCACGGTTCACGGCAAAGAGCCAGCGTCCGTCCGGCCAGCGGTAGATGGCGGTGAACAGCGACGGATAGGCGCCGATCAGGGCGCGCAGCTCGATCGCGGACGGGGACGTCGCGCTCGCCAGCAGCACGTGTGTCACACCCATTCGCTCGAGATACGCACGGTGCTCGGCCGGCGTCGGCCTGATCAACTCGCGGCCGCGATAGCTCTCGAGATACAACGGGACGGACGACCGGCGGCTGTAGAGCCAGACCAGCGCTTCGTCGTCGGTCGCGAGAACGGCGGAGTCGGGCAGATTCTGGACGACCGGAAGCAGCTCCGCGAAGTTGGCCGAGATCCCACGCGCCTGCGAGGCCCAGCCGCGCGATTGGACGCCGCGGTACTCGAAATACAGATACCCGCCTGCTGCGACCGAAGCGAAGACGGCGAGGGGAATGCGGAGCCGCGACCAGCGCTTCGAGAGCTCGACCAGACCCACACACCAGATGAGCGCCAGCCAGGGGAGCACCGCCCAGAGGAATCGATCCGGGGGGTACGGCCAAATCGCCAGGATGAACAAATACGGCACCAGAATCAGGCCAATCGCCGACCGCCGCGACACGATGACGAGGCCGTACAAACCGATCGCGAGCGATGTCATCGCGAGGACGAAGTAGGGCCAGGCAACAGGAATCCAGCCGAATGCCAGCACTTCGAGTGGCCGCGGAAGGTCCCGGATGTTCGCGGCCACTGCCGACAACCCCGCCTGGCTGACAGGCGCCAGATACGTTCCGTAATTGAGCGCGAGGGCCGGATCAATCTGACGGGCATGTATCAGCACCCAGAGTCCCCACGCGATCGCCGCCAACACGCCCGGCAGAACCACGGCGAGTAGAACGCGCTTCGGAGCGCGATGCAGCAGGAGAAACCCGAGGATACCGGCAACGATCGCGATCCCGATCGATCGCGTCAGCAACGCCAGGGCGGCGGCCACGCCCGCGACCCAGGGTCGCGTACTCCGATCCGCTTCGATGACAGCGACGACCAGCAGTCCACTGAACAGCGGCTCGGCGAAAAGCACTCCCTGGGTTGCGAGCACAGGAATCGCGACCCCTGCGGCGAACACCACCGCTCCCGCTACCCAGTGCGGCACCCTGCTTCCGAGGAACTCAGTTTTGGCGGCGTGCCAGGCGATCAGTCCCGCTGCCCCGGCGCTCAGAAGGTCATTGAGCACCTTGCCGACAATGGCGGCGGCCTTGACGGGCAGCGCGCCGAAGAGCGGCGCCAGCAATACCGGATAGAGCGGTGGGTAGTGCACGGCCGCCGGCAGGCCGGGGAGATGGGGATGGACGTATCCGTGCCCGCTCCCCAGCGCCGTCGCGAGTCCTGCATACAGGCCGTCGTCGTAGAAAACTCCGACGAGCGCTTGATTGAGGGTGAGTAAGCCGACGGCCAGCGTCGCGGCCGCCGTAACGAGACCGATCTTTACTTCGCGGGTAAGCGCCAAGCGTTGACGTTGCGGGGGACGAGCAGATTGTACCGCAGAATGTGAAACAGGGCGGCGAAGCCGTCGCGCCAGGTGATCTTTTTGCCCTCCGCATAGGTGCGGCCGCTGTAGGAGATGGGGATTTCCCAGATGCGCGCACGGGCCTGTGCCAACCGCGCCGTGATTTCGACCTCGAAGCCGAACCGATTGGATGAGAGCGGCAGCTGCTTGAGCAGGTCTGTCCGAATCAGCTTGTAGCAGGTCTCGAGGTCGGTGAGGTTCAGGTTGGTGAACATGTTCGACAACAGCGTCAGGAAGCGGTTGCCGACGTAGTGCCAGAAGTAGAGCACGCGATGCGGGCCACCCTGGAACCGCGATCCATAGACCGCATCGGCCTGGCGCGACCGGATCGGCAGGAGCATTGCCGCAAGGTCCGCCGGGTCATACTCGAGATCCGCGTCCTGCACCACGACGGCATCACCGGACGCCGCCGTGATGCCGCTGCGGATCGCGGCGCCCTTGCCCCGGTTCTTCTCGTGATGGATCACCTTGTCCACCAGCCCCGTTTCGGCCAGCCCGTCGAGGATTTCCCGCGTCCCGTCGGTCGAGGCGTCGTTGACGGCGATGATCTCGAGCCGCAGGGCAATCGCGCGGATCCGGCGGAGCGCGACCTCGACGGTCGCGGCTTCGTTGTAGGCCGGCACGATGACCGTGAGCAGCAGGTTGGGGGAGCGGCGCTCTTCGCGCATCAGGCCGCCTGACCGATCGCGATGAGCGACTGCCCCACCCGCCAGGGCAGCAGTCGCTCCAGTCGGAACAGCGGGACCAAGGCGTCATACAGCTTGAGCGAGCCCGCCGGAATCGTCTGGCGGCGCAGCACTTTTCCGGCGAACCACCAGCCGGGGACGCCGGCGAGATTGAAGTACTCGACGTGCGCGACCTTGAAGCCGGTCGCTTGCAGCAATGACGCCAGCGGAGCGCGCTGATACCGCCGGTAATGCCCAAGGGCTTTGTCGATCGTCCCGTACAACGCAGGGAATGCGGGCACCAGCAGAATCAGGCGGCCGCCCGGCGCGAGCAGCCGATGCATCGCGTGGAGCGAGGAACTGTCGTCCTCCACGTGCTCGAGCACGTTGAGACAGATGATGCTGTCGAATTGCTGGCCGGCGACGGCGCCAAGCTCGGTGGGCAAGACGAGGCGCGCCACGGCGACATTGGGATGGTTCGCAAAGCGCGTGCGCAACCGGTCCAGGTACTCCTCCCGCGTATCGGTAAGCACCAGCCGCTCGGCATCGAGCAGAAACGCCGACAGATTGCCGATTCCCGATCCGATTTCCAAAACCCGCCTGCCCACCCAGCGCCGCAGCCGGTCGAACATCCAGCGGTTGTAGCGCTCGGCGCCGGAGAGCTGCTCGAGCGTCTCTGCGCCGACCGGATCACTCGGCGGAAGGGGATGTTCGATTGCTATGGGGTCCCGCTGGGCTCGGAGTCGGGCTTCTTGTCGCTGCCGTCGTAGCGACTGAGCTTGCGGTAGAGCGTCGAGGGATCGATGCCCAGCACCTCGGCAGCGCGGGTCTTGTTGCCCCCTTCGCTCTGCAGTACCCAGGTGATGTACGCCTGCTCGATCACGTCGAGGGCCGGGTTCTTGTGCAGCCGCTCCGCCACGAGCGGCTCCGCCTTGCGCTCACTGATGCGGTCTGGGATCGCGGATCGCGGGATGACGTCGCCCTTGGTCAGGGTGACGGCCCGCTCCAGTGCGTTCTCCAGCTCCCGCACGTTGCCGGGCCAGTCGTACGCCATGATGACTTCTTCCGCGTCCGGCGCCAGCGCCTTGACGGGCTCGTTGCGCTCGGTCGCGATGTGACTGAGAAACTCCTTCACGAAGATGGGAATGTCATCGCGCCGGTCCCGCAGCGGCGGGAGGTGGATGTTGATGACGTTGAGCCGGTAATAGAGATCGGTGCGGAATCGACCGCGCTTGATGTCCTCTTCCAGATCGCGATTGGTCGCCGCCACCACGCGCACGTCCACGGGAATGGCTTCCGTACCGCCGACCGGTATCGCTTCCCGCTCCTGTAACACGCGCAGCAGCTTGACCTGTGTGGCCGGCGACATCTCGCCTATCTCGTCGAGGAAGAACGTCCCGCCGCGCGCCGCGGCGAAGAGCCCCTGCTTGTCGCGCACGGCGCCGGTGAACGATCCCTTCACGTGGCCGAACAGCTCCGACTCGAGCAGGCTCTCCGGCAGGGCGCCGCAGTTCAGCGAGAGGAACAGGCCTTCAGCCCGCGCCGACAGCTCGTGGAGGTAGCGGGCGATGACTTCCTTACCGGTGCCCGACTCACCCTGGATGAGAACGGTGCTCTCGGTCGGCGCCACCTGCTCCGCCAGCCGCATCACATCGTTGAAGAGCTTCGACTTGCCGAGCGGCTTGACCTGGCCGGAACGCTCGCGCCGCCGGATCTCCTGCTTGAGCTGCTTGTTCTCCGCCCGCAGCCGACGATGTTCGGCGGCACGGCGGCAGATCGCCACCATGTCGTCGTTGGAGAACGGCTTCTGTATATAGTAGAAAGCGCCTTCGTTCACGGCCTGGATGGCAGTCTGGAGCGATGCCTGCGCCGTCATGAGGATGACCGGTGTCTCCGGGTCCTGCCCGCGGACCGCGGAGAGGATCTCGATCCCGGTGACACCGGGCATCTTGAGATCGGTCAGCACGATGTCTGGCGCCGAGCCCTTCAGCTGCTCCAGGCCCGCCTTGCCTCCCTGCGCCGTGGTTATGTCGAAGCCCTCGTTCTTCAGCAGGATGCGGAGGGTTTCGAGGATTCCTTGTTCGTCGTCGATGACGAGAATCGATGGTGCGGTAGCCATTACGCGGCCTCCTCCTTCCGACGAGCGGCCGGGAAGTAGACGGTGAACGTCGTTCCACCGCCGGCCTTCGTGTCCACCAGCACTAAGCCGCGATGCGCTTCCACCGCGCGCTGCACGATGGCGAGTCCGAGCCCGGTGCCGCCGACCCGTCCGGTGGCGAAGGGCTCGAACAATCGTTCCTGAAGCTCGGCCGGGATGCCGGGGCCGTTGTCGCTGACCCGCAGCGCCACCGGGTTATCGATACCGGCGCCTCCGGGCAGCTCGTTCGCCGCGGCGAGGCCTGTCCGGACCTTTACGGCCGCGCGTGCCCCGGCGGCCTGGACGGCGTTGAGGACCAGGTTCGACACCACCCGGTGCAGCAGGTCCTCGTCGCCTTCCATCGGGGTGGGCCCACCCTCGAGGACGATCTTCACGCCGGCCGCGCAATCGGGGTGCTGGCGGACCAGACGAATGGCCGCTTCGGCGACCGTGTGCAGATCCATGGGCCGGCATTCGGTCACGCGCACGCGCGAGAAGTCGAGAAACTCCGAGAGCAACCGCGACAGGCGGTCGCTTTCGCGCACGATGAGATTGGCGAGGAACTTCTCGTCCGGATTTGCGCGCGACGAGCGACCCAGCTGCTCGACGGAGCTGCGGATGGACGCCAGCGGATTCTTGATCTCGTGCGCGAGGCTCGACGAGAGCTCCGCCACGGCCTCGAGCCGCTCGGCGCGCAAGTGCAGCTCCTCGAGACGCTTGGAGTCGGAGATGTCGGTGAAGATCGCGGAGACGCGGGGCCGGCTGCCGACCGGGCCGTCGAGCGTGGTCGTGGTAACCCCGATCGGGAAGCTGCGATCGGGACGGTGGACGGTGGCCTCGACGCGCATCAAGCGAACGCCGCGCCGCGCGGTGGCTGTCACGGCGGCCCAGAATTCCGGCGCCAGCCGCGCGAACTCGGGCATCACGGTGCGACCCAGCCATTCACGGGCTTTGAATCCCAGGATGTCCTCGGACGCCGGGTTCGCGTACAGGAGCTGCCCATCTGCGTCGACGGTGATCACGCCTGTCCGGATGTTGCGCAGCACGTCGTCGGCCTCGAGCTGTACCTGGCGGACCTCGGCGGTGAGGGCCACTTCCCGCCGCCCCAGCACGTTGACCCGGCTCGCAACGTAGGCGATGACCACGGCGACGAGCGCAAACACCGCGAGCTGGACCCAGACACCCGGCGTAACTCCGGGGGAGTGGCCCCAGAAGACGTCGGCGAAGTAGATGAGGCCGGCGAACAGCGTTACTAGACCGGCGTTGGCCGGCGTCATCAGCAGGGCCGTCACCGCCACGAGGATGACGTACAGGCTGGCGAGGTCGCTGTCCGCACCGCCCGTCATGTGGACCACGGCGGTGATCAGGAGGACGTCGAACACCGCCTGGAGGTACAGGAAGGTCGGCCCGGGGGATCTGCGGCGGAAATGGGTGTGCCAGTAGGAGGCGGACGTGACGCCTGCCGCGATCACCAGCATGAGCGACGTGGCCAGGATGTCCAGCGGGGCCGCGACGCGGACCTTCAGGGCGGCGGTGACATAGATGGCGATCGCCAGGCACATCCGGCCCAGGTAGATGAGACGGAGGAGCCCGCGGGTGGTCGGGATGGCCGACCCTGCGGATGTCACGCCTAGCCAGCGCATGGGGGGCCATTATTCGCTCGGCTCTGGCAAAATGCAATAGCGAGGGGCGCGAATGCGACGGTCGGACGGCCTGACGGCCCGACGGCCGGAAGCCAAAACGGCTCCCGGGACATTCCGAGAGCCGTTTCAGACCGTCCGACCGTCAGGCCGTCCGACCGTCCTATTGCACCGCGTTCACCATGTCGAAGATGGGCAGGTACATCGCCACGACCATACCTCCCACGATGACGCCCAGCACCACGATCATGATCGGCTCGAGCAGCGAGAGCAGCGCGCTCACGGCGGCGTCGACTTCGTCGTCGTAGAAGTCGGCGATCTTGGTGAGCATTTCATCCAAGCCACCGGTCTGCTCGCCCACTGCGATCATCGAAATCACCATGGGCGGGAAGACCTTCGACTTCTGCAGCGGCGCCGCGATCGTTTCACCGCCGGCGATCGAGGCGCGCGATTCCATGACCGCATTGTGGATGACCATGTTGCCCGCGGTGCGCGCGGTGATCTCGAGTCCGTCGAGAATCGATACACCCGACGAGATCAACGTGCCGAGCGTGCGGGTGAACCGGGAGACCGCCGACTTGCGCAGCAGGTCGCCGAGCACCGGCATGCTCAGCATCAGTTTGTCGATCTGCAGCCTGCCCGCCGCCGTCTTGTTGTACCGGTTGATGGCGACGACGGTGAAGACCCCGCCGGCGATGATCGCCCACCAGAAGTTCTTGAGGATGTTGCTGGCGCCGATCACGATGCGGGTCGGCAGCGGTAGCGCCAGGTTCACGGACGCGAACATGCTTTGGAACGTCGGGATGACGAAGATCAGCAGCACGGCGATGGCAATGAAGGCGACTGAGAAGATCACCGCCGGATAGATCATCGCCCCCTTCACTTTGCGCACGATGGAGTCGTTCTTTTCGAGGAAGACCGCCAGTCGCAGCAAGATCGTGTCGAGAATACCGCCCGCTTCACCGGCGGCCACCATGTTCACGTAGAGGTCGGTGAACGCCTTCGGGTGCTTGCGCAACGCGTCGGCAAGCGTGTGGCCGCTTTCGACATCATACACGACCGCGCGGGTCACGTCCGCGAGCACCTTGTTCTCGGTCTGCTGCGACAGAATGTCGAGCGCCTGCACCAGCGGCAGTCCGGAGTTGATCATGGTGGCGAACTGCCGCGTAAAGATCACGACGTCGCGCGTCTTCACGCCCGCCTTGAAGAAATCGGCGATGCCGCCGCCCTTCCCCTTCGCTTCGCGGACCTGCACCACGATCATGCGATTCTTGCGCAGGTGCGCAATGACGTCGTCACGCGACGCGAGGTCGATCTTATCGCGAACGAGATCGCCCTTCATGTTGCGCGCTGTGTATTCGAAGACCGGCATACTCTATTCCTCCGCGCCGCGCCTCACGGGCGCACGGCGACCTTTGGTGGGGCCCCTTTCGGCGTCGCGCCCGCGACCGGTGGACCGTCCTTCTCGTCCGGGGGCGTTTCACCGATGGACCTCAGGAAATCGTTAGGCTTGGATGTCACCCGCAAGCATTCGTCTTTCGTCACTTCGCGGCCCATGTACAGCTGGTAGAGCGCGTCATTCAGGGTCTGCATGCCGTACTTCTTTCCGGCCTGCATCGACGACTCGATCTGGTGGACCTTGTCGTCACGGATCAGGGCGCGAATGGCGGGCGTGCAGATCATGATCTCGGCGGCCATGACGCGGCCGCGGCCCTTGGCCCGCTGCAGCAGCGTCTGCGTCAGCACGCCCTCGAGCACGAACGCGAGCTGCGCGCGGACCTGCGACTGCTGGTGCGACGGGAAGACGTCGATGATACGGTTGATCGACTCGGCGGCGGAGTTGGTATGGAGCGTGGCGAATGCCAGGTGCCCCGTCTCCGCGATGGTGAGCGCCGCCTGAATCGTCTCGAGATCGCGCATTTCGCCGACCAGCACGACGTCGGGGTCCTGGCGCAGCGCATACTTGAGCGCCGCCTGGAAGCTGTTGGTGTCGGTCCCGACTTCGCGCTGGTTGACGATGCACGCCTGATGGCGGTGGATGAACTCGATCGGATCTTCCACCGTGATGATGTGACCCTTGAGCTCCTTATTGATCTTGTCGATCATCGCGGCGAGCGTCGTGCTCTTGCCCGAGCCGGTCGGACCCGTGACCAGCACGAGCCCGCGGGGACGGTCGGCGAGCTGCGCCACCACGTTGGGCAGGCCGAGCTCGCCGAACGTCTTCACGTTGAACGGAATTTGCCGGATGACGACCGACACACAGCCGCGCTGCTTGAACACGTTGCCGCGGAAGCGCGCCAGGTTCTGGATGCCGAACGAAAAGTCGAGCTCGTTCTCGGTCTCGAACCGTTTCTTCTGGTTCTCGGTAAGCACCGAGTACGCGAGCGACAGGGTGTCTTTGGGCGTCATGACGTCTTCGCTGGAGGCGCTCACGATATCGCCGTCCACGCGGATCTTGGGGCGCTCGCCCGCCACGAGGTGGAGGTCGGAAGCGTCCTTCTCGATCATCTCCTCGAGGAGCGCGCGGAGGTTGACTGGCATTGCTTCCTCTCCTTATCCGGCTGCGGTTTCTTTCACGACTTCTTCGAGCGTGGTCACGCCCTTCTTGACCTTCAGCATGCCGTCCATGCGCAGCGTCAACATGCCTTCCTTCACGGCGAGGTCGCGCAGCTCCTCGGTCGAGGCGCCTTTCAGGATCTCGCGGCGGAGTGGGCTCGTCAGCGCCATGACCTCGTAGAGTCCCTGGCGCCCCTTATAGCCCGTCCCGACGCAGGTATCGCAGCCGGCGCCCTTGAAGAATGGGCCTTCCTTCTTGTCGATTGCGAACGCGTGCATCTCCTCGGGCGTGTACTCGTGCTGCTGCTTGCACTCTTTGCAGACGCGGCGCACCAGGCGCTGCGCGACGATCAGGTTGACGGCGCTGGCGACGTTGAACGGCTCGATGCCCATGTCCACCATACGCGTGATGGTCGACGGGGCGTCGTTGGTGTGCAGCGTCGAGAGCACGAGATGCCCGGTGAGCGAGGCCTTGACCGCGATCTCCGCCGTTTCGAAGTCGCGGATTTCGCCGACGAGGATGATGTTCGGGTCCTGGCGGAGGAACGCCTTCAGCGCAGCCGCGAACGTCATCCCGACTTCGTTCCGCACGAGGACCTGATTGATGCCGAGCAGGTTGTATTCGACCGGGTCTTCGGCGGTCATGATGTTGACGTCGATCTGATTGATCCGCGACAGCGCCGAGTATAGCGTCGTCGTCTTCCCGGATCCTGTGGGCCCCGTCACCAGCACCATGCCGTACGGATTGAGGATGGCCTTGAGGAGATTCTCCTCCGACTTGGGCTCGAAGCCGAACGTCTTCAGGTCGAGCGTCAGGTTGCCCTTGTCGAGAATTCGCAGCACGATCTTCTCGCCGAACAGCACGGGCAGCGTCGAGACGCGGAAGTCGATCACGCGCGACCCCATCTTGAGCTTGATGCGGCCGTCCTGCGGCACCCGGCGCTCGGCGATGTTGAGCTGCGCCATGATTTTCACGCGCGACGTGAGGGCGGCCCGCATCTTCACCGGCGGCTTCATCACTTCGTGCAGCGCGCCGTCGACGCGATAGCGCACCCGCATCTCGTGCTCGAACGGCTCGATGTGGATGTCCGAGGCGCCGCGCTTCACCGCGTCGGTGAGCAAGCCGTTGATGAGCTTGACCACGGGAGCGTCGTCGGCCAGGTCCTGCGCCTTGACGTCTTCGTCCTGCTCATCCTCGACCACCTCGAGATCCTCGGCCGCCTCCACCGACTTGAGCAGCGTCTGGAGCTGCGCATCCGACTGCTGGTAATAGCGTTCGATCGCGTTGCGGAGCGTGTACTCCCCGGCGATCACCGGGAAGACGTCGCAGCGCGTGATGAACTTGATGTCTTCAATCGCCGACACGTTGTTGGGATCGGCGATGGCGACGGTCAGTGTCCGGCCTTCCCGCTTGAGCGGCAGGACGGTGTGCTTGGTGGCGATATCGGGGGGGATGAGCTTCAGGATCTTCGCGTCCACCTCAAAGCGCGACAGATCCACGGCCGGCATGCGGTACTGCCGGGCCAGCATCTTGCTGACCTCGGTTTCTTCTATAAAACCCAGCTTGACCAGGGTATAGCCGAGGCGCATCCCGGAGTTTTTCTGCTCCAGAAGGGCCTTCCTCAGCTGTTCCTGGGTGATCAGCCCCTCGCGGAGGAGGATCTCACCGAGCTTGTCTTGGGTAAGGGCAACGCTCGCCGTACGCAACTCATTGAAATTGAAGGCCTAAAATGTGTTTCGGTGCCAAGCCGGTCAAGGTTTTGTGGCCGGAACGCCCGAAAAAGACACAAAAGGGAGGACGGCGTCGAGCAATT
>Ga0193723_1000096_pt1 | contig 29077 bp, 27 predicted proteins | sample H2m2metaG_FD_143042 | JGI IMG/M metagenome (GOLD analysis project Ga0193723, IMG submission 143042) | Soil microbial communities from a riparian zone of the East river system, Colorado, United States - H2m2 | ecosystem: Environmental > Terrestrial > Soil > Riparian zone | place: USA: East River...
CCGAGCATCGACGCGCCCGGCAATCGCCGTGCGATGGTGGCGGTGATCTCGCGCTCCGATGCCTTGTCTACCTCGCTGACGAAATCCGACTGTCCTTTCGACTCCCAAACGAGCTTCTCGCGGCCGTCGGTTGCAGCGCGAATGACTCGAGCGCCGCTGCGTGCTGCTTCGATCGCGGCGTCGAGCAGCTCCTCATCGCCAGAATCAGTTGGTGAAATTGCTTGCAACTCGTCTCTCTCGCTCTTTAATTTCGCGCAATGTCCCGCATCTTCAGCGGCATTCAGCCCTCCGGCTCGCTGCACATCGGAAATTACCTCGGAGCCGTCAAGAACTGGGTTGATCTGCAGCACAAATACGAGTCGTTTTTCTGCATTGTCGACTACCACGCGATCACCGTTCCCTACGCGCCGGCTGATCTGCGTGCCCGCACTGCTGACATGGCGCTGTCGCTCCTGGCCGCGGGGCTCGATCCAGCCAAATGCACGCTGTTCGTGCAGTCGAAGGTGCCGGAACATACCGAGCTAGCCTGGATATTCAACACGCTGACTCCGCTGGGAGAACTCGAGCGTCAAACCCAGTTCAAGGAGAAGGCGAGTCGGGAGGAGAGCGTTCCGGCTGGCCTACTCAATTATCCGGTGCTTCAGGCCGCGGACATCCTGCTATATCGTGCCGAGCTCGTGCCGGTGGGTGAAGATCAGGTTCAGCATCTGGAGCTGTCGCGCGAAATTGCACGGAAGTGGAACGCGCGGTTTGATCCCGAGTCGTCTGCCGCGCACGGGAGCGGGGCACAAAAGGACGAGGCGCGGCGCGGCTTTTTCCCGGAACCAAAGGCTCTCCTGACCCCGACGCGTCGGGTGATGGGACTCGACGGCCAGGCCAAGATGTCGAAATCCCTCGGCAACACCGTCGACTTGCTCGAGGATCCCGCGTCGGTTTGGGAGAAGCTCCGGCCGGCGGCAACGGATCCCGCACGAGTTCGGCGCACAGATCCCGGCACTCCGGAGGTGTGCAACATCTATCACCTGCACAAGGCGTTCAGTCCACCGGCGACGGTCGACCACGTCGCCGTGCAGTGCAGAACGGCCGGCTGGGGATGCCTTGACTGCAAGAAGGTGCTGCACGAATCGATGGAGAAAGAGCTGGCTCCGATACGAGCGCGAGCCAAGGAGATCGCGGCCAATCCGAAGAAGATGGAAAAGACTCTTGCCGCGGGAGCCGAGCACGCCCGGTCCGAAGCTCAAAAGACAATGGTCGAGGTAAAAACGAAAATGGGCCTCGCCTAGACCAAAGCGAATGGCTGACGCAGAGCTCATTGAGCGCGCCAAGGCTCTGCTCGACCGGCTGGCTGACGTACCCAGGTTTGCCGGAAGTCCTGAAGAAGCAAAGGCGCGGGCGATCTGCAGGAACGAGCTCGAGCGCGCGGGTTTTGCTTGCGCGGAGCTCCCGTTCGAGTATTCCCAGTGGCCGGGTCGGTGGGGCCCGCCGATCGCAGCGGCTGTGCAAGCCGCAACAATTGTCGTCGTTGCGCGTACGGCAATTCATCAGGGGCCGCTCGCTGCTCTGGTGATTGGAGCGGCTCTTGTCACTGCTCTCACGCTCGCTTCAGGCGACGCGAGGCGGCGCTGGACGGCGGAGTTTCCATTTCAGCGCGCGAGATCGGTCAATCTGGAGGCGACGCGTGGCAATCCGGAGGTATGGCTCGTTGCTCATATGGACTCGAAGTCTCAAACCGTGCCGATGCTGATTCGGATAGCGAGCTCAATCACATTGAGCGTCGTCATGGCCTCGGCGCTACTCGTTCTCCTGATGTCGCTCGTGTGGGTGAGCCCACCGCGGTCGGCGTGGCACGGGCTCGCGATCGCAGCGGTGCTTGGTGCGCTTCCTTCAATGTTGTGCTGGGTGCGCGCCGATTCTCCGGGTGCGGTCGACAATGCGAGAGGGGTCGCAGCGGTGCTGATCGCGGCACAGTCCCCTTCGACTGTTCGAGACCTCGGGGTCCTCATCACCAGTGGTGAGGAGCTTGGCCTGGCAGGCGCGCGCGCATGGGCCAGTCGGGCCAGAGCTGGAATGTTGGTCATCAACTGCGATACGGTCGACGACACCGGCCACTGGCGATGCATGTACACAGGGCCCAAGCCCGGAAGAATAACGGCCGCAGCTGAAGCAATTGCCGGCGGGCTGGGGTTGAAGCTCGCCGTCGGGCGTCTCATTCCGGGAATCCTTACGGACAGCATGGCTTTCGCCGACCGAGGCATCGAATCGGTGACGGTCAGCCGCGGCACGTTGTCAACTCTCGCGCGCATTCATACCCGGCGCGATACTTCCAAGGCGCTGGCGGGGAGTGGTGTCGCGGTTGCGAGCTTGCTGCTCTCTTCTTTAGCAAAGGAACTAGGCTAATGGCGTTGCTGATTCTGGCGTGTGTGATCATCGTCTCCGAGATACTGATCGTCCTGGGCCTGCCCGGGCTCTGGATAATGGTGGCGACTGCGGTCACCTATAATTTGACGGTCCCAGGCGAGCCGATTGGCTGGTTCAGCCTGGTTGCGGTGGGCGTTTTGGCCCTGGTGGCGGAGCTGCTCGAGTTCTCGCTGGCGGGAAAGTACGCCCGCAAGTATGGTGGGTCGCGCCGGGCGGGTTGGGGAGCGATCATTGGTGGAATCGTGGGAGCTATGGTTGGCTTTCCGGTGCCAATCGTTGGCCCGGTCGTCGGGGCGTTCGTGGGATCATTCGTCGGCGCATTGGTCGCAGAGCTCTCGGGTGGCTCGACCGCCGGGGACGCCACACGCGTCGCGAAGGGGGCCTTGATCGGCCGGGCGGTCTCGACGGCGCTAAAAGTTGGAATCGGGTTTACAATCGGTATCTGGATCTTCATCGCAGCCGCGAAATGACCCATTGATGCGGAAACCATCATGAGCGACAGAGACAACGCAGCGGAAAAATCCGAGGCTCCCCCCGATACAACGGAGGGCAAGTACGTCTACTGCATCATCCGCAACGACCGCTCGCGGGAGTTCGGCGAGATCGGCATCGGCGGCGGCGCACGGGTGTTCACGGTCAACTTCAACGACTTGGCCGCCGTCGTCAGCGACACTCCGATCGTGATCTACGATCCCACGCGCGAGAACGTTCTGGCGCACGAGTTCGTGAACGAGACGGTCATGCGCGAGTTCACGCTCATTCCGATGTCGTTCGGCACCGTCTTTCGCTCGGATAACGACGTCCTGGCGCTGCTCAAGTCCACCTACCAGGCGTTCACGGACGTGCTCGACAAGATGCAGGACAAAATCGAGTTCGGGCTCAAGATCCTGTGGGATCGCGACAAGGTGGTGGCGGCGATCGAACGCGAAAACGACGAGATCCGCCGTCTCAAGGACGAGATCACCCGGAACGCCGCGTCCTCTACCTATTTCGCTCGAATGCAGCTGGGTCGCCTGGTCGAGGCCGCGATGGAGGAGGCGAGCAACCGCTACGTGACGAACGTCCACGAGCAGCTCAAGGATGTCTCCGTCGCCAGCCGCAGCAACAAGGTGATCGGCGACCGCATGATCCTCAACGCCGCGTTTCTCGTCGATCGCAAAGCCGAGAAGCCCTTCGATGAACGAGTGAAGGAGATCAGCCGACACTACGAGGATCTGCTGACCTTCAAGTACACGGGGCCCTGGCCGCCGTACAACTTCGTGAACATCAAGCTGAAGCTGGAGAAAGCGCCCTGAGGGGGTGTGATTAACAATGGGACTTCTCACCAACATTCTGCTCGCGCCATTTCTCGGCCCTGTCTGGGGCACGAGGTGGACGCTCGAGAAAGTCGACCGCGTCGTGCGCGAAGAGCTGACCGACGACACGCCCATCAAGGAGGATTTGATGGCGCTGCAGCTGCAGCTCGAGATGGGCGAGATCGACGACGCCGAATACGTGAAGCGCGAAACGGACATCATGCAGCGCCTCCGCGAAGTGCGTGAGTGGCGGGAGAAATACGGGATGCCGACCAGTGGTGGCCCTGTTCGCGTCGCGGAAGGCGACGAGACCGAGTAGTCGGCAGCCGCCGCGACAATGATAGACCGCCTGTGCTACGTGTACGGAGTTGTCGCTTCGTCCGTGGAAACGGTGACTGCTCCAAAGGGCATAGATGACGGGGCGGTAAGTCTCATCCCGAATGGCGATGTAGCGGCACTGGCGACATCCGTCAGCGCTGACAACTATGCGCCCGATAAGGTCGAAGCCCTCACCGCCGACATCGACTGGGTGGGCCAGCGCGCCATGGTGCACGACAGCGTTCTGACGTGGGCGTCTGACGCCGGCGCGGTGATTCCGTTCCCGATGTGGACTCTCTTTCGGGATGAGAAAGCAGTAAAGGCAATGCTTTCCAAACGAATGAAAGAGCTGGCGCAGACGTTCAAGCGCATCGGCGATGGTCGGGAATTCACCGTCCGTGTGTACGTGCAGCCGGTTGTCCTGAAGGAGCACCTCGGCGAGCACAGCGCCGAGCTGACCGCCCTCGGAGCGGATGCCGCGAAGGCCTCTCCCGGGCAGAAGTACCTCATCGAGCGGAAAATGGAGAACATCAGGCGTGATGCCGGCCGCGATGTGGCCACCAAGGTGGCCGGCGAGATTCACGATGCATTGAGCGCAGCGTCAATAGAAACGGCGCGTGAGCAGCCTGTGAACTCGGGTGCGCCGCGCGAGCAGGGGCGCGCGATACTCAACGCATCCTTCCTGGTCGCTCCTTCGAAGGTTGTCGGTTTTCAGAAGGCGCTCACAGCAATGGTAACCAAGTACGAGCCCTCCGGCTTCAAGTTCGACTTTACCGGTCCCTGGCCCCCGTACCACTTCGTCGGCGAGAAGGCGGAGTGAGCGCCGACGACATATTCGGCGTAGCGCGGATCGAGCTTGCCGAAGTTCTGAGCCATGTGCTCGACAAGGGCGTCGTCCTCAGGGGTGAGGTCATGCTGGCCGTGGCGGACGTCGACCTCATTCGCCTGGACCTCGGCCTCCTACTGAGTGCCGTAGAGAGCGCCATGCGGCACGGCGGGGCGGGCACGCAGGCGCCGCTACCCGGTGCAGCCCGACCCCGCTCGCCGGCCGAGCTGCCCTCAGGCTCGACGATGGAGAGCCAGGTGGTTGAGTCCCTCCACGCTCCGAGCGATGCCACCGTTGCTCCCCTCGAAACCGTTGCCGAGGGACTGCCTCCGCGTCTTAATACAGACCCAGATAAAGTCGAGAACGGGCTCGCTAAGCTCGTCTTGACGTTGATTGAGGTATTGCGTAAGGTCCTAGAGCACCAGGCAGTTCGGCGAATGGAGGGGGGACATCTCAGCGACGCGGAGATCGAGCGCTTGGGAGTTGCGTTGCTCCGCCTCAATGACCGGATGCAGGATATGAAGGGGATCTTCGGATTGACCGATGACGATCTCCAGATAGACCTGGGCCCCCTGGGAAAGTTACGCTAACCCGGCGACTAGCCGAACGGAGACGACTGCTTGGCAGACTTAGTATCCCCGTCGCGCACCTACGGCCTCGTGGACATTCTCGACAGGGTGCTCGACAAGGGCCTCGTCGTCGTCGGCGACATCAAGATCAATCTCGCGAACGTCGAGCTTCTCACCATTCAGATTCGGCTGCTGATCTGCTCGATCGACAAGGCAGAGCAGATCGGACTGGATTGGTGGCGAACCGATCCGCGCCTAAGCACCGCTGCATCTAAACCCCCAGCGCTTTCTCAGCCCAAACACGCCGCCTCGGCACCAAGATCACAGGAGTCTAGTCATGGCAGTTGAACGGTCCCCGAGCGGCAGCTCGCTAATTGATGTTCTCGATCGCGTTCTCGACAAGGGCATTGTCATCGACGCCTGGGTTCGCGTCTCGCTGGTAGGCATTGACCTGGTCACTGTCGAAGCGCGCATCGTGGTCGCGTCGATCGAGACCTACCTCAAATACTCTGAAGCAGTGGGCCTCGCTCCGCCGGGATCCCGTCCGTTTCGCGAGCTCGGCGCGGGTGGTGCTGACGAGCTCGACAGGATGCGGATTGAGAATGCGGATCTGAAGCGGCGACTTGAGCGACTCGAAGCTTGAGCGCAAAGCGGCAGCCTCGAGCCCGCAACTCAGCGGAACTATAGCCTCGAGCGCGCAACTCAGCGGAGAGAAGCTCGCCGAGCTGCTCTCTGCCATTTCCGAAGCACCCGATTTTGTCACTGCGGCGACATTCATGATCGCCCAGTTCGCCGACATCCTCGGAGCGCGGCGAGGCGTGGTGATCACGCTGGACAGTCCTCCCAATCGACTCATCGCAACCGCCGCGGTGGGCTTCGACGGCGAACCGGTTCCGTCGATCTCCCTTTCCACGAACGACCTGTCCAACCCGGTCGTCGTTTCTGCGCTATCGCTGCACGCGGTAAGCTGCCCGGGGAATCCGCCGATTCCGGGCCTACCGTTCGGGGAGTGGACCGCCATTCCGTTTCCGCAGCCGCAGTTTCGGGGAGCACCGCTGCTACTGACTGACCCTGAGCTGGACCTCGTCCAGCTCATCGGGTGCGAGGTGAGAGCCCGCGCCGTCGTCGATCGCAGGCGCAAGCTCGGTCATGCCCCCGGGGGCGTTGCACTGATCGAAGCCTCGGTCGACGATCAGACCCTTGGCGCGATCATGAACGCAGCGTCGTTGGCGGGCCCGGTCCTCGCCCGGATGGCGGCGGTCGAGGAGTTCCGCCTCTCCACCGGGCGGCTCGACCAACAGCGCGAGATGCTTACCGCGATCGTGAACTCGCTGCCCGATCCGATCGTGATCATCAATGCCTCGCACGATATCGTCGTCCAGAACAGTCGTGCGGAGCACCTGCTGTCGAGTGGCGACAAGGACTCCGAAGGCCGGCGTCGCGCGGTCGAGATCAACAATCTTCTTTTCACCTCGCACCTCTCGAAGGCAGCGATGGGATCGAAGGAAAGTGCGGGCTCGCGCGAGCTCAATCTCGTCGACCCCGACGAAGGAACGGATCTGCTCTTCGAGGTCCTGACCCACGAGCTCGGTGGTCAGGAGGGAAACCACGCCGGCGCCACCGTCTCCGTCTTGCGCGATGTGACCGATCTCCGACGCGCCGCCAACGAGCTGGAGCGCCAGGTGCAGCGCGTGCGCCTGGCAGAAATCGACGCCAAGCGCGAGCGCGACCGGCTGAACCTGATTCTCGAGAACGTCGCCGATCCGATTCTCGTCACCGACGACCGGTCCAACATCATCCTGATGAACAAGGAGGCCGAGCAGCTGTTCGAGTCCGACGACAGCGAACGATGGGAGCGCGCCGTTCTGGTTCAGGCGAACGACACCAAGTTCACCACTTTCATCTCCGATTTCACGATCAGCCCGGCGCTGGCGCGCCGGGAGCAGATGAAGCTTCAGATCCCGGACAGCGGAGTCGAGCTCCCGGTGGAGGTCGTCTCCGGAAAGATTCTGAACCGCCGCGGCGAGCCTCTGGCGATCGTCTCGGTGCTGCACGACCTGACCGAGCAGGTGGAGAACGAGCGCCTGTACGAGGAGCTGAAGACGTTCTCGAGCCAGCTGGAGGACCGGATTCAGGCTGCCACCGCTGACCTCGCCGAGCAGAATACCCGGCTGCAATGGCAGTCGCGCGAGCTCGAGAAGGCAAACCGGCTCAAGTCGGAGTTTCTGGCCAGCATGTCCCACGAGCTGCGCACGCCGATCAATGCGCTCATCGGATACGCGTCGCTCATGCTCGACCGGATATACGGCGATCTCACGCCGCGCCAGGAAGAGGGCCTGAACCGGATTCAAGGCGCCGCACAACACCTGCTCGCTCTTATCAACGACATTCTCGACCTCGCCAAGATCGAAGCTGGCCGCATGCCGCTCCACCTCGACGACGTCACGCTGGGCGACATCATGACTGAGATCTCCCAGCAGATCGAGCCGATGGTGAAGAAGAAGAATCTCACCCTCAACATCGAAATGCCGTCGCGGTCTCTCGTGCTCCACACCGACCGCACCAAAGTGAAGCAGATTCTCCTCAACCTGCTCTCCAACTCCGTCAAGTTCACGCACCACGGAGGAATCTGGGTGACGATCTCCAGGGACGAGGAGGATCTGAGGTTCGACGTGCGGGACACCGGCATCGGAATTCGCCCAACGGATATCGACTCGATCTGGGAAGACTTCCGCCAGGTGGATCAGTCGAGGACGCGCGAATTCGGCGGAACGGGCCTTGGACTCAGCATCACCAGGAAGCTCGTCGATGCGCTCGGCGGGCATGTCTTCGCGGAGAGTACGTTCGGCAAAGGCTCGACGTTTACCGTGGTGCTGCCCATCAAGAGCGTGATTCGGCCGGACGATCCGCCTCGCGTGGTCGACGAGGTGGTACCTCCGCCGTCTCCCGTCAAGCGTTGACACCCACCTCCTGAAAGGTAGATTGAACCAACGCCCCGAAGCTCTCGGGGCGTTTGCTTTTTCATCCCTCCGACCGGCACATCTGAATAATGTTCGACACCAATACGCGCACTATCGTCGTCGTCGGCGCACAGTGGGGAGATGAAGGCAAGGGGAAGCTCGTTGATGTCCTCGCCGAGCGGGCGGACTGGGTGGTTCGCTACCAGGGTGGCGCGAACGCAGGTCACACGGTTCAGATCGCCGACAAGTCGTTCGTGCTGCACCAGATTCCGAGCGGAATCCTTCATGCCGGCGTGAGATGCGCGATCGGCAATGGAGTGGTGCTGGACGTCGAGACATTGTTCGCGGAGATAGACGAGCTCGTCTCGGATGGGATAGACGTCGAAGGCAGGCTCTACGTCAGTGACCGCGCTCATCTCGTGCTGCCGTACCACAAGCTGGTAGATGGACACAGCTCTGCCAGCAAGGAAATAGGAACCACCGGTCGTGGAATCGGCCCGGCGTACGAGGACAAGTACGGCCGCCGCGGCATTCGCGTCCTCGATCTGCGCGACCCGGCGCGCCTGAGAAAGCTGGTGGAGCGCGGAGTCGCGCACGCCAACATCCAGCTCGCGACTTCGGGGACCAAGCGCGCCGACGTTGAGTTCACCCTCGACGTCCTGGACCGCTTTACCAAGCGCCTTCTCCCGTTGGCGGAAGACGTGGGCCTCAGGATCCATCGCGCAATCTCTGGCGGGGCGGCGGTTCTGCTCGAAGGCGCGCAGGGCTCGCTGCTCGACATCGATCACGGCACCTATCCGTACGTCACCTCGAGCAGCACCACGTCGGGGGGCGCTGCGACTGGCGTTGGCATCGCGCCGAAGGAGCTCGACTCCGTGATCGGGGTCGTGAAGGCCTACACCACGCGGGTGGGGAACGGACCGCTGCCCACGGAGTTCGACGAACCGCTGGCGACCGAAATACGGCAGCTCGGCAATGAGTTCGGAGCAACTACCGGGCGGCCGCGGAGGTGTGGCTGGTTTGATGGCGTTGTCGTCCGCTATGCCGCACGCGTCAACGGCCTGACGGATCTGGCGGTCACCAAGCTGGACGTTCTCGACACGCTTGATCGCATCGGGCTGTGCACCGGCTATACAGCCGACGGCGAAGTCTACGAGGAGTTTCCGGGCGACCTTACCATCCTCGACCGCGCCGTTCCCAGGTACGAGTGGTACGAGGGCTGGAAGACGTCTACAGCTGCCGCGCGGGCGCTCACCGATCTGCCGAAGGAGGCGCGCCGGTATCTGGATCGCATTGAGGCACTTGTCGAGACGCCAATCACCTACGTGAGCGTCGGCACTCGGCGCGATCAGATCATCGGCGTGGAGGGCGTGGTTCCCGCCCGCCCAGCCGGCGTAGCCTGAGAGTCGCCGCGCCGATGGGGGGGGCGGACGAAGCTGACATCGTGATTGTCGGCGCGGGACCGTGTGGCCTCGCCGCCGCTGTGTCGGCTCAGAAAGCCGGGCTCAAACCGCTCGTGTTCGATGCAGAAGTGGTGGTCAGCACGATTGCCGCGTACCCGACCTACGTTCGCTTCTTTTCGACCGCGGAAAAGCTGGCGATCGGCGGCTTGCCGTTCGTGATCGCGACCGAGAAGCCGAGCCGACGTGACGCGTTAGCGTACTACCGCGCCGCGGTGCTTCACTTCGGCATTCCGGTCCGCCAGCGCGAGAGAGTCACAGCCATACAGGGGCGCTCGGGAGAATTCGTGGTTGTGTCGCGGACGCAAGGAGGCGACGAGCGGCGGACGCGCGCCGGAACCGTGGTAATCGCTACCGGCTATTTCGGTTCTCCGAACCGGCTCGGCGTGCCGGGCGAGGATCTGCCGCACGTATCCCACGTCTACCGTGAAGGCCATGAAGCGTTTCTCCAGGACGCGGTAGTGGTCGGCGGTGGCAACTCGGCCGCTGAGGCGGCGTTGGATTTGTGGCGCTCGGGCGCGCGTGTCACGCTCGTTCATTTCGGTCCGACTTTCGACAAAAAGATCAAGCCGTGGGTGCTGCCGGATTTCACCAACCGCGTCAAGGAAGGCTACATCTCGACGAAGTGGGAGAGCCGCGTGAAGGCGATCGAGCCGGACGAGGTCATCCTCGAGACTGCGCTCGGCGAGCAGCGGCTCAAGGCAGAACGCGTCTACGTGATGACCGGTTTCGCGCCCAGCCTCGGTCTGCTGCGCGAGACAGGTGTGCCGATCGATCCCGTCACCGGGATCCCCGCGCACGATTCGAAAACCCTCGAAACATCGGTGCCGGGCGTCTTCATCGCGGGTGTGCTCGTCGCCGGCTACGACGCCAACAAGGTGTTCATCGAGAACGGCCGCTATCACGGTGATCGCATTGTGGCGCGGCTGCTCGGGCAGCGGGCGCCCGCCGAGCCGAAGCTGAGTGCGGAGCTGGACGCGTAGTCGGGCAGTCCCGCTGCGACTAGTTTTCCCGAATGGCAAACCACCCCGATGTGATGGAGAAGCTCGTGTCGTTGGCAAAGCGGCGCGGCTTCATCTTCCAGTCTTCAGAGATCTACGGCGGCACCGGATCCGTTTGGGACTACGGTCCGCTCGGAGTCGAGCTCAAGAAGAATCTCAAGGACAGGTGGTGGCACGCGATGGTGCGCGCCCGAAATGACATCGAGGGACTGGACGCCGCGATCCTAATGCATCCGCGCGTCTGGGAAGCGAGCGGTCACGTCGCGGGCTTCGTCGATCCACTCGTTGACTGCAAGAATTGCAAGAAGCGATTCCGTGCCGATGATCCGCGCATAAAGGGCACGCCGGGGACGCCGGACGCGCAGTGTCCAGCCTGCGGAATGAAGGGGACTCTCAGCGCGGCGCGCCAGTTCAATCTCATGTTCAGGACCTTCATGGGTCCGGTCGAAGACTCGGCGTCGGTGGTGTACCTGCGTCCCGAGACCGCGCAGGGCATCTACGTGAATTTTCTCAACGTGCAGCAGTCGACGCGGCAGAAGGTACCGTTCGGCATCGCGCAGATCGGAAAGGCCTTCAGAAACGAGATCACGCCCGGCAACTTCATCTTTCGGACGCGGGAATTCGAGCAGATGGAGATGCAGTTCTTTGTCGAGCCGGGCACCGACATGAAGTGGTTCGAGTACTGGAAGGAGCAGCGAATGGAATGGCACCGTGGTCTGGGGCTGGCCGTGGACAGGCTCAGGTTCCACGCGCATACGAAGGAGGAGCTGGCGCACTACGCGCGCGCCGCATTCGACGTGCAGTTCGATTTCGGCGGTACGCTCGGCTTTCAGGAGATCGAGGGCGTGCACAACCGCGGGGACTTCGATCTCACCCAGCACCAGGAGTTCTCGGGGAAGAAGCTCGAGTACTTCGATCAACCGAACAACCGGCGCTACGTGCCGTATGTCGTTGAAACATCCGCCGGCGCCGATCGCACTGCACTGGCCGTGCTCGTGAACGGGTATCGGGATGAAGCGGTCGAAGGAGAGTCCGAGGGACGGACGGTGCTCGGGCTGCATCCATCGATCGCGCCAATCAAGGCGGGCGTATTCCCTCTGGTGAAGAAGGATGGAATGCCGGAAATGGCGCACCGCATCGCGGACGATCTCAGGGCTTCATTCCCGATCTTTTACGACGACAGCGGCGCAATCGGACGGCGCTACCGCCGGCAGGACGAGGTCGGGACGCCATTCGGGATAACCGTCGACGGCGAGTCGCTGACGACTGGCACGGTGACGGTGAGGGACCGGGACACGCTCAAGCAGGAACGGGTTGATGCGGGGCAGCTGAAAGAGTATCTCGCGGCGAAGCTTACGACGTGAGCGAGCTAACCCTTCAGCGCCTGCGAGCTGAAGGCCAGGCGTTCATGGAAGCGATTTCGCGGGAGAGCTATCTCGCGTTCGCCGGTCTCAAGAAGACGGCGGAGCTGCAGCCGATCTACAAGCAGTACGAGCGCATCCTCGGCGAGGAAGCGCTGGAGCTGACGCTGGGCGCGTTTCGCGACGCGCGTGAAGGAAGCGACGACAAGCGATCCGCGCAGAGCCTGCTCGAGTGGGAAATCGAATCGCAGGCGTCCAAGCCGCTGGCCGAGCTGGACGAGCGGGAGATCGAGTGGGAGAACTCCGCGGTCATACGCTCGCCGGATGGGCGCATCGTTCAGTACCAGGCGGCTCCTATCGAGATCGCCAACACCACGGACCGTGCGCTTCGCCTCGGGCTCGACGAGGCGCGATCGAAGCTCGTCGAGAAGGAGCACGCCCCCCTTCGGCTGGAGCGGCTACAGAGAGAGAAGGATTACATCGAGTCGCTCGATATCGCTGGCGATTACAACAGCTCGTTCGAAGCAGTCACCGGGATTTCGCTGGAGACGCTCGCCAAGAGCTGCGAGAGGTTCCTTCGGGACACCGAGCCAATGTGGGACGACACGCTACCCGGCGTGCTCAAGAGATCGCTCGGTGTCAAGCGATCCGATGCGAAGCGCGCCGACGCGCTCGCGCTGTTTCGCGCATCGGAGTACGACAGCGCATTTCCCGGGAACCAGATGGAGTCCGTGATGCGCCGTCAGGTCGTCGAGATGGGAATCGATCCGACCGCCACGGGACGAATCATATTCGATGTGGGCGAGCGCGAAGGAAAGCGCTCGCGAGCGTTCTGCGCTCCAGTGCGGGTGCCCGAGGAAGTGTACCTGGTGCTGAGGCCGCACGGCGGCCAGAGCGACTACAACACGTTCCTGCACGAGCTTGGACACGCCCTGCATTTCGCGTACGCCAGCCCCGAGCACCCGTTCGAATTCAGGTGGCTCGGGGACAACTCGGTGACCGAGTCGTACGCCATGCTGTTCGACCATCGGATGCAGGACAAGGGCTGGCTCCGCCGGTACACGCAGCTCGGATCCAACAAGGTCGGGAAGTTTCTGCGGACGGCCGGTTTCGAGGAGCTGCATTTTCTCAGGCGTTACTGCGCCAAGTTTCTGTACGAACGCAGTCTCTACAGCGGTGAGGTTCCATGGCCGGAGCTGCCGGACCTTTACGTTTCGCTGCTCACGAAGGCAACCGGCTTCGAATACAACCGCGCGGATGCGTTCGTGGATGTGGATCCGCGCTTTTATTCCGCGCGCTATCTCAGGGCCTGGCAGCTGCAGTCGGTGCTCAACGAGCAGCTGACAGCACGATTCGATATCGACTGGTTCAGGAACCCGGGCGCGGGACCGTGGTTGGTGAGCGAGCTCTTCTCGCACGGCCAGCGGGAAACGGCCGAGGAGATTTCAGCTCGCACGGGTGGCGGGGCGCTCTCATTCCGGCCCCTGATTCGAAAGATAGAGGCGCTGCTTGACGCCTGACTGGCAGAGTGTAAACGCCGAGATCGTATCGAGGCTCCAGGCGATCATCCGATTCGACACCACGAATCCGCCCGGCAACGAGCTTCCACTCGCGCGCTATCTCGAGACGACGCTCCAGCAGGAAGGCATAGAGACTACTCTGTTCGAGCCCGAGAAGAACCGGGCGGTGCTCGTTGGCCGCATTCGCGGGAATGGCGGGAAGCGGCCGGTTATTCTGCTGGCTCACATGGATGTCGTGGGCGTCGAAAAGGAGCGCTGGACGGTCGACCCTTTTGCCGGGGAAATGAGGGACGGCTACCTGTACGGCCGCGGCGCGATCGACGACAAGGGAATGCTCGCGACCAATCTGATGACGATGCTGATGCTCAAGCGAACGTACTCGTCGGGCGGCACACCCCTTTCGAGAGACGTCGTGTTCCTCGCCACATCCGATGAAGAGGCCGGTGGCGATTGGGGAATGGGCTGGCTGGTCAAGCAGCACCCCGATGTGCTCGACGCCCAGTTCGCGCTCAACGAAGGCGGCAGGACCCGGATTATCGAGGGCGGGCAGCGGTATCTCGCGGTGCAAAGCGCGGAAAAGGTCTCGCACGTCGTCACGCTCACTGCCCACGGCTCCGCCGGACACGCAGCGATTCCGCTTCCGGACAACGCGATCTTTCGCCTTGCCCGTGCGCTCGACACGGTGTCGGTGTACGCCGAGCCGGTAATGCTGACCGGTATAACGCGCAGGTTTTTCGCGCAGCTGGCCGAGGTTTGGCCAAACGATGTCGAGAAGAATGCAATGCTCGATCTCGTGTCGACGGATCCCAGGCGCACGGCGCTGGGCGCGAGCGCCCTTTCGACAATACCCGTCTTCAACGCTCTCCTGCGGAACGGCATCTCGCCGACGGTCGTCGAAGGGGGAAAGCAGTTCAACGTCATTCCGGCCGTCGCAACCGCAGTGCTGAACGTTCGGACACTGCCCGGTCATTCGATCGACAAGGTGGTCAACCGGCTGAGGGCGATCGTGTCGGAACCGGGAGTGACGATCGAGATCACCCATCGGGGCGAGGAAGCTCCGTCCTCGGATCACGAGTCGGAGATGTTCACGGCCATCGCCGAAGCGGCGCACGAACTGGATCCGGCGATGGCCGTGGTCCCGTACCTCAGCACCGGCGTGACCGACAGCGCTCGCCTGCGCCGCCTCGGCGTCCAGGCCTACGGTGTTCTGCCGTTTCCGATGGTGCAGTCGGATGAGGAGCGCATGCACGGGAGTGACGAGCGCGTGCCACTGGATTCGCTGCACTTCGGTGTTCGTCTCATCTACGGGGCAATCTCGAAAATCGCGCTATGAGCTTTGAGCTTGCGCGTTTCTTCTGGCATCTCTGCTTGGGTCGAGGCGGGGTATCCTCTTCGGCGCTACGCTCGCTTGGTCGGAGCCCCTAACTACGCTCCCTCGCTCCGCTCGGTCGCGGGTCTCCTCCTCGCGCTCGCTTTGGAAAGCGCCTACGAGGACACCCCGCCTCTCCTTGTCTTGATCTGTAACTGCCCGCGCAGCTTAAATCTTCGCGCGATTCTTGATTGCGCGAGGTGAGCCAACTGAAGTGCGCGATCGGGCTCGCGGACCAACTACATCGCGCACGGACTAAGTTCGTGTTACGAGCAACCGCAGTCGCAAAGCGCGACGCTGCGTCGCAAGCGAGCGAAGCGCTGACGACCGCACGGCGAAATCCTGTCGCGCCGTTACTGACCGATGCCAGTCAGGGAAGGAGGGAGGGGTCCTCGCAGGCGCTTTCCAAAGCGAGCGCGAGGAGGAGACCCGCGACCGAGCGGAGCGAGGGAGCGCAGTTAGGGGCTCCGACCAAGCGAGCGTAGCGCCGGAGAGGACCCCTCCCGACTGACCGGCGCTACAAAACCAAAATGGCGCGAAGGCTATCGAGCCTGCAGTTCGTCCGCGATGCGCGAGCCATCGTACATTTTCCGAAGCGCTTCAGTGATGCCGCGCGAGTGCACGCTCACGGTGCGCCCGACTTCGGTCGAGAAAATGAAACGGTTCGAAACGCCTTCGATGTTCGAGTCGAATACCAGGCCGACCACTTCCGCGTTGCGGTTGATGACCGGACTTCCCGAGTTGCCGCCGATGATGTCGTTGGTCGACACGAAATTGTAGGGAGTGCTCAGGTCCAGATTGGCCTTCCTGTCGACCCACCGCTTCGGAAGCTTGAATGGATCCTTGTCGTCGAACGCGGCTGACCGCTCGTACAATCCGTAGAACGTCGTCTTGTACGGAGCAATCGTCCCGTTGCTCGGAAACGACTTGACCACGCCATCGCTGATGCGAAGCGTAAAAGTCGCGTCGGGCGGGAGAGCGGTTCCGTAGGCGGCGAATATGGCCTGTCCGATCTTCTCGCTGTTGGTCGCGATGATCGCGTTGAGCGCGTTTGCCCGGGCGGTCACCGCGCGGTTGAGGGGATCGATTCCGCGCGCCAGCACGATCATTGGATCAGTCGATGCGGTAACGGCGGCCGCGCCCCCCTGCAGCAAGGATGCACGGAAGGCCGGATCGCCCACTCGTGTGCCTCGCACCAACGCCGCGGCTGCGGCTTCGGGCGTGCGGCCCGCGAGCGCCAGCTGGAGGAACGGGTCGTTGGCCGGTAGCTCGCCCTGTGCGGCACGCAGTTGTGCTGCGATCGCAAGCCTCTCGAACGCCGTGTCGATCGGCACCGGTCCCGAGAGTTGGGAGGTCATCGTGGCGATCGCTGGTCCGCGATACGCTGGGAGTCGAGCCGAGTCGGGTTTGGCGGACTCGGAGGCGACACGCACGATCTGGCCGGCCAATGCCAGCAGCCTCGAGTTTCCTCCAAAGCTCTGATAGCGGAGCTGCGGAGCGAACGTCGCCAGCTCGCGCTGGGCAGCCGCTATCGCGTCCCACGTACCGCCGTACTGCGCCTGTAGTTTTGGATCGGCAGCGACGCGAGCCCGGAGCTCCCGCTCGAACGCTCGCTTCTTCGCCATGCTCAGCGTGTCGACCAATCCCGCCCGGTAGCCGGTGACCGCCTTCTGGGAATTGGCGACACCGAAGACGTCGTTCTGATAGCGGCGCGCAGCCGAAGTGTCTGTCCGCGCGAGCTCGGCGTAGATCGCCAGCGCCCGCTTGTAGGACGCAAGCGTAGCGGGATATCCGACGTCACGCAGGAATTCCATCTGCGCGATCGTGTTGAGGCGGCCGGTCGATCCCGGGTTTCCGACGACGAAGACGAGCTCATTTTCGACGGCGCCGGCTGGACTCCATTTCAGGTAATCCGTCGGCGCGAAGGGCTGGCCATTCTCATAGACGCGGAGCAGCGTGAGATCGAGGTCGTAGCGAGGGTACGTGAAGTTGTCGGGGTCGCCGCCGAAGAACGCGATGTCCCCTTCAGGCGCCATTACGAGACGAATATCGTTGAAGCGCCTGTAGCGATAGACCGAATAGATCCCGCCCTGGTAGAGCGTCACGACCTGGCACGTGAGCTTAGTCTGTTGATTGCATTCGGTCTGTATCTGAGTGATGACGGCGGTTCGTTGTGCGGCTTGCTCGGATGGGGTTGTTCCGGTGATCGCTCCCCGTACGCGAGTCGTCACGTCCTGAATTGATTGCAATTGATCGACGTAAAGCCCGGCGCATTTCTTCTCGTCGGCGAGCGTGCCCGCCGCGAATCCCGTCTGGATGTAATTGGAATCGGGCGGTGATGACGACGCCGTACAGTCGCGTCCGCAGTGGTGGTTGGTCATCACGAGCCCGCGAGACGAGACGAACGATGCCGAGCAGTTCGGAAGGCGCACCGAGGCGAGGCGAACGTGATCGAGCCATTTCTGATCCGGCGCAAAGTTGTAGGTCCGGCGCCAGTAGTCGATCGGGGGCGCGTCGAAGGTCCACATCGTGCCGAACTCAGGCCGGTAGGTGGCGGGCGGCAGCTGCGTTGCCGCGGCCTGTCGGGCGGCTGCGCTCTGCGCCAGCGCTTCGCTGGAGACAACGAGGGCGGAGGCGAGCGCCAGGGCGCGCAGCACGGACTTACTCGTCAGCATTTTCGTCTGTCCTGTTCGTGTGGGTTTCGCGTCGCAGGACTTGCAAGATACCGACCGCCGTGTTGGTCGGCTTGTCGCTCCCAACATGGCGGTCTAGATTGCACGGACCTACCTCTCAACCCCTGAACGCAACGATGTCACAGCGCGATCGCACGCTCCAGGAAACCACCACCAGCCACAGCCCAGCCGAAGTCCTGCAGGCGGCAAAGCATTTCTTCGCCAGTCAGACGGGCGTCTATGCGGCGTTCCCCGAGCAGGAGTCGAAGACTCACGTGAGCATGCGCGGTCAGGGCGGCGAGGAAGTCATCATCGCCGCGCTTCCCGGAGATGGGCGAACACTGGTGACAGGCTCTACCTACTTGTTCGATCAGCAGGTCGCGCGTTTTTTCGCGACGCTGACTCCGGTGCCGTTGTCCGTCACGACGATGGGTGACCGATGACCGCACCGCGCCCATTCGTAAATGGGCTTCGGACCCAGGGACATTCGTTCAAGCTCGGCGCATCAACGGGGCCCATCCTTCAGCTGAGGGCGCAAGTCCTGGAGGCGTGGGACGCGATTCGCATCGATGCGGATCCTTCGGCGTCGGTGAAGAGCCTCAAGCAGCTGGCGCTTCGAGAACTTTACCCGGATTCCAGGCACGAGCGCGAATACATGGTCAAGCTTCACGGCTTCGAAGTCCTGGACGAAGACGCGCCGATTTCGTCGACTGCCGCAAAGAACGGATCGATTTTTCTCATTACCGACCGCCGCCGGCGAGCGGTCGAGTAAACGGCTCCGTCGCCCTCCCGGATTCATGAGGGCTGCGTTCATTTCCCACAGCGATTGCGGGCGTCACGACACCGGATGGGGACATCCGGAGCACGTCGGGCGCCTTCGAGCGATCACACGCGCTCTTCGCGACGATCCGGGATTGTTCCACACCGTCGACCACCTGGAAGGGCGCCACGCGACGGTCGACGAGCTGGAATTGGTGCATGATCCCGAGTACATCCGCTCGGTCAGGGAAATTGCCGAGCACGGCGGCGGCCGCCTCGACGCCGATACCGTCGCCAGCAATGGGTCGTGGGACGCGGCGACGGCGGGTGCGGGTTGCCTGCTATCGGCGGTGGATCTCGCTGTCAGCGGCGTGCACTCGCGAAGCTTTTCGGCGGTGCGTCCGCCCGGACACCACGCGGTCCGCGCTCGCGCGATGGGGTTCTGTCTTTTCGGAAACGTGGCGCTTGCCGCGCACTACGCTCGCAGACAGCATGGTCTGCGGCGAATCCTCATTGTCGACTGGGACGTCCACCACGGAAACGGGACTCAGGCACTGGTCGAGGACGAGCCCGACATTCATTTCGTCTCGATGCATCAGTGGCCGTGGTACCCTGGGACTGGCGCTGCAGACGATCGCGGCCCTCACGGCACGGTCTGGAATATTCCGAAGCAGGCCGGATTGGCGCGGAAGGACTACGTCTCCTCTCTCGAACAGGGAATCGATGCGGCGACCAAGGGGTTCGTTCCCGACCTGATTCTTGTCTCCGCGGGGTTCGATTCACTCGCCGGCGACCCGCTCGGCGGGTTCACCCTCGAGGTGGACGACTTCGAGAGCCTCACGCATTCGCTGGTCGCGCGGGCAGACTCGTGGTGCAATGGCAGGCTTGTGAGCGCTCTCGAGGGCGGCTACGCACCCGACCGGCTGGCCCAGGCGAGCATTCGTCATCTGGCCGCTCTCGCCGCCTAGCGACTAACTTGCAGGCTGATGAGCGACGTCAAGACGGTCAAGGTCAAAGTGGCCAAGCACGGCCTGAAACCGCTTCAGGAGGTCAGGCCCGCAAAGGACCCCGACCTGTGGAGCTGCTACTACGGACCGCGCGAAGGCATCAAGCAGAGACTTCCTGTCGAACAGATTGCCAAGGCATTGGCTTCAGGGGATGGCACCCTCTGGGTCGATATCGACACCCGTAAGGCTGAGCAGGTAGCGCTCCTCAAGGACCTCTTCAAGTTTCATCCGCTCGCGATCGAGGAGGCTATCACTGCAGACTCCCGCGTCAAGCTGGAGGAGTTCGACACCTACGTGCTGCTGATCGTGCGCACGGTCGCCTTTTGTGAGACCACCGATGATCCGTACGATCTGGATACGGTGAACATCGCGTTCTTTCTCGGTAGGAACTATCTCGTCACGGTCCACGGCGCCGACACCAATCCCGTGGACCAGACGGCAGAGCTCCTGCAGCGCAAGCCGGAGTTGGCGGCGCATGGCCCAGCGCGACTGATGCATGCGATCGTGGATCAGGCCGTCGATGCGTACTTCCCGATCATCGACAAGCTCGACGAATTCATGGATAGTCTGGAGGAGAAGATCTACGGGACATTCGACCAGGCGGCACTGCGAGAGGTCTTTGCGGTCAAGCGGCTGGTTTTGTCCCTTCGCCGGCACCTGGCGCCCGAACGGGATGCGCTCAGCGTCCTTACCAACCGGCCCAGCACTCTCCTCACGCCGGACACCCAGGTCTACTTCCGGGATATCCAGGACCACGTTCTGCGAATTTACGACTCTCTGGAGAACTTCCGGGATCTTCTAAGCAGCACTCTGGACAGCTATCTAACACAGGTCTCCAATCGTCTAGGTATGGCGACCAAGGCTCTGGGCGTGGTCGCGACCCTCAGTCTTCCGTTCGTTGTGGTGAGCGGCATGTGGGGGATGAACTTCGAGCATATTCCGCTTCACAGTCACCCACATGGTTTCATGATTCTGGTCCTATCCCAGGCAGCCCTCGGTTTGCTCATCCTTGCCGGTCTCAAATGGCGCAAGCTTCTTTGAACGCGCTTCGGTTGTACGGCGTCGCAGCCGTGGAGTCCGGGCATACCACCTCGCTTGCCGAGGGGACCACGCTCACGCACTACCGGGCCCTGGCAGCGGTGGTCGAGCCGTCGACGTACGCGCTCACGAGCCTCGACGACGGGGAAATGGCGAATTACCTCCGGGTGCTGGAGGAAGTTCACTCTCACACGTCGGTTCTCCCCGCACCTCCGGGAACCGTTTTCCAATCCCAATCGACTCTCACCCGCTGGCTGGAGCTCCACTATTTCACGCTCACGGAGGCGCTATCCGTGATCGAGGGGCACGCCGCGGCGCGCGTCAGCATCACGATGCAAGGAAAGCACGAGCTCGAGACGCAGAAGAGTTTCGCGGCCCTCGCCGCCGATAGCCTCAGATTGCTGAGAAGCCAGGCTGCGGCAACCGTCACCCTGCCCAAGGCTGATGCGGACGACGAAGAGGGTGTCATCGCCCGCGCTTCGTTCCTCATCGACAGCCAGCGCTGGCAGGCCTTCAACGACACCGTGTCGAAGGAAGCGGAGCGGCAGAGCGAGCTCGACTTTCAGGTAACCGGTCCGTGGCCGCCGTACGATTTCGTGCGCATGCAGTTCGGAGGCTGACGGATGTTCTGCTCTGACTGCGGAAGCTGGAACCGGGCGGAGGCAGCGCGCTGTGTGCGCTGCGGAATCCGCATGCCCGAGAGCACCGACAAGAGGCAGGCGCCTCCGGATCCGTCGGTGACGGCGTTGCGCCAGGTTACGGGCGGCCGGTATACGATCATGCATCGCGTCGGCGAGGGCGGCATGGCGAGCGTGTACTACGCGCTCAACGTCGCCCTCGACTCGCCCGTGGTGATCAAGGTCCTTCACCCGCACCTCGCGCGCGAGCACGAGATGCGCGAGCGTTTTCGCCGCGAGGCCGAGTCCGCCGCGCAGCTGATGCACCCGCACATCTGCAAGATCATCGACTTCGGGATGGTCGACGATCACGTCTACCTGGTGATGCCCTACCTCGCGCGCGGGACCCTGAGCGACCGCATCGGCGGCCACCGCTCGCTCTCGCCCGAGACCACCGCCGCCGTGGCGGCCCAGGTGGCTACTGGTCTCGACTACGCGCACCGGCGAGGCCTCGTCCACCGGGACATCAAGCCGGACAACATCCTGTTCGATGAGGATGAGAACGCGCTGGTGACCGATTTCGGGATCGCCACGGGACATTTCCGCAGCCGCATGACTGGCAGCGGAAACGTGATGGGAACGCCGCACTACATGTCCCCCGAGCAGGCCCGGGGAAAGCTCCTCGACGGTCGCAGCGACATCTACGGGCTCGGCGTCGTGATGTACGAGACCCTGCTCGGCTTCCCGCCGTTCGACGGGGCGGACAGCTACTCGATCAGCTACAAGCACGTGACAGAGACGGCGGTGGCACCGGATGTCGTCGACTCGCGCATTCCTCCCCAGCTCTCTGCGATCGTCATGCGCTGCCTCGAGAAGGGTCCGAGCCAACGGTTCGAGCGCGGTAACGACCTTGCTGACGCGCTCATCGGCTTTCTGTCGGGAGCGTCCGCACATAACGAGTTCCGGATGGCGCGGACTGCGCGCGCAACCGCAACCCTCGCCGTGGGATGAAACTCTCGCACCAGACAATCGAGCTCAAGCCAACGCACCCGTTCGTAATCGCTCGGGGCGGATATGCGCACCATCGGAACGTGATTGTCCGCCTCACCGATGACGACGGACTTGAAGGCTTTGGCGAGGCGGCTCCCAATCGCTACTACGGCGAGTCTGTCGCGACGGTGATAGCGGCGTTGGGCCAGTTCAAGCCGATCATCGAGCGCGCCGATCCGATGGACCTCGAATCGACCGAGGCGCATCTCAACCGCGTCCTCCGCGGAAATGCCTCCGCCAAGAGCGCTGTGAGCTCGGCACTGCACGATCTGGTGGGAAAGCGACTTGGCCTCCCCGTGCACCGGATCTGGGGACTCGATGCCGCCGCCGCCCCGCAATCCAGCTTCACGATCGCGATCGCCGAGAGCCACGAGCTCGAGCGGCGGGTAGCGGAAGCGCGCGAGTATCCGATACTCAAGGTCAAGCTGGGCACCGATCACGACATGGAGATCGTCCGCATCGTTCGTAGCGCCGCACCCGAAAAGCGGCTCCGCGTCGACGCCAACGCCGCGTGGACAGCCAAGCAAGCTGTTAAAATGAGCGACTTCCTGGCCGATCAGGGCGTAGAGATGCTCGAGCAGCCAGTGGCGGCGAACGACATCGAAGGGCTTCGATTCGTGCGCAAACGATCCAAGCTGCCGGTTTTTGCCGACGAGTCCTGCCTTGTGTCGACTGACATTGCGAAGCTCGCCGGAGCGGTCGATGGGATCAACATCAAGCTCGCCAAATGCGGAAGCCTGCGCGAAGCGCTCCGAATGGTCCACACTGCGCGCGCCCTGGACATGCAGGTGATGGCCGGCTGCATGATCGAGAGCTCGCTCGGAATCTCGGCGATCGCGCAGATATCCCCGCTGCTGGACTTCGCCGACTTCGACGGAGCCGCACTCCTCTCCAGCGATCCGTTTCGCGGCACTTCGATAGCGGATGGCAATATCAGGTTGTCCAGCGGGCCGGGGCTTGGTGCAACGCCAGTGCCCAGCGCAGACCTTTCCGCGGCATTCCAGAGTGCGTGAGAAGCCGCCGCGGTTCGTAGAGGTCGCGCTACCGCTGCCGCTGTTCCAGACGTTCACCTACGCTGTAGAAGAAGGTCTCGCGAATCCGGTAGCTATCGGCTCCCGGGTCGTCGTCCCTCTGCGGAACGGAAAGGAGATCGGCGTTGTCGTCGGCCTTCCCGATGTCAGTCCCCTCAAGCGAAAGCCCAAGGCCGTGCTGGAGTCGCCCGATGCGGAGCCGGCTATCGGCGCCGCGCTGCTCGAGCTGTGCAAGTGGATGGCCGACTACTACATCGTTCCGTTGGGAGTGACGCTCCGCGCTGTTCTGCCCGCGGCGCTCACGGGCGCCGAAGATCCACACCCGGCGCGCAAGACTCAGCGCGTGGTCCGACTGGGCGTCGACATACCTTCACTCCTCCAGCGTGACAAGGTTTTTGCGCGAGCACGCCAGCAGCGCACCGTGTTCGAGCTGGTAGAATCGCTCGGCGGCCGGACGACAGTGGAGCAGCTGACAAGTCAGGCCGAGTTCTCGCCGTCGGTGCTGAAATCGCTCGAGAAGCGAGGCTACGTCATCATCGAAAGCGAGGAGATCGAGCGCGATCCCTTCTCGACTCGAGGTGGCATTTCCGCGACGAGGCTCGAGCCAACCCCCGCGCAGCAAACCGCAGTAGACGCGATGGCGGGCGCCAACAAGGGCGAGGTCTTTCTCCTGCACGGGATCACCGGTAGCGGGAAGACCCTCGTCTACATCGAGCTCCTCCGCAAGATCGTCGACGAGCGAGGACAAACCGCTATAGTGCTCGTGCCCGAGATCGCGCTCACACCGCAGACTGTCGATCGCTTCCGTGCCGCGTTCGGCGACCGAATCGCCGTGCTGCATTCCGCCCTCAGCGAGGGTGAGCGCTACGATGCCTGGCTCGCGCTCAAGAGAGGTGAAAAGCGAATCGTGGTCGGCGCGCGCTCCGCCGTATTCGCTCCGCTCGAGAATCTCGGCGCCATCATCGTCGACGAGGAGCACGAATCCAGCTACAAGCAGGGAGAAACGCCGCGGTATCACGCCCGCGAGGTTGCAATCGTCCGCGCGAAAAATGAAGGCGCGGTAACGGTGCTCGGCAGCGCGACGCCGTCGCTCGAGAGCTGGGCCAACGCTGCGTCGGGCAAGTTCAAGCTGCTGACACTTCCGGAGAGAGTCGGAGGCGGAAAGCTGCCCGATGTCCAGGTGATCGATCTCCGCAAGCTCGCTACTCCTTACAATAGCATGGCACAGGGTGGGATCGACTACGGAGCGGTGATTCGCGAGCCGCTGCACGATGCGATCGTCGAAACCATGCGGCGCGGAGAGCAGAGCATCCTGCTCCTCAACCGCCGCGGCTACTCGTCTTTCGTCCAGTGTATCGACTGCGGCTCGGTGGCGACCTGTCCGCACTGCAGCATCACGCTCACTCACCATCGGAACCCCGAGCGCCTGATCTGCCACTACTGCCTGCACAAGGAAGATCCGCGGCCCGACTGCCCCCGCTGCGGCGGAAGGAATCTCAGGCAACGCGGATTGGGGACGCAGCAGGTCGAGCGCCTCTTGTCCGAGCGATTTCCCTCGGCGCGTATTGCGCGGATGGACTTCGATACGACGAGCGGGAAGTGGGCGCATACGCGGATACTCGATCGTGTCGGCGCTGGAGAGGTCGACATTCTTCTTGGAACGCAGATGATCGCCAAGGGACTCGACTTTCCGAATGTCACGCTCGTTGGCGTCGTCGACGCGGACGTCGGAATAAACTTTCCCGATTTCCGGGCGTCGGAGCGGTGCTTTCAGCTCCTGAGTCAGGTGTCCGGGCGCGCCGGCAGGGGCGCCAAGGGTGGCCGGGTGTTGATTCAGACACGGCTGCCCGCTCATCACGCGGTACGGTACGCAGTGTCGCACGACTACGTCTCGTTCGTACGGGACGAGATGGAAGGTCGCGTCGATCCGCCCTATCCGCCGAATGTCCGGCTCGCCAACATCGTGTTCAGCGGGCTGGTCGAGGACTCGACCGCCAAACTCGCGATCCACGCCGGCGAATGGCTGCGCGAGCTCATTGCGACCCGCGCCGGAGATGAAGTCATCGTCGTCGGGCCGGCGCCGTGTCCGATCGAGCGGATCAAGAGCCGCTGGCGCTGGCACGTCCTGCTCAAAACAGCTCATCCCGGTGAGCTCACGCGCGTGGGCCGTTATTTCATGGAGCGCTTCGAGGTGCCGAGCACCGCGCAGCTACGGGTTACGCTCGATCGCGATCCCGTCGCACTGTTGTGAGATCAAGCCTTAGCTGAGGGCTTCTACTCATGCGACGGAATCGCGACATTAGAATTCGCAAAAACTGAGGCTGCTTCAATGCGCTATCGATTCCTCTCCGTGGTCACGCTTCTCGCGTCAATCACGACAATCGCGCCGCCGCTTGTGGCGCCCCTCGGGGCGCAGCGCGCGACGCCCAAACCGAACGTCGTCCTCATCATGATGGACGATCTCGGCTACGGAGACCTCGGCAGTTACGGTGCGCCCGACGCGAAGACGCCGAACATCGATCGTCTCGCGCGCGAGGGGGTGAGGCTTACCGACGCGTACGCGAACGGAGTAGTCTGCACCCCTACTCGGGCGGCGCTCATCAGCGGCCGCTATCAGCAGCGATTTGGACTCGAGCACGCCCTGACGCTCGCCGACACTGCTCTCGGATTGCCTGTCACCGGAACGTCGTTGCCCGCGCTGCTCAAGGCGAACGGGTATGCGACGGCACTCATCGGCAAATGGCATCTCGGCTTCAGGCGCGAGTTCGGACCTCTGGCGCACGGCTTCGATGAGTTCTTTGGATTCCTGGAAGGTGCGCACGACTATTACGTCGGCGGGCTTTATGAGGACACGACGCCGGTAAGCCCCCACGGCTATTTGACCGACGAGATCACGCGGCGCTCTGTCAATATCATCCAACGCCGGCGTGCCACTCCCTTCTTTCTCGAGGTGGCGTACAACGCGGTGCACTGGCCGTTCCAGCCGCCGAATCGGCCGCCGACCGACACAGTTGGCCGCAGAGGCCCGCGGATGTTTCAGCTCCCGATCGATTCCGTCCCCGCGACGAGAGCGGATTACGTACAGATGCTCGAGCGCGCCGATGAAGGAGTTGGAAAGATTCTCGCCGCCCTCGAGCAGCAAGGACTCGCTCGAAACACCCTGGTAGTCTTTACCAACGACAACGGCGGCGAGTGGTTGTCGCGCAACGCGCCATTTTTCCATCGCAAAGGTACTGTGTGGGAAGGAGGGATCCGCGTACCTCTCATCGTCCGGTGGCCGGGCGAGCTGCCTGCCGGGAAAACGTCCGGGCAAGTCGCGCTGACCATGGATGTCACTGCGTCGATCCTCGCGGCGACCGGCGCCAAAGTGCCGCAGAGCTATCGGCCGGATGGCATCGACATTTTCCCCATCTTGCGAGGCGCAACGCCGATCGTCGAACGCCAGGTTTTCTGGCGCACACAGTCAAACCCGAGGAGTCAGCAGCGGGCGGTGAGATCGGGCCGCTGGAAGCTCCTAATGCTCCTGGTCGATGGAAGCCCCCAGTTCTTCCTGTATGATCTCTACGCCGATCCCGGAGAACGGAATGATCTCGCCGCGCAACGTCCGGACCTGGTGCGCTCGCTCTGGCGTCTGATCCAGGACTGGCAGAAAGACGTCGACGAAGAGGCGCGGAAATCGAGCAAGACGGGCAGCTAACTGGCGTCCATCGAGTGCCGAACGAGGCATGGCGCTTATCTTTAGGCTGTGACGACACTCCGACATCCCGATTTCACAAATCCCGAGCTCGCCAACGCTCCCGACGCGACGTTCGTCCCCGCGCCGGCAGATGGCGTGCTGCCGGAGAATTTCTTCTCCACCACCAATCTTCCCACCTACGTCCGCATCAAGGGTGCGTGGCGGATGCCACGCGAGCCCAGGATGGACGCGGCGCTCGTGGTCGATGACGATGGGCTCTGGATCAGGGAAGGGCGGAGGCTGAAGAAGGGCGACATGGTCGCCATCGGCAGCGCCGAGGACGGAAGCGAAGGAATATACGTCCACACAGGATCCTTCCTCGCCGACGAAGAAGGCGAATTCAAGTTCATGACGAGCGAAGTGTCGCGGGAAAAGCCGATCGACTATTCGCTGATGGCGAACATTCTGATTCAGGAGAGAGACCGCGGCGGCTATCCCATCTGGGTGACGGGACCGGCGTTGGTGCATTCGCGAGCGCGTGCCGACATGGTCTGGTTCATCGAGAACGGATTTGTCTCAGCGCTCCTCGCCGGCAACGCCGTCGCGGTTCATGACATCGAGGCGTCGATCTTCGGCACTACGCTCGGAATGACGCGGACGGGCGAGGCGACGACGGGCGGCCACGGGCTCCACATGCGCGCGATCAACAAAGTGCGCGCCGCCGGCTCGATCTCGAAGGCGGTTGAGCAAGGTGTGATCAAGGACGGCATCATGCACGCGTGCGTCTTACGGGGCATTCCGTTCGTCCTGACGGGATCAATCCGGGACGACGGCCCACTGCCGGAGGTGATTACCGACACGCTGGCGGCGCAGGACGCGATGAAACGGCACACGACTAGAGCGACGATGGCGGTGCTGATCGCCACAGCACTGCACGCGATTGCGACCGGAAACATGCTTCCGGCCTTCGTGACCGAGCAGGACGGCTCCATGCGCGAGCTTCCGACCATCTGCGTCGACTCATCGGAGTTCGTCGTCAGCAAGCTCAAGGACAGGGGCACCCACCAGGCCTTCGGCGTGGTGACGAACGCTCAGGATTTCATGCACATTCTCAGGTTGTACGTGGAGCGTGAGCTCACCGACAGGAAGGCGTCGAAGTCCGGCGCTCAAACTTCAACGGTGCGGGCGTGATCGAGACCACTGAGAGATTTCTGCGCGACATCGCCGACCGGATCGGACTCGATGCGGTCGACGAGGTGAGACTGTTTCCGCCGCTCCGTCAATCGGGGGTCGAGACGGGCGTCGCGGTCGTCGCGGCCCTACCACTTCCACCCGAACCGGCGCACGTGCACGAGCCCGACGAGCCGCCCGAAGCGCTGAGCGAGAGCGCGGGCGACGAGTTCCTCCCGATCGAGGAGGAGGATCGTGAGATCATCGTGCATCGTCATACGGTATTCACCGCGCGCTACCGCCACACGCTCAAGGGCCCCGACCGGGGCAAATGGGAAGTCGACGTCCAGGCCGAGGCCGATGCGCCGCTCGTCACTCTCGATCAGGTTATTAGAGGGGTAATGAAAAGAGCGGGGGAGCCGTTCGAGCCGGAGAAGATCTCGGCTACTGCGTTTCGGACGATCGTAGAAGGCATGGCGCCGAGCATCTCGGCATAGCTGTCAGCTTTTCGCGCGGCTGCGATTTGCATCGCTGGTTTTGGTCGGCGAGGGTGTCCTCACGGCGACGACGCTCGCTCGGGCGGAGCCCCTAACTACGCTCCCTCGCTCCGCTCGGTCGCGGGTCTCCTGGTCGCTCGCTGAACGTCGCCTTAGAGGACACCCTCGCCTCCCGGCACAGTGTCGTAACTGCAGCGGCGCTTAGCGCCGCGTGTCCGCGCGTGTGCTCGGTCTCGCGCGGTGGGACACGTACAATGCCGAGCTTTGCTCGGCCCGCTGCGCGGAGGCGCTAGGCATACAGGCGCCGACGCGACAGAACTCGAGGGAGCTGGGCAGGTGTATCCTCGTAGGCGCTTTCCAAAGCGAGCGCGAGGAGGAGACCCGCGACCGAGCAGAGCGAGGGAGCGTAGTTAGGGGCTCCGACCAAGCGAGCGTAGCGCCGAAGAGGATACACCTGCCCGGC
>Ga0193723_1000097_pt1 | contig 29062 bp, 20 predicted proteins | sample H2m2metaG_FD_143042 | JGI IMG/M metagenome (GOLD analysis project Ga0193723, IMG submission 143042) | Soil microbial communities from a riparian zone of the East river system, Colorado, United States - H2m2 | ecosystem: Environmental > Terrestrial > Soil > Riparian zone | place: USA: East River...
GACCCCAAAAACCCAGACGTCGTGTACACCGTCAACACGGCGATGTACAAGTCGACCGATGGCGGCACCACCTTCACCGGCTTCAAGGGCGCGCCCGGCGGCGACGATCCGCAGCAGATGTGGATCGACGCCACCAACGGCCAGCGCATGTTGCTGGGACTCGATCAGGGCGCGGTCGTGACGCTCGACGGCGGGGCCACGTGGAGCTCGTGGTACAATCAGTCCACCGACCAGATCTATCACATCACCGTCGACAACTCGTTTCCCTACTGGGTGTACGGCTCGCAGCAGGACGCGGGCGCCATCCGCACGCGCAGCCGGGGCAATCTGGGCGCCATTACGCCGCTCGACTGGAATCCGGTGTCCGGCTGGGAGTGGGGCACCACGATTCGCTGAATCCCAACGTCCTCTACGCCAGCGGCTCGGGGATTTTAAAGATCACCTACCCGAGCGAGCAGTGGATCAACGTCAGCCCCAACGTCGATCCCGGTCTCTACGGACGCACCACGATCTCTCAGCCCCTCGCTTTTGCGCCGTGGAACCAGCACGAGCTGATCGCGGCGTTCCAGTTCCTGATGGCGACCACCGACGGCGGGATGCACTGGACCAAGCTCTCGCCCGACCTGGGTTATCCCAAGGATGTCGCGCCGCCGCCCGACAGCATGCGCGGGCGCGGCGCGCCCGGGGCTCCCATCGGCGGCGCGATCCAGTCGCTGGCGCTGTCCACGGCAAAGCGCGGCGTCATCTGGGTCGGCACCAACAACGGCCTCATCAAGCTGACGACGGACGAGGGCAAGACCTGGAATGACGTGACGATTGCGGGCCTGCCGATCACCGGCCGCGCCGACATCCTGGCAATTGACGCGTCTCCCCTCGATGCCGCGACCGCGTACGTGGCCGCCGACCTGCACGGCACGGGCGACTACAAGCCGTACTTCTTCCGCACTCACGACTACGGCAAGACGTGGACGGCGATCGTGACCGGCCTGCCCACGGACCAGCCCAGTGGCAGCTTCGCTCGCGTGATCCGCGCCGACACCAAAAAGGCGGGGCTGCTGTTCGCGGGGACCGAGAGCGGGATGTACGTCTCATTCGACGACGGCGACAATTGGCAATCGCTGCAGCTCAATCTTCCCAACACGTCCTACCGCGACATCGTGATTCACGGCAATGACCTGGTCGTGGGGACGTACGGCCGCGGCATCTGGGTGCTCGACGACTTTTCGCCGCTGCGCCAGATCGCGCCTACGACGGCCGCCGAGCCGGCGCATCTATTCGCCCCCGGCGACGGCGTGCGGGTGCGGCGCAACGTCGGCGCGGACACGCCGTTCCAACCCGAAGTGCCGCACGCCCTGAACCCTCCTGATGGCGCCCTCATCTATTACTGGCTGGCGGCGCAACCCGCGGGGGAGATCACGATCGATGTTGTCGACGCAGGTGGTACGGTCTTGCGCCACCTGACGAGTGCGCCCGTCGCGCCCGTCAAAGAGGCCGCGCAGCCGCCCGAGCCCAGCTGGTGGATCGCCATACCGCTCCGGCTGCCCACCACGGTGGGGTTGAACCGCGTGAATTGGGATCTTCGCACCGACGACCCGCCGGCGTTCTCGCATTCGTTTGAGATCAACGCGAATCCCGGGCTCACGCCGCCGTCGCCCGAAGGGCCGCTCGTGCCGCCGGGCGTGTACACCATCAGGTTGACGGTTGCCGGTAAGACATACACGCAGCCCGTGACCGTCGTGAACGATCCGCGCTCTCCCGCCACCGTTGCCGACGTGCGCGCGCAGTACGGCTTGCAGACAAGGATCGTGGCCGCCATGCAACTGTCCTGGGACGGCTACGAGCAGGTCGCAGCGATGCGCGCGCTGGTCGCAGCGGATACGGCATTACCGGCGGCGAAAGCGTTCGATTCGACGCTGGCGGCCGTAGGCGGCAATCTGGAACGCGGCGGCGGCGGATTCGGTGGGTTCGGCGGCGGCCCGGCGCCGGCGCCGACGTTCGTGCGCCTGAACGGCAATCTTGCGAATCAGATCAACACGCTCGAGAACGGCGACCTGGGGCCAACCACGGCAATGCAGCGCGCCTACGTCGCCGTGTGTACGGACTTGAAGACCGCAGTGACGACGTGGACGGGCATCAACGGCGCGCCGCTCGCCGCGTTCAACGCGGAGCTCACGCGCAACAATCTGAAGCCGATCCCGGCGGCGACTCGCGTTCTGACGGCGCCGGTGTGCGGAGGGCCGTGAGCCGCGCTCGCGTGACACGAGTCACACTCCGTTGGCCCGCGCGACGACGAATTCGATACACGTGACATGTTCCGCGCGCCGCTGGTCGGTGTAGTATCGAGATCGATCGGCACTCAGTCCAGAACTCCGGAGGTGTCATGCATCCAACACGGTCTGTTCTGCTCCTCGCCCCTGTGGCGCTCCTGCTCACTGCCTGCGACTCAACTGCCCCACGACCACTCCAACGCATCAACCTGTCGACGACGATCGGCTCGGCGGCGGCTTCCGCCACGCCCGGCATCGTCGCGGACCTCATCGTCAGCGGTACCGGCGGCTCAGTGCGCATTACGTCGGCGCAGATGACGCTGTCGCACATCAAGCTGGCGAGCGACACGGCGTGCGCCGCTGACGACGACGAACGCGAACACGCCGACAGCAACGAGACGGCGGCCGATACTAACGAGACCGACGCCGACCACGACGATGGCGACGACAACGACGAGCACGAGTGCGAGCCCATCCGCGTCGACCCGGTCCAGGTCAACCTGCCGCTCGACGGGACAACCCAGGTGATCCTCGACGCCATGGTCCCCGCGGGCAGCTACCTGGGGCTGCGGGCCAAGCTCGAGCGTGTCAACGTCGTCGGGGTGTTCACTGACGCGGGCGGCACGGACCACGCGTTCACGTTTACGTCAGATGCGCACGCGCATGTGTCGGTGGACTTTGCCAGCCCCATGGCGGTCAGCGCCAGCACCACGAATCTCACGATCGACGTGGACGTGGCCAGCTGGTTCAAGGACGCGTCGGGCGCGATCCTCGATCCCAGCAACGCGGAGAATCAGGAGGCGATTGAACACGCGATTCGCGCCTCGTTCCACGCGTTCCAGGACGACAACCACGACGGCGACGACGATCATGAGGAGGAGGGGGAGGGTCACTAACCGACCCTGACCGAGAAGCCCCGCAGCGGCGGTCGCTGCGGGGCTTCTTTTTCTCCCGACCTGTCGGACGCTTAGCGGTTGATCCAGTAGGACAGCTTCACCAGGAAGCTGTTATCGGGCCGCAGATTGAACAGATCGTTCAGATCGCCGCTGAAGGTGCGTGTCCCTTCGATCCCGGTCGATCCCTGCCGGCCCTGACTCCATACGACAAACAGGGTGGAGCCCGGCCGGTACTCCCACCGGAACACGACGTTTGAGCGAAACTGCTTGTAGTTGAACCCGCCGATGTTGTTCGTGTAGGCGGTGTCGCCGTAGGCCTGGTAGCGGCTTGCGTAGTCCGCCGCGCGCGGCGTCGCCGACAGCTCGCGGACGGTGCTGAACGTTCCCTTGGCAACGAAGGGCTGCGCGTACACCTGGAGCGACATGCTGGCGGTGAAGGGATAGGTAAACCGCATCGTCAGCGCGAGCTGTTTCTGTTCGAGGTGGCCGAACAGATAGTGGGTCACGTTGCTCGTATCGGTCGTGGAGCCGAGCGATTGCAGGTCGTTGGTTCGGCGCGAGTAGCTGGGCGACACCGACGCCGTCACGCGCGACGCGATCTTGAAATCGATCTCGGGCGAGAAACTAAAGTTGCGCGAGCGCCCCCCGTTGCTCCGGGACCAGTTGAACCAGAGGTAGGGCACGATGGCCTTGCGATCATCGCCATTGATGCCGAGCCAAGGCGCGATGTAGGAATCCTGGCGCACCGCCGGGCCGCCGCGCGCGCAGTCGTAACAGTACGTAGTGCCGAGCTGCCCAATCGTGCCGCCGACGTGCAGCGACCAGGTGTTCCGGAATGTGGTGTGCGTGTTGGTATTGAACGCGCGCTCCTCGGGGAGCCCCGCCGTGGTCCAGTACTGCCACCAATTGAAATTCCATTGGAAGCGCTGATACAGCTTGCGCGTGTGACGATCGAAGTAGCCCGCCCACGTGCTCCATGCCATTTGGTCGGCGCGCTGCAGGTAGCCCAGGTCGTTGATCTCGAACCCGGGGGAGCGACGCTCGACGTTTGTCTGAAAAATCAGATGGTTGCCGCCGACCTTGCCGAATTGGAGTCCCTCGGCGTCGCCGGAGAGTGATGTGCGCGTCGAATCGAACCGCAGGGCGTCGGGCCGTTGGTAATAGTGCGTGGCGCTCTGCTGCGTGTTGGAGATTGCCTGGGCGGTGCCCGCGACGCGGCTGAAGTCGACCGTACCCGAGAGCTCGTAGCGGCCGCCCGGAAAACGATGGCGGAAGTCCAGGGCTCCCACGTACGCGCTCGAGTGCAGGTATGCGTTGCTCCAGGAATCGTTGTCGCGGTTCACGCCGGTCACGATGCCGCCGATGCTGCTCTCGCCGCCCCGCAGATCCTGCCGTAAGCGCACGACGCCGTAGTTGGTCGCCGGCTCAATCGTCACGCCGCCCACGCCGACCTCACGACCGGTCACGGCGTCCAGCGCCCCGATTGTCAGGCCCCCGGGCAGGCGGCCGGTGAGCTTCGCGGCGCCGAGGATCGTTGTAAACGCCGGAGACGTGGTGTCGGAGTAGACACCGGACAATTCGGGTGCGCGTCCGATGCGGCGTGAGTAGACGAGTCCTTCACCCGTCGAACAATCGTTGACTGCCGTGCAGTTGACGTTCCACTGAAACTGTCCAGCGCCCTGCACGAAGAATGGCCGCTGCTCGCGGAAGAACGTCTCGAACGCCGAGAGATTGAGCACGCCGGGGTCGGCCTCGACCTGGCCGAAATCGGGGTTGATCGTCGCGTCGAGCTTCAAATTCGACGCCACGCGGTACTTGAAATCGCCGCCGACGGTGAGGTCCTGGCCGCGCTCGAGCGTGTTGTTGTTGATTTGGGAGACGTTTTTGGTGACGAAATAGGGCGCCGCCTCGAACCGGCGCGGGGTCTCGAGGTCCATCAAGTCCACGATCTCGCCGAACTGCGAGACGAATCCCGCCTGCGACTGGCGGATCAGGGGCCAGCTCACACGCTGCGCGTAGCGGTAGAGATCGCGGTCGACGGTGAAGCCGAAGGTATGCGAGCGCTGCCGGCCGTACGACAGCTGCGACAGGGGGATGCGAAACTCCGCCGTCCACCCGAGCGAGTCGATCCGCGTGGCGACGTCCCACACGGCATCCCACGCGAAGTCCTCGTTGCCGTCATTGTAAATCTGCGCGTCGAGCTTCACGCCCGATGGGTTGACGCCGAACTCGAAACCGGTGCGGCGGTCGTGATAGGAGTCGAGGAACAGCCACACCATGTCGGACGGTGTGAAGTAGTCGCGGCGCGCGAGCACCGTGATGATGCTGTCGGGGTGGGGATCGAAGCAGCGGACGAAGACGTACAGGTTGGCGGCGTCGTACGCGATCTTTGCCTCCGTCGGCAGCTTCGGGGGCCCGCCCTCACTGGGCCGCCACTCCTGGAACTGCGTGATCGGCGCCGCGTCCTTCCACACGGCGTCGTCGTCGCGGCCGTCGAGTACCGGCTGCTGCGACGCGTGCGCCGCTTTGACGCTCTTCGCTATGACTGCCAGCGAATCTGCGGGGCGTGCGGGTGTGTGGTCGGGAGACTGTAGGGCAAGCGTGACGGCGGCAAAGAGCGGCGCTGCAAACAGCATGGCAGATCCCAGGTGGTTTCATGGTTGGATGACGGAAGGGCGAAAATGGTTGTTTCATGACATCTGACAAAAACGGCGAGCCGAGTTGGCTCGCCGCTTTCGACCGGTTTGGGCGTTGCGGAATGCTACCGCGCTCGGCCCAGCTCCCGCACGACTCCAGCGACCGCGCGCACTTTCGCGTCATCCGCCGCGCCTGCGGCGTCACGATCGAGCTGTCCGGCAAGGGTGTTCAGCGCGGTCCGCCGGGCTGCGCCTGATGCCCGTTCGGCACTCGCGAGCGCCGCCCGCACCGCGGTGATGCGATCAGCGGCGAGGCCGTGCGAGCGCTCGAGCTGATCGACGTACGCCCCCGCCACCACGAAGCTCGCCGGCCAGGTCGCACGCTGCTGATCCTGTACGTTCTGATAGGCGAACTTCACCAGCTTCGCCGCGTCGATTTCGTTCTGCGTGAGCAGCGCGCTCGGCCGTAACTCGAGCACGTCGAGCCCGCGCATGATTTCGGTGCTGTAGATGTACCCGTTGTACCAGTATGCCGACCAGCTCCCCGCGATTTCGAGCTTGGTCGAATCCATCGGGCCCCGATCGAAGTAGGCGATCTCGGTCGGGTGCGCAGCATCGGTGTAGTCGACGATCGACACGCCGGCCTGATACCAGCCCTGGACCATGATGTCGCGGCCGGGGACGGGAATCAGGTTGCCGTTGTGCGCCACGCAGTTTTCGGTGGTGGTCTGGGGAGCAGGCACCTTGTAGTAGTTCCGGAAGGTCAAGGCGCGCTTGTTCTCGATCGTGAAGATCGCATCGGCGCCCCACTCGGGCTTGTCAGTCACCCGGCAGCGCGGCGACACGCCGCCACCCCACTCGTCGGTGAAAATCACCTTGCTCGCGTCGTTGTTGAACGTCGCCGAATGCCAGTAGGCGAAGTTCGAGTCGGACGCGGCCGCGACGCGCACCGGGTGCGCGGGATCTCTGATGTCCAGCAGCAAGCCGTAGCCCGCGCACGCGCCGCCAGCGACGCCCATCTGGGGGTACACCGTGATGTCGTGGCACTGATCGGGGCCATGCCGGACGCCGCCCGGGCCCATCGGCGCCTTGAACATCGCATCGACGATGCCCTGGATTGAGCCGCGCAGCGCGGTGCTGTCCACGCCGGTGGGCGCGCCGGTACCGCCGCGACTCTTGACCATGCTGTCGAGCATTGCGTTGACGAAGGGCGGCGGTGCGACGACCGGCGACCCCTGGAACGTGACGACGAACGCGCCGGTCGCTCGCGCGGAATCCGCTTCACGCTGTGCGAGGGCGAGATCGGCCGGGCTGGCGCCATGGGACGCGGGGTCGGCCAGTGCCTCGAAGATCCGCGGCCGGCTCACGATGGCGGCCTGCTCGGGATGAGCGAGCGGCACGCGGATGATGTCGATCCGGAACCGCGCCGAGGCGGTGTCCTGCTCCGGCAGGGCGGACGAGCAGCCTGCGAGCTCCTCGGCGGGACGCACCCCCGCCTGGCCCGAGACATAGATGTAGACGACGGTCGTGTCTTTGGGATCGACGACCAGCGTATGCGTGTGCGAGCCGCGGCAGGTCTGTACGTTCGCGAGGATGCGCGGATGCGTGAGATCGCTGATGTCGATCACGCGCACGCCGCGGAAGCGCAGTGGACTGGCGTGCTCGCTCACTCCCTGGGTTCCGCAATCCACGCGTCCGTTTCCAGACTCAGCGGAGAGGAACAGCAGGTTCCTGTAGACCGACACGTCGTTTTGCTGCTCGGGGCACGTCTCGGCATGAATCAGCCGCGGGTGGAACGGATCCGCGACGTCCCAGATCGAGTACCCCTGGAAGTTGCCCTGGAACAGTGTCGTCCCGCGGAACGCCAGGTCGGAGTTCATGTAGTTGAAATCGCCCGGCTCGGCGGGAATGAAGTTCGCGGGCGGCCGGCTGGTCGAGACGAGTCGAAGATTCCACGTGGCCTGGGCGGCATCCCACCAGCCGGCTTTGAGTCCCACTCTGGGGTCGCGGGGCGGTGGGGGTTCCGGATTCTGCGCTGACAACAACGAGGTGAAGAGTACCGCCGATGCGAAAACGACTCCAGCCAGGCGCCGCGTGATCACGATGGTTTCTCCGGTCGAGCGAGGGACGTACCCCAAAAACGCAAAACGGAATTGATCGCCCGTTGATCGAGAGCGCAAGATTGCTTGCGATGCCCGCCGAGCGCACCTACGTTCCAAACATGATCAGTCCGCTCATGACGGCTGAGGAGCTGCTTCAGACGAATGTCCCGAACAAGTGCACGGAGCTCGTGCGCGGCGTACTGATCGTGCGTGAACCGCCCGGCGGTCGTCATGGCGCCGTTGCCGCGGAATTGTGCCGCGCAATCGGGAACCACGTTCAAGCGAACCAACTCGGCACCGTTTACACGGAAACCGGATTCACACTCGCCAGGAATCCGGATACGGTGCGTGGTCCCGATGTGGCGTTCGTGCGGAAGGATCGAACGGAGAATCCTGTGCCGGTGGGCTTTCCCGAATTCGCTCCGGACCTCGCCGTCGAAGTCCTCTCTCCAGGGGATCGTCCTGGCGTAACACTCGCCAAGATCGGCGACTGGCTCGACGCCGGTGCGCGGTTGGTATGGGTGATCGACCCCGAACGGCGAATTGCACGCGTGTATCGCCGAGATGGAAGCGAAACCATCATTGGCACCGACGCGCAGCTGGACGGTGAGGACGTGCTCCCCGGCTTTAGCTGCCCGCTCGCGGCGATCCTCTAGTTCGAGAGCACCACCGTTTGGATGGAATGCGGACGCGAGCTGATCTGCACCGATGCAGCACCGAGGACGACGTTGTAGTCTCCCGCCTTATCCGTCGGGTTCATGACGACCACGACGACCGTGCCGTCCGGGTTCACGAACGCGGTGGTGAGCAGCATGCTGCGGCTCGGTACCGCCAGAATCCTTCTGGCGGCGGGCCGGATGAATTTCGAAAAGTGACCGATGTAGTAGTAGGAATTGGTGTAGATGAGCGCGCCGGTCCGCGTATCGGCATGGATCGGCGCAAAGCAGAAGTTCCCGACGTGGTTGGGTCCGCCGCGTTCGTCGAGCAGGATGTTCCAATCGGTCCACCCCTCGGCCCCGGAATTGAAATCGTTGATCATCGAACGGCCGTACGCCTCGCCGAGGCTCCAGCGGCCGTACGCTGTGGAGTCGAAGTTCGCCGGCGTGCCCTCGGTGAACAGGATGTGCTTGTTGGGCCAGAGCCTGCTCACCTGCGCGACGTTGCCGTACATCTGCGTCCCACCCGACCAGTCCTCGTACCAATGGAAGGCGATGCCCCAGGCGTACCGCGCCGCCGCCGAATCGTCGAAGATCGCCAGGGCCCGCTGGATGATGAGGTCCCGGTTATGGTCCCAGACCATGATGTGAACGTCGCGCAGTCCCTGCTGCCACATCGCCGGACCGAGATGGTTCTTGAGAAAGTCCCGCTCGTCCGCCGCCTGATAGATGCACGATTCCCACGTTTGCGTTGCCATCGGCTCGTTCTGAATCGTGATGCCCCAGACCGGCACGCCTGCTTGCCGGTAGTGCTGGATGAACTTCGTGTAATAGCGAGCCCAGGCGTGCGCGTACTCGGGGCGCAGATGGCCGCCGTGCAGCATGTCGTTGTTGTCTTTCATGAACGCGGGCGGGCTCCACGGACTGGCAAACAGTTTGAGTCTGTTGCCGCTCGCCGCCATCGCGCGCTTGATCAGAGGAATCTTGTAGCGCAGGTCGTGCGCCACGGAGAACGAGGTCAGCGCCGAGTCGCCCTCCGTCACGTAGGTGTACATGTCGCTCGAGAAGTCGCAGCTGTTGATGTTCGTCCGGCCCAGCGTGTAGCCGATCCCGCCGTCGGTGCTGTAATACGCCCGGATCACTTCGTCCTGCCGCGCTGCCGGCAGCTTTGCAAAGGTCTCCGCGGCGGCATCGGTCAACGCCCCGCCGATCCCAGTCATCGACTGGAACGTTTTCCGCGGATCCACGAAGACGTACACCTTGCCTTCCGAGGTCGGTCCTGAAGGCTTGAACGTCACGGTGTCGGTGGGCGTCAGCCGGAAGCTGGTGCTCTCGGCCGTCGTGTAGACGATCGCGCGCCGCTGCGCATCGGGGTGCTGCGCCAGGAGGAAGAGGGCGAGCAGAATCACGTTAGGCCTCGAGTTTCGAAAAGCGCCACGCACCGAAGATTACGAACAGGACCCCAACGCCCAGCAGCACCGCAACGTCCAATCCGACGCCGAAATGCGTCCTTCCGGTCAGCAGACCGCGCACGCCGTCGACGCCATACGTGAGCGGATCGATGCGCGTGAGCGCCGCCAGGACCCGCGGCAGCCCGTCGAGGGGATAGATCGCACCGGAGAGAAAGAAGAGCGGCATCACGAGAAAGTTCATGACCATCTGGAAACCCTGCATTTCCTTGATGCTCGATCCGATTGCCGTCGCCAGCGCCGAGAAGATCACGGCGATCAGCGCAATCACCAGAAACGCGAGCGGCACCGCGAGGAGACTCTCCGGGCGGAACCCGGCGATGAGCGTGACCACGAAAATCAGCGCGCCCTGCAGGACCGCGACGGTCGCGCCGCCGAGGGTGCGGCCGATCATGATGAGCAGGCGTGGCACCGGGGCGACGAGAGTCTCTTTCAGGAATCCGAATTGGCGGTCCCACAGCATCGCGATCCCGGAGAACATCGCCGTGAACAGCACCGTCATACCGATGACGCCGGGCGCCATGAACTGGAGGTACTTGCCCTCGCCGGCGCGCTGAAAGACGGGTCCCAGGCCGAACCCGAGCACGCCCAGGTACATCAGCGGGGAGCCGAGGGAGGCGACGATCTGCACGCGCGAGCGCAGGTACTTCTTCACCTCGCGCAGCCACAGGACATAGATGACGCTCATGCGCCTATCGTCGCCAGACCCGGGACACCTGCCGCATCTGGTCGGCGGCGGTCGCACTCTCATCCCGAATCGTCGTGCCGGTGAGTTGGAGGAAGGCCGCTTCGAGCGAATCGGTGCCGGTCTGCTGCTTCAGCTCCGCGGAGGAGCCGGTGGCGACGATGCGCCCATGATCGATCACGGCGATGCGGTCGGCCACGCGGTCGGCTTCGTCCATGTAATGGGTCGTGAGAAACACGGTGACGCCCTCGGCTTTATTGAGGTTCCGCACGAGGGTCCACATCTGATTACGGCTCTGCGGGTCGAGGCCGAGCGTCGGCTCGTCCAGAAACAACACCTTCGGGGTGTGCAGCAGCCCGCGGGCAATTTCGAGGCGGCGTTTCATTCCGCCCGAGAACGTCTTCACGAGGTCGGTGTGCCGGTCCCACAGCTCGAACATCTTGAGCAGGGTCTCGGCCCGCTCCCGCCGGATCTGGCGCGGCACATGATACAGCACGCCGTGGATATCCATGTTTTCCCACGCCGTGAGCTCGCTGTCGAGGCTCGGATCCTGGAACACGACGCCGAAGCGCCGTCGCACCTCGGTGGCATGGGTGGTGGGATCGAGCCCGTCGAGCTCGAGCGCCCCGCTCGTGGGGTGCAGGAGCGTCGTGAGCATCTTGATGGTCGTCGTCTTCCCGGCGCCGTTCGGGCCCAGAAAAGCGAAGATCTCACCGGGGTGCACATCGAAGGAGACGTCGTTAACCGCCGTGACCTTCCCGAACGATTTAACGACGTGCTGGACGCGGATGATCGGATGGTCGCTCAAGCCGGAAAAATCTACTTCATGCCTCCCGTTTGCGCCGCGACCGTTTCTCCGGTGCGCGCTGCTCGCTCGTGCCGCCGACCACGACCTGGTTCCGGCCTGCATTCTTTGCCTTATACATCGCCGCGTCGGCGGTCGCGATCAGCTCCTCGGGAGAATCGCCGCCGTCGGGATACTCGGCCAAGCCGATGCTCAGCGTGAGATTCCCCTCGCCGAGATCCTCTGCCGCCACCCGGGCGCGAATACGCTCAGCCACGAGCACCGCCGTCGCCATGTTCGCCTCGAGCAGCATTACCACGAACTCTTCGCCCCCGTAGCGCGCCACGCAGTCCACCTGGCGCGTCGTGCGGCGAAAGACTTCCGAGATCTTCACGAGCGCCGCGTCACCGGCGAGGTGGCCGTGCGTGTCGTTGTACTGCTTGAAATGATCGACGTCCGCCAGCAACACCGAAAATGCGCGGCGCAGGCGGCGCGAGCGTTGGACTTCGCTCGCCAGCGTCCCCATGAGGTGGCGGCGGTTGTAGAGCCCGGTCAGGGAATCGGTGAGCGACAGCTTCTCCAACTCCCCGTGACTCTCTTTCTCGCGCAACCGCGTGACGAGTGTGTTGAACGCCCGCGTCAGGTACCCGACCTCGCCGCTGCCGGCGGCGGGCAGCTCGACGCCAAGGTCGCCGGCCGAGACGCGGGCCGCGGCGGCGGTCAGCCGTTCGAGCGGGCGGGTGATGAACAGGCCCACCGTGACCGCCACGAGTCCCACTCCCAGGACCAGTCCGAAAAGCAGCAGCACCGTGCGGGTCCGCAGCGCGCCGGCCTGGCGGGAGGCCTCGGCACGAGGGGCTTCCGCGACCGCTGCCCAGCGGAGCTGGGGGATCCGGCGCAGCACCGCGACCACCTCACGCCCGCGGGGACGCGTCTGGACGACGGTCTGGCCTTCGCGTTCGATGAGCTCTCTGGTTGTCGCATCCAGCAATGTCGTCTTCATCAGATCGGCGGAGCTGCCTGCCGAGCTGATCACGACGTGTCCCTGCTCGGTGATCAGGTACAGCTCTCTTGACCCGCCCGCGGACAGCTGGTCGAGAATGTCTTTGATGCCGTCCAGGCTGACCTTGGCGGCCAACGCGCCCAGAATTGCTCCGTCATCTCGTCGGATCGGGACCACGAGCACCATCACCGCCTTGCCTAACCCGGCGTCCCAGAAGGGTTCGCCCGCGAGCGCGTCCCGGGTCCGCAGGTCGCTCATGCGGTCTGCGGACAGTCGAAAACCGGTCCGGCTGCCGCTGCTCGTCAGCACCTGGCCGTCTTGTCCGACGATGGCCAGGCCTTCGTGGCCTGAAAGATTTTGGCGGATGGAATTGAGGTAGTCGCGGAGCCGGACGAGGGACTGCGCCGCGCCGCGCCCCGTGGTTCTGGCGAGATTGTCCGACACGACATAGGGGCTCGCTCTGAGCCGCAAATCGTACAGCCGCTGATCCAGCCATACGCCCATCTCGCGGGCCCCGTCCGAGCTCGTAGCACGGAGCTCGAGCGCGACGCGGTCATTCAGCGCCCGTTGGTTGCCCCCGTACAACATCACGGTCATGGCGAGGGTCGCGACCAGCGTCGCCACCACGGCGAACACCACAAACTTGCCCCTCATGGTGTCGAGGCGCAGCGTGCGCAGCGATCGAACGATTTGTTCCCAGAGGCTCACGGAAATCGCTTGAATAGACACAGCAACATTCACTTTCGACCCGGCAATGCCAAGTGCCCGCCGTCACCGCGCCTTAAGCCCTGGGAGCTGCCGGTTTTGCCTCGTAGATGAACTCGTAATAGTCGCGCATCGTCAGGCCTGCCGCCGCCGCCTCGTCCACGATGACGATCGCGTCGCGGTGCAGCTGCAGCGCGCTGGCGGTCACCATGCTGGTCACCGGTCCCTCGACTGCCTGGGCGACCGCCTTTGCCTTGGCCTCGCCGCTCGCTACCAGTAACAGCTTGCGCGCATCGAGGATCGTGCCCACGCCCATGGTGATGGCATAGACCGGCACGTCCTCGCGGCGATCGAAGAACCGGGCGTTGTCGTCAATCGTCTGCTTGGACAACGTCTTGAGGCGAGTGCGTGAGCTCAGCGAGCTGGTCGGCTCGTTGAAGGCGATGTGCCCATCGGTGCCGATGCCGAGGATCTGCAAGTCGATTCCGCCGCAATCCGCGATGCGCTTTTCGTACCACTCGCAAAAGGCCGGATAGTTGCTCGTGGTCCCTGACGGGATGTTGATGTTATGCGGCGGGATGTTGACATGCCGGAAGAAGTGCTCGTGCATGAAGAAGTGGTAACTCTGCGGGTGATTCACCGGGAGGCCGACGTATTCGTCCAGATTGAACGTCGTGACGCGGGAGAAGTCGAGCTGCTCCCGCTTGTGCAGCCGCACGAGCTCCTGATAGAGGCCCAGGGGCGTAGACCCCGTCGCCATGCCGAGCACGGCGCTCGGCTTGGTGTTGAGCAATTCCGCGACGATCTGCGCGGCGGCCTTGCTCATCTGCTCGTAGTCGCGCTGGACAATGACTTCCATAGAGGCCCTTGAGTAGGGGCGCAGCATGCTGCGCCCCTACCGGTCAGGGGGGTGAGGACTACATGCCGCGCCGCTGCGCCGTGGGCGGCAGCAGGCCGTTCAGACGCAGGTAGTTCGATTCCTGGCTGTAGTGATCGGCCCAGTCACCCACGGTGATGAGAATGGCGCTCGCGCGCGACACGGGGTTGGGGCCGAAGAACGTCATCTGCTCCCCGAGCTTCGAGTCGTCGAGATGCGCGAACGCCGACTCACAGAACGCAAACGTTTCCTTCAGCCGGGCGACGAGCTGCTCCTTCGTCATCGTCGTGTCCACCGCCGGCCGCTGCGGCGATGCAACGCCCGCGACCTTACCGCACAGGAAGTCATTCCCCTCGTTGGCGAGGTGGACCTGAATCGCGGCGAAACTCATCTGTGCGGGCGTCGGTCGGTAGCTGTACTTGTCCGCGGGCATCGCCTCGGCCGCGGCGATCAGGTTGCGCGCGGCGCCCTGCTCGATCTTGCGCAGCGCATCGGCCACCGGACTTGTCGACGCCGCGGGGGCAGCCATCGCGGTCGTGCCTTGTGCGGCGAGCGCTGCGGGCAGCACTGCGCACGCCATCATGAGAGCATAGGGTCGAACCTGCATCGTACACCTCCAATGAAGGAAAACATCAGTAGCTGCGCCCGAACCCGAACGGATACAACGGGCGCGCGCTGTCGTGCGGCATGTCCGGCCGCTGGGCGGCGACGGCTTCCATCGATGACGGCAGCTCGAACGGCAACTTCCCTTCGGGCCGGGCTCGGCCCGTCAGCACATCGATCAATGCTCCATCACTTACGCCAAAGTTGGCAAGGAGTGCCCGCGCCTTGGCCTGGAGCGGTGTCAGAATCGCGGGTCGGTCGAGGTACACGGTCACAACCGTGGGCACCACGGCGCTCACGCGCTTGAAGACTTCGTAATCAGAGTCGCCATTCTTGAAGGCGAGACTGCCCTCGTGCAGGAACTGGCCGAAGACGTACTGCGGGTGCAGCCGTTCGAATGGCGCGGTGAGTCGCATGATGGCGATATCGGCCTTGAGCGGATCTTGGACGACGGTCCAGTCTTCGCGCGCAACCGCATCCGGGTCGATGCCGTACAGATATACCCGCAGCGCGCGACCCCGCGGCATCCGCAGTGGCAAGGTCCGGCCCTTGTTCTCGAGCAGCACCAGGGCACGGTGCTGCGCGTCGAGCGCGGCGGCGCGGGAGGTGTCGTTCCCCACGATCCGGACCGCGGCCTCGGGATCGACGTAGGGATGCTCGAACAGGCCTTGCGCGAACTTCTGCGCAAGAATCCGCACCACCGAGCTGTCGAGCTGCGTCTCCGTCAGCTCCCCCGCGCGGACGGCGTCGACGAGCATGTCGGCGCGCTCGGTGCCCCCGAACTCGTCCACGCCCGCCAGCACCGCCTTCACGAACCGCGCGCGCATCGAGAGATCTTCGACGCCCCAGGGCATCCCCAGGTCGGCGAACGACGGGCGCTCACCCGCCGGCGCCCCGTCCTTGCAGCGCGCGTTGCAGTCCCAGGTGATCGCCCAGTCGGTGACCACGATGCCGCGGAAGCCGTAGCGCCCGCGCAGCATGTCGGTGAGCAGCTGGCGATTGTAGCCCGCGCCGACGGCCTCGATGGGCCTGCCGTCCCACGTGGCGCCCTGGAGGATCGAGTAGGTCGGCATCACGCCGGCGACATGGGCGGCAAAAGCGCCGAGGAATGGCTGCACATGGTAGGCGAGGTTGGGGCCGGTGAACGTGGCGAAGCGGCCGTAGTAGGAGTGGCTGTCGAAACCATCTTTTGCGGCGCCATACCCCACCCAGTGTTTCACGACCGTCAGGACGCTGCTGCTGTCCAGCCCGGTCTCGCCGTGCTGGAAGCCGGCGACGTACGCCCGGACCATACGTGCCGCGAGCGCGGCGTCCTCGCCGAAGGTGCCCGGGATGCGTCCCCACCGCGGCTCGGTCGCGAGGTCGGCCTGCGGCGACAGGGCCATGTGAATGCCGACGGCGCGGTACTCCTGGCGCGCGATGTCGCCGAACCGTCGCACGAGCGCGGTGTCCCCAATGGCGGCAAAGCCGAGGGCCTCAGGCCACTGGGAGAAGCGGTTCGATTGCACGCTTGCGCCGACGACGTACTGGAAATGGTTACGCGGGTCGGTGCTGATCGTGAGGGGAATGCCGAGCCGGGTGTTTTCGGCGATGCGTTGGAGCGCGTTGTTCTGGGTCGCGATCGATGCGGGATCGCCGCTGAGCCGCGTAATGGCGTTGGTGATTTTCACGCTGTCGATGAGCCGCCGATTGGCGGCGGTATCGTATTGCGCACCCATGCCGACGCCGCCGTTCGGGCTGGCGCTGCGCAGCGTGCCATGCATCATGGTACCGGCTTTTTCTTCCAGCGTCATGCGCCCGGCGAGATCGCGCGCGCGTAGCTCGGGGGGCAGCCGCCAGTCTTCGTACGGATCGAGGGCGCCGTTCTTGTTCAGGTCTTTGAATTGCAGCCCATCGTGCTGAAGCACCGGCGCCTGCACGGCGAGGAGCAGCAACGGCAGAAAGTTCACGGCGTGGATTTTGTCCCAATTGCGGGTGTGGCGCTAGTCGGGCATCGAGAAGCGAAAACGGCGCTCTCGAAAGAGCGCCGTTCTGTCCAAATGTACCGCGGTGGTTACGAGAGCTTGACGACGTTCTGCGCCGCCGGGCCCTTTTGGCCCTGCACGACGTCGAACTCGACGCGCTCGCCTTCGGCGAGAGACTTGAAGCCCTGCGCCTGGATTGCGGTGTGATGCACGAAGCAGTCCTTCTCGCCGTTCTCGGGCGTGATGAAACCAAACCCCTTCGCGTCGTTGAACCACTTCACGGTACCTGTGATACGTGCCATCTGATGAAACTCCTGTGCTAAAAACTGTTCCCGGCGTCGCGCGGCGTCACCATGCGGTGCGCCGCGACCTGTGATTCCGGCGCCGGTGAGCGAGGCCATAAAGAAAGAGGACCTGAGACGCTGTCCCAGGTCCTCGATCAGGCTGGCTTGTTCGCTCACATCAACTATCTCCAGATGGTCACGAAAAGTCAAGCGCCGAGATTCTACCAGTTCGTCGTGTTGTCCAGGAACGGGCGGTTCGTGGCGGTTGTGGATGTGATCGTGATGTCCCCCCGCGCGCCGACCGTGTAGATGTGGCCGCCGATGAAGGTCACGGCGGTTCGGGCGACCTTGTTGGTTGTCGAGTCGGTATAGCGCGCGAAGAGGTCGTAGATCCCCGTCGGGACCGCTGTGAACGTGCCCACCCCCTTGTACGCGATCGCGCCGCCGATGGCGGTGGTGTCGCCGACCGTGGTGTTGCGGGCGTACAGCGTCAACGGACTCGCGTTCGCGATCACGTGCACGAACCGCACGTACGCCTGCGAGAAGTCGGCGGGCGGCGTGATCGGATCCTCGATGACGAACGCATCGCTGGTCTTCGACGTGGTGTTGTAGAACCCGCTCAGGTAGAACGAATAGTACTTGCCGTCGGCGAGCGAGGCGGTCAGGGTGTCGATCGCGAGATCCTTGTCGGTAGCTGCGGCAATGCGTCCGGTGAGCGCGTGCGTGCCGGGGGCGATTTGCGAATACGCGTTGCCGTTTCCGACGCTGCCGTATGCGACGCCGGTCGTGGCCTCCGAGCCCGTGCCGGACTGGACCGCCGTCATCTTCTGCTGATCGGCGTAGAAATTCACGCCCGGTGCATTCACGCCGAAATTGAAAAACTTGACGCGCGCTCCAAGCAACGGCTCGAAGGGGAGCTCCTGCACGGTGTTCTTGTCACACGCGGCGAACAGCGCGGCGGCAAGCACGAGTGCCAGGGTGCGGGATGCGTTCCGATGAGTGGTCATGGTTGGGTGATCCACATCTCTTTGGTGTGATAAGAGGTCGCCAGTCCACCGATCGCGTCGAGGGCATCGCGGTTCCACACGTACTCGGAGTTGAAGCGGGGCCGAATTCGCTCGACGACCTGGCCGACGTTGTCGGTGTAGAGCGTGGTGGGTGGCGTGAAGCCACGGAACACCTGCGTACCGCTCACCGAATCGGGACCCGTGTAGTGATAGCGGCGCATGTCCATCCACAGCTCGTTATGTCCCCATCCCCACAGCGCGATGAACTTCTGCGCCATCACGTGCGACAGCGTCAGCGTCGCCGGCACGATGTTCAGCGATGCCACGAACGAGTCCTGAGCCGCCGTGCTGATCGAATTGGGGTTGCCAGCCTCCGCGCCACGGTCGTTGACGAACTGGAAATGGGACCGGATACCGTTCGTATAGGCGGTGTGCGCCGTCGCCTGATCCCCGTTGTGGAGTGCGGCTTCGGCCTTGATGAATTGCAGCTCCGAGTAGGTCATCGTCGGGAGCTTCGACCGATCGGCGAAGATGTAGCGGGACGGTGAGCCGGTGGCGGGGGTTGCGACGTACCCGAAAAAGTTCCGGGGCCGTTGCGGCACGGTGAGGGCGCCAAACTGCGCCTGGTTGATGTCCACGCCGCGGTAGGTCGTATTCGCAGAGTCGATGGTGAGCATGCGACTCATGCGGGGATCAACGGTACCGCCGAACTGTGTGCCGTCCATCAAGCCGACGACGAACTGCGTCTGGCGATACAGGTTGATGTTGCCGCGCGAGATGCCCCAGAAGTTGCAATCCGCGAAATCGACTGATGTACACGGATAGGGGAGCAACGCGTCATCCGCGTTGCTCGTGAATGACGAGTCGACCAGGCGGATCACGCGGGCCGGATTGTATGACGTCTTGTTCGAATAGTGGTTGAGGTTCAATGCCAGCATGCCGTAGGCGAGCTTCAACCATTTGCTGCGGTCGCCGTTGTAGATATGATCGCCCACGGCGAGGTAGCGCGCATCGACCGCATCATCGGTGTGCTGCAGCAATACGATGGCGCTGTCCAGGAGGCGCTGCACCTCCTCGTACGCGTATTGCTGGGTGTCATAGTCGAACTTGGTCCGACTCTGATCGATCGCTTCCTTGACGATGATCTCGCCGTGCAGGTCCGTCAGCACCTGCCAGCCCCACGCCTTCAGGATCAAGCCGACACCCAGGAGATCCCAGCGCTTCTCGGCCTCCGCCTTGGTGTTCATGTCGATCAGGTTCTGGCCGAGCGACCAGTAGACGTCGCGCCACTGCTGGGCGCCGTTATCGTTGCCCGGGTCGTAGCCCATCCTGCCCCAGGTCTGCGGGGGCGTCGCGTTCGTGGTCGTCGAATACCATTCCTGCGCGTAGTGCCCGACATACCGGCCGTCGAGCTGCGGCGACGTCACCATCCAGTGCAGCATCGGTGCCAGATAGAGGTTCGCCGTCACCGTCTGGGGGCCGTTCGGATTCGTGTTCACGTCGAGGAAATCGTTGCATCCTGCCGAGAACGCGAGGACGCAGATCAAGAGTGCCGTGCGGGTCTTTCTCATGATCAGAACCCCACGCTCAGGCCGAAGTTGATGCCGCGGGGCATCGGGAAGTTGCCGAAATCGATGCCGACGCCGCCGGAGCCTCCGACCGCCGCGGTGTTGCCGTTGACGATCGGATCGAGCCCGGTGTAGTTCGTGATGATGAACAAGTCCGTGCCCGTCACATACACGCTGGCGTTCTTCGTGCCCAGGATCCGGCCGGGGATTTCGTAGCGCAGTGTGATGTCCCTGAGCCGTAGCCAATTGATGTCCTTCTCGATGAACAGTTCTTCACTCATGTTGGTGTAGTACAACGGATTCGCGCTTGGAATGATGACGATGTTGTTCTGTGTCGGGTTCGCGCTGTTCTCTCGCCCGTCGCGCAGCACGCCGTCGATGACCCGCGGCTGGTCGCGGTCCAGCGTCTCCATGCTCAAGCCGCGCGTCGTGAGGTAGTGCTCGGTCGCGTTGAAGATGTCGCCGCCCTTGCGAATATCGAGCAGGAAATCGAGCGAAAGCCCCTTGTAGCGGACCGTGTTGCCGACGCCGATTGTGAAATCGGGCTGCCGGTCGTAGCCGCGATCCACGAAGTTCGCCGACACCACGTCCGAGCGAACGGGCAGGCCGCTGGCCGGATCGATCAGGAGCTTCCCCTGATTGTTGCGCAGGTAGAAGAAGCCGGTGAGGGCCATCGTCGAGAGTCTGACCTTTACCCCGTTTCGGACGTTGCCGTAGAGCCAGGTATCGGAGACATAGGACTCGGGCAGCTGGCCGGGCAGCTTGGTGACGACGCTGCCGGAGCTGTTCCAGTTCAGCGTCACGTCCCACGAGAACGCAGGCCGCGAGATCGGCGTCCCGCGAATCGTCATTTCCAGGCCGCGACTCCGGGTCGAGGCGCCGTTCAAGTTGAACAGCACGAACCCCGTCCCGTAGCTACCGCGGAGGTCGTTGACGATCTGATCAACGGTGGTGGCGCGATACGCCGTCGCGTCGAGGCCGAGCCGGCCGTTCAGAAACGACAGCTCGACGCCGCCTTCCACCGACCGCTTGAACTCGGGTTTCAGCGCGAGGTTCGGGCCCCAGAAGTCGTAGCCGTAGCCGCCGTACGCCGTCGTCTTGTTCTGGAGGGCCGGCCGGTAAGCGTAGGGTCGCGCGTCCTTCCCGACCGCAGCGTACCCGAGGCGCACCTTGCCCGTTACGAACCGGCGGACGGCTGGGAACGCGTCGGAAAAGATGAAGCTCGACGATATGGACGGGTAGAAAAACGAGTTGCGCGCCGGCGGGATGGTCGAGGTGCGGTCATTCCGGCCGGTCACCGTCAGATACCAGAAATCCTTGTAGTTCAGGACCGCCTGGCCGAAGAAGCTCACGAGGCGACGCTGCTCGGTCGTCGTGAGCGGGCTCCTGATCATCGTGTTGTTCATCGAGATGAAATTCGGGTCCAGGAACCCGATGCCCTCCGCGGCATCGGTGGTCGTCTTGAAGTCGTTCACCTGATTGCCGACGAGCCCGCTGATCGACAAGCTCCGCGTGATCGGGCGGGGGTTGATGTTGAGGATCGTCAGCGCGCTGAGGTTGCGCGTGATCGCATCCGCTTGATCGAGCAGGCCGCCCGTCGTGCCGCTGATGGCGCTCTGCGGGTCGCGGACGAGCTGATTTTGGTTCGTGTAGGCGTCCACGCCGAGGTTGGTTTTGATGTTTCCCCACGAGAACGGCGAGACGATGAGGCCGAGGTTTGTGAACAGCCGGTTGGTTTTCGCGTTGATCGGGTTCCGCGCGACGTTGTAGTACGGATTGTCTTGTTCGTCCGTACCGGACAGGCTCGTGAGGCGGCGACGGAGCCCGGATTTCGTCAGGTAGTCCGACGCGTTGTCGGTCTGGGGCCAGAGCATTAGGCCGATGAGCGGCCCGACCGATGAGCACGTTCCGATGGTGCCGCAAGTACCCTTGTACACCTGGTCGTTGTTCACGTTGGTGTACGTCATCGACAAATCCGTCGAGACCCAGTTGTTGATCCGCGCCTGCGTCGCGCCGGTCACGTTCACCCGGCTGTATTCGGAGTTCGGCACGACGCCTTCCTGCTTCTCGAGCGAAGTCGCGAGCCGATAGTTGATCGTATTGTCGGCCGTCGCGCCGCTGAACGACAGACTGTGCTTCTGGCTTATTCCTGTGCGCAAGAAGCCGTCGATGTTGTCGTAGAATTGCGTACCGGGCGCGTACGGCCCACCAAAGTACTGGAACGAGCCGAGCACACCGCCGGTGAGGCTCGTCGGGCCGTACGTACGCTGGAGTTGATAGTTCGCTGCCGTCCGCTCGAGCCGCATGCTGCTGGTGTACTGCATCCCGCCGCCCGGCCGGCCGCGCTTGGTCCTGATCACGATCGCCCCGTTTGCCGCGTCGATGCCGTACAGCGCGGCGGCTTCCGGGCCTTTGAGCACGGTCAGCGTTTCGATGTCTTCCGAATTCAGGTCGGACGCGCGGTTGCTGAAGTCGACGGTCCGGTTGCTGAACGCCGTATTCGAGTTCTTGTCCGAGCCCAGCACGCCGGTGTTCAGCGTGCGGTTGTCCAGCGGCAGGCCGTCGACGATGATCAGCGGTTGATTGCTGCTCGAGATCGAGCTGACGCCGCGGATCACGATCGACGACGAAGCGCCGGGGACGCCCGATGTACTGGTGACATCGACGCCGGCCACGCGGCCCGACAGCGCATTGAAGAAGTTCTCGCGCTGCGTTTGCGCGATTTCCCCGCCGCCCACGCTTTGTTGGGCGGTCCCGATCGAGCGTTGCATCGCCGTTTCGCCGAGCGCCGTCACCACGACGGCGTCGAGATCGAGTGCCACGCGCCGCAGCTGGACGCTGACCACGTCCTCGACGCCGACCGCGCGCTCCACGAGCGCCGTACCGATGAGCCGGAACTGGAGCACCTGACCAGCCTCGGCGGCAATGGAATAGTCGCCCCGGTTGTTGGTCGCGGTCGCGACGTTCGTCCCTTTAACGGCGACCGAGACGCCGGCCAGCGGAGTGCCCTGCTCGCTCGTCACTTTGCCGGTAACGGTCCGTTGCTGCGCGAACGCGGGAGCGGCAAGGAGGAGACTTCCCATCAAAAAGAAGAGTGCGCGTGTTTTCATGACCGCGGATCACCAGTTTCGGAGGGTTGAGCGCGAAGCTACGGCGACGAGAGGTCCTGTCAAGAGAGAAGAAGCCCCATTTTTGTTTTGCTCGGTGCGCTAGAGGAGCGACTTCCTGTTCACGCCCCAATCGACGCACGAGCGTTGGAAGAGAGTCCCCGTGTAGCCATAACATTCGTAGCCAACGATGAGGATGGTGTAGTACGGCGATGCGTCGTTGGACAGGGGGTACTTATTCCAGCCGGCGAAGGTGTCCCCCGGTTTCCAATAGCACTCGATGCCGTATTGATCCGGGTAGTACTGGACCAGCACCCCCCCCGTGACGCAGGTCTGTGCGTTGATGAAGGGCTGCTGCCCGCTCCCGACGTTGTACATCTGCGCATGGCGGATCTGCGTGCCACCATTCGGATTGGCATCACAGGTGTCGGTGATGCCACCGTCGTGGCTGCACGTGTAGCGAGTCGGATAGTTGGCGTGTTTTCCCTCGGCGACCCAGACGCGAGGATATCCGCCGAACTTCTCGGGGTACTCGAGCTCCGATGTTCCGGTCCAGCGTGAATGGTCTCCGTCGGAACTCCAGTGAGCGGAGAAGAACGCGCGCCGCACATACCAGTGTTGACTCGTGCCGTCGAACGCGAGATCCACGAGCAGGAACTCAGAATCACCCTGGTGGCTATGGCACAGGTCTTCGTCGGAAACCGGGAGGGGGCCGATCGAGTAATTCGGCAGCAGGCCGACTAGGGTTCCGAGATTCCCGAGGAGGCGCTGCCCGGTGCATAGAAGACTGAACGTCTCGGGAGAGCCGCAGTCCCAGTAATAGCTGAACAGATACGCTACGCGAACGACGTTTCCCTGGTTGGGAAAGACCTTGGCCGCCCAATAAGGCTCCATCCCCGTATTGCAGTCATAGGCGCTGAACGTGAGGGCGGGCCGGAACTTCGATGCAAGGAGGTTCTCACAGTAGTCGCTGAGCCCGTCGTAGTCGGCGTCGTTGATCCCGGCGCCGCTCGCGCTGATGCAGGTTGAGGGCGTGACGGTGGTCCCCATCCAGTAACCGGCTGCGGCCGGATTGGGATCGGTCGCGAATCCGCCGCCGCCGCCGCCGCCGCCGCCCCCGCCGCCCCCGCCGCTGCACTCAGGATTTGTTTCGCATCCGTAATACGTCATCGCTTGAACACCGAAGGGCCCCCCCCGGTCGCGTCCGGTGTCGGTACAACCAAGGCAGGCGACTGCGCCGCACGCCAGTGTGATCCAAACTCGTGGGGTCATGTCTCAACTCCCGGTAAAGGTCGCGGATTCAAATCCCAGTTTCCCGAGGCTCCTCGTTACCCCTTCCTATCGGTTGAGCGTACGGAGCGGTAGCTTGGTCGCACGCAACCTGGCCGCCCAACCTCACGAAGATCTCAACACGTTGTTCCGGAGAGGCTTAGGGTTGTTTCAGCTCAACGTTTTCGGATCCCCCCAGCTGATGCGCGGCGGCGACTCGCCCGTTCATTTCCGTACCAAAAAACACCTGGCCGTGCTGCTCTACCTGCACCTCGAGGGACGCACGCGCTCGATCCCGCGGGATCGGCTGGTCGATCTGCTGTGGCCCGAGGTCTCGCCCGAAAAAGGCCGGCACTCGCTCTCGCAGGCCCTGCTCGCCATTCGGTCTCGGTTGGGCACGGACGCGGTGACTGGCCGGGAGCACGACGTGCAGCTACTCGCTGAGCTGCCGTCGGATCTGTCCGCCCTGCGCCAGGGTCAAGTCGCCACCGTGCGTGTCGAAGAGCCGCTGCGGGGGCTCGACGAGTGTGGCGGTGCCGAATTCGCCCACTGGGTGGACGGCGCGCGGGTCCGGCTCAAGGCCCAGGCGCGAGACGCGCTCCGAGCCGCGCTCCAGGCGGCGCGGGCCAAAGGCAACCTCTCGGAGACGCATCGTGTCGCGACGGCGCTGTACGACGTCGACCGCCTCTGCACCGACGCGGTCTCGGCGCTCGCCGAGCGGGCGTTGCTCGACGGGGATACGGTGGCCGCGGTGCGGCTGCTCCAGGAACACCTCCAGCGCGCGCAGGCTGAGCTCGGAACCAACCCGAATCCGGAATTCGCTCGGCTGCTGCGGCGGTTGGAGCGCGGCGAGCGACCCGTCGTCCCGCCTCAGACGTCTCCCCTCACCGGGCGACCACAGCACCGCTTCATGGGCCGAGAGGTGGAGCTGGGGCAACTCGAAGCGACGTGGAATCGCGTTGCGGTGGCCGGTTATCAGACGTCTCTGGTCAGCGGCGCACCGGGAATCGGGAAGAGCGAGCTCGTGCGCCGGTTCGCCACGTTACTCGAGGCGCGCGCGTGGCCCGTGTTCGTGGTGTCGTGTCAGGAAATCGGCCAGGGCATTCCTTACGCGACGATCGCGGAGCTCATCACCGCCTTGGGCCGCGATCCGGCGGCGAGCGGCACAGACCCGCTGTGGCTGGCAGAGGCGAGCCGCGTGTGTCCGGGGCTCAGGACGATTTATCCCGGCATCCCCACAGCGCCCGATGCGCCCACCGAGTCGATCCGTCTGCGCGTGGCCGAGGCCGTCGTGAGGATGATGGAAGCCGTGGCGGACAACGGCCCCGTGCTCCTGGCGTTCGACGACCTGCAGTTCGTCGATCCGGCGAGCCGGGAGGTGCTGTTCCTCGTTACCCGGCGGCTGGAACGGATACCGACGTTCATCCTTGCCGGAGCGCGTGCGGGTGAGGCGGGCGGCATGTCGTGGCAGGAGACGATTCACCTCCAGCCGCTCGATCGATCCCAGGCCATGAGCCTGGTCCACGAGTTGTCGGCTGACTCCGAGGAGCTGAGCTCCGCGATCCGCGAAACGATCGTGCGATTGGCGCAAGGGAATCCGTATCACATGGAGATGCTGCTCGCCGATTGGCACACCCACAAGGCGACGTCTCTCGTGGCGGCTGAGAGCTCGGGCGACATCGCCGCGATCTCTTGGACTCCTCCGGAAGACTTGCGCACCGCCTTCGCCAGGCAGTACGGCGGCCTCTCGAGCGACGTGCAGCACGTGCTTCAGGTGCTCGCGGTTGCGGGCAAATCGATGGCACCGAGCGAGCTCGGCAGTTTGCTGGGCCTGCAGGGCGGCGTGGTCGAGCGGGCGGCCCTCGAGATGCTGGATCGCGGCGTCGGTCGCGTGGAGGGAGGGCGACTCTCGTTCAAGAACGAGCTGCATCGCGCGTACGTCTACCACGCGATGGCGGACGACCGGCGCAAGTACCATCACGCGCAGCTCGCGCACCTGCTGTCGGCCTCACCGGACCGCGACCATCTCCAGCCGATGCTCGAGCTGGTGCATCATTTCACGTCCGCGGGCATGCAGCAGCAAGCCACAGAAACGGCGCTTCAAGCAGCCGAGGTCGCTATCGCGCGAGGCGCTCCGCGGGAAGCCGAACGGGTGCTGACGCGCTTGCTGCGGGCGTACGCCGTGCCGCCTGGTTCCAGACTCCGCTTACTGCTGGCGCATTCGCTGGTCGCGGCGGGTCAGTACCAGCGCGGGCTCGATGCCCTCGCGGAGTGGCGGCCCGATGCGGCGTCCTCGACTGATCTGGCGCTGGCGGCGTTGCTCCGTGCCCTGGCGCTGCAACGCGCGCGCCTCGGCAGCGACGAGAGCATCATCGCTGCGGCGCAGGAGGCGGTTGTGCTGGCCGACCGAGCCGACGCCGCGTCGTTCCTTGTTCGAGCAAACCACATACGATTCGAAGTCAGTGTCGATGCCGGGGACCTCAGGGTGCGGGCGGAAGTCGAGTCACTGGCAGCAAGAATCGCCGCGTCGGGTGCCACCCCCGAGTCTGTCGCCCTCGCCAACCTCACGCTTGGGCACGGCGCACTTGCGCGCGGTGAGCTCGTTCAAGGCGTGGAACGCCTCACCGAGGCAGCCGCGGTCCTGGAATCGCTCGCGCTGCTCGTGGAGTTGCGCCTCGTCCTCAACACGCTGGGGATCTGCTACAAGGGGCTGGGAAGGTTCGAGGAAGCGACACGAACCCTGAGTGAAGCGGTGACAGTTGCTGAACGCTGCGGCCATCCGGGGGCGATAGGCCACAGCCGCATGGCCCTCGCGAACTTGTACCACGACCTCGCCTTCTTCGAATCGTCGGTCAGATGCATCCGCGCGACGCTGGCTCCGCTCGAAGCGCTGGCTTCGCCACGGGCATCGGTCGAGGCGTACTCGAGCATCGCCAGATTGGCCGTCGCTTTGGGCAGCGGGTCGGAAGCGGAAACGGCGGCAGAACGCTGCGAGGAAGGTGCGCAGCGCTCGGGATTATGGCGGCACAGAGTCACCGCCCTGATGACCAGGGCCGAGGTGTATCTCTACAACCGCCAGCCGGAATTGGCCTGGCCGCTGGTAGAGGAAGCCGCGCTCATTACTCGGGATCGTTCCCATCAGCTGCCGGACGCCGGACTCTACGAACGGCTACAGCGTCAATTCTACAGGGCGACTCGAGGCTACGAAGCGATGAAATCGCTCGACCGGCCGATTCCCACCGCCCTGTTTGACTCATTGGTAGACGCGCTCGAGGTCAGACTGTTCGATGAGGCAGTGGCGCTCATCGCCGCGGACAAAATTGGGGGGCGAGCGCCAGCGCTGGAGGAAGCGGTTACCACGGGCCTGCTAGGCCCCCTCGCCCGGCTGCTTGCGGTCGGCGTTCACCATCCTGGCGTGCCGCAACGTCTGCCCGGGGAATCTGCTGCCGAGCTCATTGCGCGGGCCTTTCCGCACGCCGAGCGTACGGTCGTGCCGCGCTCGATCGGGCTGCTCAGCTCTCGGTGAGCGCTCCAAACTTCCGTCGCTCGGCCTGATGCGCGCGCCAATCGGCCGCCGTCTTGATCACGACCAGCACGATCAACGCGGGCAACGGCGATCCGAGCAGCATAACGATCCACCCCCCGAACAACACGGTCATGTGCAGCACGATGACTCGGCCATACGGCTGCCCCATCAGCGCGTTCAGGGAGGCGCGCTGGTATTCGCCGTTCTTGATGTAGTTCCAATAGAAGGAGAGCCCGTGGCTGATCACGAGGCTCAGCACACCCCAGCCGAGCTGATTCGCGCGAATAGCGGCTGGGACGGCGGTCAGGAGGTCGAAGGGTTGCGTTCCCTTGGGACCCAAAAGCGCCACCACCAATACGCCGTGGACGTAGGTGAACCCACCGAAGTGGACGATGAAGAACGGAATCAGGAAGAGCTTGCCCATCCAATACGCCGGCTCGCGCGGTTGGGCCATCAGGAGCTTGGCCACGTTGAATCCGCCGACGACGACATTTTCGAGCCAGTAGAGGAGTACGAGCGGAAATACCGTCCAGCCGAGGAATACCACACCCAGGATCGGGACCGCGTTCGCAAGGACGAGGGCGACGAGGGATGGTGTCATGATTCTCTGCGGATTGCCTCGACCGCGGCCGGATTCTCGAGCGCCGAGAGATCGCCAAGGTCCGCCAGGCCGAGATACGCGCCGCGAATCACACGGCGCAGGATCTTGGCGTTGCGTGTCTTCGGAAGATCAGCGACGAACCGCACCGCCTCGGGCCGCAGCGGCCGCCCCAGCCGCTCGGCGATCGTCTCTCCAATGTCGCGCCCCAGCGCGTCGGTCGCGTCGTGACCTGGACGTAGCACCACGAACACGACGATCGCCTCGCCTTTGATCTCGTGCGGCACGCCGATCGCCGCCGCCTCGAGCACCGCGACGTGCGCCGTCGCCGCCGACTCGACCTCGGCCGGACCCACGCGTTTCCCGGCAACCTTGAGTGTGTCGTCGCTGCGGCCCTCGATGAACCAGAACCCGTCGTCGTCGATGCGCGCCCAGTCGCCGTGCACCCAGACGTCCGGGTAGCGGTTCCAGTAGGTCGTGAGGTACTTGTCGGGGTCGCGCCAGAAGCCGCGCGTCATGCCCGGCCATGGCTTGCGGATGACGAGCTCGCCCACTGCTCCGCGCAACGAACGACCCTGCGGGTCCGCCACGTCGGCGGCGATGCCGGGCACCGGGCACGCGAACGCCGCCGGCTTGAGCGGTGTCCACGTCGTGCAGCCGAGGATGCCGCCTGAGCATTCGGTGCCGCCCGAGTAGTTGATGAGCGGCGCCCTTTTGTCACCCACGACGCCGAAGTACCACCACCACGGCTCCGGATTCCACGGCTCGCCGGTCGAGCCGAGGACAAAGAGCGACGAGCGATCGTGGCGGCGCACCGGCTCTTCACCGGCGCGCATCAAACCGCGAATCGCCGTCGGCGAAATGCCGAGGTGCGTGACGCGATGGCGCTCGACGATGGACCACACGCGCCCCGCGTCCGGAAAATCGGGCGCGCCGTCGTACAGCAATATCGTGGCGCCGTGGATGAGCCCGCCGGCGATGAGCCAGGGACCCATCATCCAACCGATGTCGGTGAACCACCACAGGACGTCGCCAGCCTGGAGATCGAACACGTAC
>Ga0193723_1000098_pt1 | contig 28937 bp, 23 predicted proteins | sample H2m2metaG_FD_143042 | JGI IMG/M metagenome (GOLD analysis project Ga0193723, IMG submission 143042) | Soil microbial communities from a riparian zone of the East river system, Colorado, United States - H2m2 | ecosystem: Environmental > Terrestrial > Soil > Riparian zone | place: USA: East River...
CGTGAGCGACACGGGGCCGTCGCCGCGGCCGCGCTCGCCGTGACACACGAGGCAGTAGGTCTGATACACCCACTGGCCGCGATTCAACGATTCGGCGGTTCGCGTGCGCGGGTTCGTCAGGCGATCAGCGTTGTCGCGCGTGACTGGGAGTTCGCCCCCCGTCACCGGGACGGTGCCGTCGACCGGCGCGATCGGGTGCGCGTACGGCTTGATGTTCCGTTGGTGCCGCATGGTGGCGAACCACCCCACCTTGTGGACGACGTCGTCGGGGTTGCAGCCGCCGAGCAGGACCAGCGCTGCCAGCGCGAGAGCGCGCCTAGCCACGGCGCACCTCCTCGGCCCCGGAGCCCTTGAGCAGGGCTTCCGCCGCGCCGGCCTTGTCGGGCGCGGCCGGCACGAACACCCCGAACTTGTCGTTGGTGAAGCGGGGATCCCACTGGATGGTCCCGAGGCGCCGCGCCGCGAACACCGCGTTGAAAACGATCCCGAGGATCGTGGAGAGCGCCCCGAACAAAATCGTCATCTCGAACATGATCACGACGTAGGGCGGAATGGACCCGATCGGCTTGCCGCCGACCACGAGCGGCCAGTCGTACGACATGTACAGCGTGAGCCAGGCGCCGAACGCGCACCCCGCGATCCCGCCGATCAACGTGAACATGCGCACCGGGCTCACGGCCTGATCCAGGGCGTCTTCGATCTCGTGCCGCGGGATCGGTGAATACACCGTGAAGTCGGTGTGTCCGCCGGCCCGCAGCTTCTTGATCGCGTCGACGGTCGTATCGAGGTGCCCGAACACACCGAGCACGCCCGGGGTCGGGGGCGGTCGGAACAGATCGTGCAGCGGCTTGGGGAGCGGAATCATGCGTGCGCTCCCTTGGCCGCCACTCGCCGCGGCGGCGGCAGCACTTCCTTCACCTCGGCGATCGACACGGTCGGGAAGTTCTTCACGAACAGCAGGAACCACATGAAGAACCAGCCGAAGCTGCCGGCCATGATGCCCCAGTCGGCCCAGGTCGGATTGTAGACGGCGTTCGCCCAGGGGGTGTAGGGCTCCCCGGCGAGCGACACGACGATGATCACGTAACGCTCGAACCACATCCCGATGTTGACGAAGATCGAAATCACGAACAGCGCCGTCAGGTTCGTGCGGATCTTCTTGACCCACAGCAGCAGCGGGAGGAACGCGTTGCAGATCAGCATCGTCCAGGTGGCCCACCAGTAGGGCCCGAACGCGCGGTACCAGAACGCGGCCCGTTCGGTCGGATTGCCGCTGAACCAAGCGATGAAGTACTCGCAGACGTAGGCGTAGCCGACGATCGAGCCGGTGAGCAGGCACAGCTTCGACAGGTTCTCGAAGTGCTTGACGCTGATCAGCTCTTCCAGATGGAACAACTTGCGGATCGGCACGAGCAGCGTGATGACCATGGCGCATCCCGAGTAAATCGCGCCGGCCACGAAGTAGGGAGCGAAGATCGTCGCGTGCCAGCCCGGCACGATCGCCATCGCGAAGTCCCACGACACGACGCTGTGCACCGAGAGCACGAGCGGCGTGGCGAGCGCGGCGAGATAGAGGTAGCCGCGGGTGTAGTGGCGCCATTCCTCGTTGGTGCCGCGCCAGCCGACCGAACACAACGTGTACAGCTTCTTGCGCCATCCCGTCGCCAGGTCACGCACGGCCGCGATGTCGGGGATGAGCCCCATGATGAGGAACACCGTCGAGACTGTGAAATACGTCCCGATGGCGAACTCGTCCCAGATGAGCGGCGACTTGAAGTTGGGCCAGAGGCCGCGCTCGTTCGGGTAGGGGATCAGCCAGTAGAAATACCACTGGCGGCCGATGTGGATCAGCGGGAACAGCCCCGCCGTCATCACGGCGAATACCGTCATCGCCTCGGCGGTGCGGTAGACCGCCGTGCGCCACCCCGAGCGGAACAGGAACAGGATCGCGGAGATCAGCGTCCCCGAGTGCGCGATGCCCACCCAGAACACGAAGCAGGTGATGAACACCGCCCAGTAGACGGGGTGCGAGTAGCCCGCGAGGCCGAGGCCGTAGCGCAGCAAGAACAGCAGGGTGACGATGCCGACCGCGAGCAACGCCACCGCGGCGCCGAGCAGCAGGAAGTAGCCGCGCGACGGATTGCCGAGGGTGCGCGCAATGGTGCGCGTGACGTAGTCGTACGTGACGCGCGGCGTCGCGTCAGCCATTGCTCACCACCCGCGCGAGATACGTGACGGCGGGCTTGGTGTTGAGCCCCGCGAGCACGTGGTAGCCACGCGGATTGCCGGCCAGCTTGAAGACCTGGGAGTTGCGGTCGTTCAGGTCCCCGAACACGATCGCCTCCGAGGGGCACGCCTGCGCGCACGCAGTCACGATGTCGCCGTCGCGCACGTTGCGGTCCTCGAGCCGCGCCTGGTTCTGGGCCCCGCGGATGCGCTGGACGCAGAACGTGCACTTTTCCATCACGCCCTTTTCGCGCACCGTCACGTCGGGGTTCAAGAGCATGTGGAGCGGCTCGGGCCACGCCTCCCACTCACCCCCGGGTTCCGCGTAGTTGTACCAGTTGAAGTAGCGGACCTTGTACGGACAGTTGTTGGAGCAATAGCGCGTGCCCACGCAGCGGTTGTAGACCTGGCCGTTCAGTCCGTCGGGGGTGTGGTAGGCCGCGTACACCGGGCACACCGGCTCGCACGGGGCGCTGCCGCACTGCTGGCACATCATCGGCGAGTTGACGGCGCCCTGCGGCTTGCCCTCTCCATCGGTGAGCCAGTAACGCTCGAGCCGCAGCCACGCCATCTCGCGGCCGCGCTGCATCAGCTCTTCGCCCACCGTCGCGAGGTTGTTCTCGGCGTAACACGCCGTCACGCAGGCGGAGCACCCCGTGCATTTCGACAGGTCCACCGCGAGCCCCCAGCGGGGGTGCTCGCCGCGGTAATTGCCCAGCTCGGTTTGCTCGTGCTGGCGCTCGCCCCACCACTCGACGGCGTCCTTGGCGTACTGGGGCGTCTCCTCGTAGTGGAAGGGATGGTCGCCGGCCCCGAGCGCCTTGGCGCGGGCCAGGGTCAGTATTTCGACCGACCCCTCGCCCCGCTCGCGCGGGCTCCCTTCGGTCGTGACGATCTTGCGGTGCTCGCCCGTCTTGGTCGCGGTGGCGCGCACGGCGAAGGTGCGGCCGCCGTAGCCGTTGGCCTGGGCGCCCAGCAGCTCGAAGGCATTCGCGGACCGGTCTTTGGCGTAGCGACCGTAGGCGGTGTGCCCTTGCCCAGTGGGCACCGCCAGCACATCGGGTCGCACCGAGCGCGTGATCCACGCCGGGAACTTCTGAGCGCCGAACGCCGACTTGAGCAGCAGGAAGTCACCCGTCGCGACGCCCCAACGGGCAGCGGTTTCGGGGTGCACCTCCACCCAGCTGTGCCACGCGATCTTCGATACGGGGTCGGGTAGCTCCTGCAGCCACGGTTTGTTGGCGCCGCGGCCGTCGTGAAGCACCGGATGCGGAAAGACCACAACTGTCTGATCGCCGCTTCCCTCCGGAGCCACGGCCGCCGGCGAGATCGCGGCGGCGCTCTGGGCGAGGCGCACGGCGCGCGCCGGCGCGTCGCCGTACAGGCCACCGTGCTGCACCGCGTCCATCCAGAACTGCTCGAAGCTCTTCCCTGCCCCGAAGCGCCGGTGCAGCTCGCGCCATTTGCCCTGGAGGTAATCCTTGAACGTCCCGGTGCGACCCGCGACGCGGAGCAGTACATCGCCGCTGTGGCGGGTCTCGGGGAAGACGGGCTGCATCGCCGGCTGCTGTAGCGCGAAGACGCCGGCGCGTGGCCGGCTGTCGTTCCATTGCTCGAGCGGGTGCAGGTCGGGGAGGATCAGGTCGGCAGCGGCCGCCGTCTCGTCCAGATGCGACGCAAAACTGACCTTGTAGCCCACCTTGCCGAGCGCTTGCGTGAAGGCGCCGGGCAGCGAATGGGCGGGGTTCGCGCCGTGTACGAAGAGCAGCGCCACGCGGCCCGCCGTCATATCGGCGCTGAGCTGCGCCAGGTCGCCGAACGTGCCGGCGTCGCCCACAGCAAGGTCGGGGCCGAACTTCACCAGCGTTCCCACCGCGCCGACCACGTAGTTCAGGATGTTCACCGCGGCGACGATCTCGGCGCCGTTGGCGTAGTGCGCCGCCATGCCTCCCGCGACGGCGAGACCACCCTTGGAGGCGGCGAACTCCCGCGCCAGGCGCACGATCAGTTGTTCGTCCAGACCGGTGAGTGGGGCGACGGTCGCGGGTGTATGGCCCGCGAGCAGACCGGTGAGACGACCGACATCGGCGGGGAGCGCAGCGAGGCGCCGGCTCACGATCACCTGCGCCATGGCCAACGCGAGGATCCCCTCGGTGCCCGGAAGTGCGGCCACCCACTCATCCGCGTTCATGCCGGTCAGCGACATGCGCGGGCCGACGAATACGAACTTGGCCATGGAGGCGTCGCGCCCGCCGTCGAACCCGTGCGCGCGCGCGAAACCGTTCTGGAACGAGACCGGCGACAGCCAGGTGTCGAGGAAGTCCGCGCCGAACGAGAGGACATACTTCGCGTTGGCAAAATCGTAGCTGGGCACCGCGGCGGTCCCGAAGGCGAGCCGGTTGCCGGCGCGCAGCGCCTCGAACCCGAAGGCCTCGTAACTCACTCGGCGGCCGGCCACCTGGCGCATCCAGTCATCCACGAGATCGCCGAACGAGGACGCGTCGGCCCCCGAGAGGAACACGATCCCGTGACCACGCGCGGCGGTGACTTTCGCCTTGACCCGGTTGATCGCGTCGTCCCACGTGATCGAGTCGAACCCGCCCGCGGCATTGCGGACCATCGGGCCGGTGACGCGGTCGGGATTGTAGAGCCCCTGCAGTGCCGCCTGACCGCGGGCGCAAAGACGGCCCTTGTTGATGGGGGATTCCGGGTTGCCTTCGATCTTGACCGCCCGGCCCTCCCGCACGCGCACGTGGATGCCGCAGCCGGCGGCGCACTCCCGGCAGGTCGAGGCGTAGTAGGTGGCGGTCCCCGGGATCTGATCCTCGGGCTGGACCAGGTACGGGATCAGTTTTTCGGTCGGTTCGGGGCCGATGCCGCAGGACGACAGCGCGGCAGCCCCGGCGCCCGTCACGCCGAGAACCTTGAGGAAGCGTCTCCGATCGATACTGTTCGGGCCGTCGGTCATCTCTATGCGGCTCCGCCTAGTAGTGGCACACGGTACAGTCGCGGCTCACCTTGTTCTGCACGTGGCAGCTCACGCACCAACCCATTCGCAGCGTCGAGACCTGATAAACCTGCGGCATGGTCTTCACATCACCGTGACAGGTCGCGCACGCCTGGGTGCCGAGCGCTTTGATATGGCGCTGGTGGGGAAAGCGCACGAACCCGGGAAGCGCGTGGATGCGCGTCCACTCGGGCGGCTTTCGCTCCCGCCACGCGTCGCGAACCTTTTTGATCTCGGCCTGATGGGACGGCGTGGAGCCGGGGACGAACTGATGGCAACCCATACACGTCTGCAGCGCGGGGATCCCCGGCTCGCTCGCCACCGCCACAGTGGCGTGGCAGTACATGCAGGGGATCTGGTCCTGGCTGGCGTGAATGTCGTGCCTGAAGAAAATCGGTTGGCGGGGACCCTTGAGGGCCCCTGTGTCGTTGACTACCGGCGCCTGGAATCTCCCCGTCGACTGTGCACTCAGAGCCGCGGCCGCGAGCGCGAGGCACAGCCATACCGCGAGAGTCTTCGTCATCAATGCGATGGCCTCGATGGCGAATCGGTATCGGTTAAGAAGGCTTGCGGGCCCCCGAATGTAGCCTACTCCGGACGCGCCAACAACTGGTATTTCAGCCGGACCACGTCCACGAACGCCGTGACGGCCTCGAGATCGGGAAACTCCATCCAGCAATGCCGCACACCGCCGGAGACCGTTCCGTCACGCACCGCCTGCTTGATGACTCGGGGAAGACCGTTCGTCGCGCCGATCTCCTGCTCCTCGGCATCGGTCAGCACGAACGTGCCGCTGACGCCGGACTCCATCGGGTGCAGGTAGCCGAGTTTGCGCCCCCCCACTTCGTACATCCACACCCACTTCCACGTCGTGCCGAGGTACACGACTTGCTCGGTCACGTGCCGCAGCGCGCGCAACTCCTCACGGGCCTTCTTGAATCGCTGGCCGGCGCGCGGCGGCAGGTCCCGGACGGGCTGGTCGGCCTTGGGCCGCTGCCGCGGGCTCAGATACAGGTGGGTGGCCCAATAGCCTGCGGGCTGCTTGGTCATCGTGCGCCAAAGCTACAGGCAGGGTCAAGAGCGATTCCCGAGTCGATCACTCGGAATAGACCAATCGCGTCGCGTTCCGGAACCGTCCGGGATCGAGCAGACGACCGCAGGACTGTTGCGGCACGGCGATGCGACCTTCTTTCCCCATGGCCAGCTTGATCACGTCGGTGTTCCGCCCGAACCAGCGCGCCGATGGTTCGAGGTCCGACGGGTAGACAAAGCGCGGCAGCGCCGCGGCCGCGAGCGCGGCCTGCGAGCCGATGCCCGATTCGGGCATCGTCCCGGCCCAGAGCTCGGCGCGGTACGACTCGGCCAATCGGTAAATGTGGCACACTTCGCTCAAGCCGCCGACACGATGCACCTTGATGTTCCAGACCTTGGGACCCCCAAGCGCGACGACCTGACGGGCAGCGCGCGCGTCGCGCAGCGTCTCGTCTAGACAGATCGGCGTCCGCAGGACCCGCGCGAGCTCGGCGTGGCCCACAAGCTCGTCTGGAGCGAGAGGCTGCTCGATGTAGAGGAGACCGGTCTCATCGAGCGCGCGCAGCGGCGCTTCATCGCGCGGCCATTCGTACGCCCCGTTGGCGTCCACGGTCAGCGGCAGATCGACACCGGCCAACCCGGCGCGCGCCGCCGCCACCGCGGCGACGTCCCAGCCCGGAGCGATCTTGATCTTCACGCGGCGATAGCCGCGTCGCACCGCGTCGTACACCGAGCGGGTCAGCGCTTCGGCACTACGCTCGGGTGGGATGCCGAGGGCGACGCCGCAGTCGACCGCGCCCGCGGGCGTCACTCCCAGGCGCTCCCCCAAGAGCGCCGCGAGCCCCGTGCCACGCACATGCGCCTCGAGATCCCAGGCCGCCGTCTCGACGCCGGCGCGCGCGAACCAGTTGCCGCGGATGTTCTCGCGCAACAAGGCGTCCAGCGCCTCCGGTGAGTCATGGTCGCGGCCCACGACCCGCGGCAGCAACACGCGCTCGATCAGGTCGCGCGCCCCCGCGAGCGTTTCCTCGGAGTAGAACGGCAGCGCAAACGGCGGGCACTCCCCGTACCCGGCGTGGCCCGCGTCGTCGTGCAGGACCACGATGAGCGAACGGCGCTCCGTGATGGCCCCGCCCGAGATGACGAACGGTTCGACGAGCGGTAACCTCAGCTCGTAGAGATCAGCGCGGGTGATGCGCACCGGCCGCCAAGTCGAGAAAGTGCAGCTCCCCGCCCCGCCGCTCCAGGACGCCCTGCGTCTCCAGGTCCAGCATCCCGGCGATCAATCCGTCGGCGGGGTCGAAGACGAGTTGGTGCAGCGCGCGCTGGGTGCGCGAGCCGTCTGTGGCGGCGTACTCCTCGAGCGGCAGCTGGAAGAACGTGTGGAGCTGGACGCTCTCGCAGCCGCGGCGGGCGTACTCGAGGACCGTGCGGCCCGACGAGATGGCGCCAGTCCCCGAAAGTTCGGGGATCCCCGGGCTGCCGCCCGGGGTCAGCTGACTTAAGACGCGCAGATTGCGCTCCGACAATTCCGGGCCTCCGTACGCCGTGCGTCGCTCGAGATCGAACAGTCGGTTGAACACCACCAACGTGTCGGCACCGGCGGCCGCGCGCACCATCTTCACCTGAAAGGCATCGTCGAAACGAGCGTTCATGATCTTCACCGCGAGGCGCACCGCCGCGTGCGCACGAATGTGGTTAGGCACCTCGCGCAGCCAGCGGAGGATCTGCGCTTGCTCCCCGGCGAGCGCGTCGCCCGCCAGGGTCGGCGAGAAGTCCTTCTCGAGGAGGAGGAGCGGCTCGCCCCAGGCGGCAGCCAGGGCGCGCGTCGTGAACGCGTACTCGGCATCCTTGAACGGCTCATCAAGGCGCGGCAGGTGGTACTTCACGGACGGCACGACGAGGAGGCCGCCGGCACGAGTGAGATCGCCCCCAACGCGCGCCAACGCGAGATACTCATCGAACGAGCGGTCCCAGCCGCGCCCCTTCCACGTGACGGTCCACCCTGCGCCGCGACGCTCGACTTTCATCTTCGTTTCGTGGATCGCCCAGGCGGCCATGGACTGCGCGCCGGCCGCGTCCTGCGCGATCACCGTTTTCAGAACGGCGAAGGCGAGGCCCGCGTCGGCGTCCAGGGCGAGCTGACTCTCGTTGAGGGACAGCTGGCCCGATCCCTTGCCGATGGGATGCGGGATCGTTTCGCCCAGATAGCGCGCGGTGAGGTCAATGCCGTACACCTCGCGCACGTGTGCGGGAAAGTCGCGCGGCAGCTCCCCCTTGAATCGCTCGAAGTCTCTAGCGAGCAAAGCGGGAGAGCCTGAATTGCGCATCGGGCGCCTCCCCGGTGAGCACCAGCCGCGCGACGAGCTCACCCACCGCCGGACCATGCTTGAACCCGTGTCCCGAGCCACCCCCCACCAACCAGACGTTCCCCGCCGCCGGATGGCGGTCGATGATGAGATGGTTGTCAGGGGAGTTCTCGTACTGGCACACACGCCCCTCGAGCAGGGGCGCCCCTTTCAGCTCCGGGAAGCGGAAGCCGAGGTAGTCGCGCGCCGTCCGCCGGCCTTCATCGCTGGGGAGGCGCTCGCCGGTCGTGGGGTCGAAGGTGGGCCCGTGGGTGTCGTCCGCGACCTTGAACCCGCGCCACTCATTCCCGGGAATCCCGTACATGAAACGCGTTCCGTGATCGGCCCAGACCGGGAGCGCCGTTTCGGTGAAGCGCGTGTCGCCCGGCGGCGTGCCGAAGAAAAACACTTCTTGACGGGTGGGGCGCACGCGATCACCGATCGCATCGGGGAAGAGTGATCCCAGCCAGGGGCCGCACGCGAAGACAAAGCGATCGGCCGTCAGCGCGCTGCCATCAGACAACGTGACCGAAGCGAGCTCACCTGCCCGTGGTTGCACGGGGCCCTGGACGGCGAGTTGGCGATACTCCCCGCCTTCGGCGAGGAAGCCCTCGAGCACGGCGGCGCAGGCGCGGCGCGCCGTGAGATAGCCGCCATCCCTCTCGAAGATGGCCCAGCGCACGCCCTCGCTATTGATCTGCGGGTAGCGCCGCGCAACCTCGAGGGCCGTCAGCTCTTCGAACGCGACGCCCGCGTCGCGCAACGGGGAGAGCGCCGCCTTCTCGTACTCCTCGTCGTTGCCGACCAGCCACAGCACGCCGATCCCATGGTAGAGCTGCCGGTGCCAGCGCCGTTCGTGTTCCTTCCACAGGGCGAGCGCGCGGACCGCCATGCGCGTGTAGATCGCCCGCGGGCCATACGTCGCGCGGATCACCCGCGTCTCGCCCCCCGAGCTCGATCGGGCGTTACCGGGCCCCCAGGCGTCGAGCAACGTGACGCGGGCACCGCGACGTCGCAGGTAGAGCGCGGTCCAACCGCCGAACGCTCCGGCCCCGACGACTACGACGTGCGGCTGCTTGCTCACCGGGACCAAGCCTCCAAGCGCGGCCGCCGCCGCCGCGCACGATTTGAGGAACGACCGCCGGGCTACCGTAGACGCGCCTCTCGGACGGCGCGGCGCACGGTCTCGCGCTCGGTGGCGGGGAGCGCGGGCCCCCAGGGATCGTCGCACGCGTCGTCGGGGATCACGCCGTCGGCCGCGAGCGCCCAGAGCATGCGGCGGACGTAGCCTTCCATGGGGGCAACGAACGTTGCCTGAGCGAAGGTATCCAACTGCGCGGAAAGGCGGAAAAAGGCGCGGTCGTCTCCGCTCGCCCGCGAGTGCAGCAGCGCTGCCTGCAGATCAGTGACGGCTGCGCCCATGCCGATCAACGCCGCTCGGGCGCCCATCTGAATCGAGTACCCGAGGAAGCGATCCTCCCCCGTGATGAGCAGCGCATTCGGGTGCTGCTCCATCAGCGCAGCGATCCGCTGGAACGTCATCACCGAGTCGAGCGTCGCGACCTTAATGCCCACGACGCCGGGGAGCGCGAGAATCGCGTGGAGCGTCGCATCGTCGTAGGCCACTCCCCCGACCGCCTCGTAGAGATAGAAGGCGATGACGGGCAGCTCGCGCGCCAGCGCGGCGTGATGGGCGACTGGGTCTTCGGCGCAGGGGAACGCGAGCAGCGCATCGGCACCGCCGCGCTTCGCTTCCAGCGCCATTTCAACCGAACGCGCGCCTGCCACAATCAACTTGCCCGCCAGTGCGCCTCGCCACTCGGCGAGCACGGCACGGCGTTGCCCGGCCGAGAGGTGCGGCCCCCGCCCGGTGTGCGCCCACACCGCGACGCCGACGACGGGCTGGGCCGCCATCCAACGCGCGTAGGCGCGCTGCGCATCCGCGGCAAGGACGTTCCCCCGGAATGGCACGGGGACGGCGGGAATCAGGCCCCACTGCAGGCGGGCGGTCAGGGCGGTCAAGAGACAAATGCGGCGGTCAGGTCGCCAGCATCCTGCGCGCGTTGTCTGACCCGATGGCCGCCAACTGTTCCGCAGTGAGATCCAGCAGGTCGAGTTTGGCAACGCTGTTCTCCGGAATCCGCAGCGGCTGGCCCGTCCCGAAGACGAACCGCTCCACGCCCACGGTCGCGAGCAGCGTCTCGAGATGATCCTCGGGTGGCCCCCAGATCCAGCAAATGTCCCACCAGATGCGCGCCGCCTCCTCGGGGGTCGAGCCGAAGTGCACTTCCTCGACGAAGCCCCGGTCGGCGTGGGTCACCAGGAGCCGCAGGTCCGCATCGGCGCGGATCAGTGCACGCACGGCGGCCGCCGACAGCTCGGGGACGACGTCGTTGGGATGCCGCTGCCGGCCGTCCTCGAGCCGCACGGCGAGCATCAAGGGGATCCGCGCCGCCCCGCACGCGGCGGCCAGGACGCGCATGTCATCGCCGGCGGGATCGAGCCCCAAATACAGGGGATCGCACCGCACCGCGGGGGCGCCCGCGTTTACGGCGTCGGCCAGTGCCTGCTCCCATTGGGCCAGCCCCGGATGGACGACCGGAACGGGCTTGAGGCGCGGTTCGTCGCGCGCCGCGCTGGCGAGCCACGCATTTCCCTCGGTCGGATCGCGCCAGAAGAGGCTCGGCAGGTGCGTCACCCAGGCCTCGTCGATCTCGGCCCGATCGAGCGCCTTGACGAGCGCCTCAGGCGACGTGCCGGGGACCTTGCGCCACGGATAGGCGCCGAGGAAAGCATTGACGTCGATGCGCATCAATCGGCGGGGAAGGCGTTGGGTGGGAAGATGCGGACGGCGTTCTTCCAGCGGACGAGGGCCATCTCGTCCTTGTTGAGCAGCGTCTCGAGGTAGCGCAGCTTGGCCCAACCAGTGCACATCGTGAGATCGGTGCCCCACAACAGCCGGCTCACACCGGCGGCTTCGACGCACGCCTCGAGCATCCCGCCGTCCACACCGCTCCCGCAAAGATCCACGTATACGTTGGCAACGTCGCGCACGGCGTGGAGCGAGTGCAGCCAGTCGCCTCCGCCCCCGATGTGCGCCAGGATGAACGCCACCTCGGGGTGCCGCCGCGCGAGGGTGCACAGTTCGGACGCGTCGGATGCCTCCTGGCCCGGCCAGTCGCGCCGCCGGTGTTGCCAGATATGCTGCAGCACGGGGACCCGGTGCTGCTGCGCCAAGGCGCAGATGGGATCGAGCAGCGGGTCGTCCGCGCGCCGGCTGGCGGCGAGTTTGATGCCGATCATCCCGGCGGAGAGGCAGCGCGCGATCTCGGCGCGGGCGTGCGTCGTGTAGTTGGGGTTGACGCACACATAGCCGCGGATGCGGGTCGGGTGCGCGCGCTGCAAGGCGAGCAGCGCGTCGTTCCCGTACGTAAGGTCCGGCGGCGAAGGAAAATAGATCGGCGAGGTACGCCCCCAGCTGCCCAGTATCGACGCGACGTGGACGGTGATGCCGATCTTCTCGCCCGCCGTCAAGCGGCTGGCGTTCCGCTCCTCCCGGTCGGCGCGCGGCGCGCGGTCGTGGTAGAAGTGAGCGTGGATGTCGACGAGCATCCCCCAATTTGCTATCTTTTGCCATCTCGGGGCCACCTACCCGCCACTTGGGGAGAATCCATGCCGACGGTCATCAACACCAACCGCCTCAAAGGCATCCTGCTACAGCCGGGGACCACGTGGAAGGCGATTGACGGCGAGTTCACGAAGCCGGGCGCCTTGTACAAGGGCTGGGTCCTGCCGCTGGCCCTGATCGGGCCCATCTGCGGAGCCCTCGGGACCCTCGTGTTCGGCTTGAACTTCGGCGTGGTGGGGTCGTACCGCCTGCCCATCCAGACCATCGCGACGATCGCGGCGGTCGACTACGGGCTGAGCATCGTCGGGGTCTTCGCCCTCAGCATGCTCATCAGTATGCTCGCACCGACGTTCGGCGGCCAGAAGAACGACGTGCAGGGCCTGAAAGTCGCGGCGTACGGGAGCACGCCGTGGTTCGTGGCCGGGGTGTTCCAACTGCTTCCCCAGCTGGCCTTGGTGGGCATCCTCGTGTCGCTCTACACGGTCTACCTGGTGTTCGCCGGGGTGCCGATCGTGATGAAGCCGGCCAAGGACCAGGCGATGGGCTACGCGATCGTCGCCGTCCTCGCGGCGGTCGTCGTCGCCTTGATCGTGCTGGCGATCCACACGGCGTTCGTGCCGGATTACGGCACCCTGCGGGCGCACGTCTAGCCGCCGGCGGCGCCCAGGACCTCATCCAGGATGTCGAGGGCGCGGTCGACCGCGCCCTCGTCGTGTGCGAGGGACACGAAGTTGTACGCCGTCCGCTTGAACAGCAGACCGCGTTTGGCGCACCCCACCGCGACCGCGCGCGAGAGATCCTCGGTCGCATAGTGCAGGAAGCACATCTCCGCCATTCCCGCCACGCCGGCCACCGTGTCGGAGTGCTTGCGTTGCAGGCGGTGCAGGCCGTGCAGCAATCGCGTTCCGACGCGATGCAGGTGGTCGCACACGGCCTCCCGCTCGAACGCGTCGAGCGTCGCCCGCGCCGCCGCCAGCGCCACGCCCTCGGTCGCCAACGTCGACGACATCCACGTGCGCGTCGCGCCCGCCATCAGGTCGGCGCGTCCGCCCACCAGCGCCAGCGGGAAGCCGTTCGCGAGCGCCTTGCCGAGGACCGCAAGATCGGGTCGCACACCGTAGCGTTCGCCCGCGCCGCCGATCGCGAGGCGGAAGGCGGTCTTGATCTCGTCGAAGATCAACACGGCGCCCAGCTGTTGCGTTTCCGCCTTGAGGACGTCGAGCCACTCCCGCGTGGGCTCGGCCACGACGACCGGCTCTACCACGACGGCCGCCAACTGCCGGCCCCGCTGGCGAATCATGTCGCGCGTGCCTGCGACGTCGTTGAAGGGCAACTCGGCGAACAGGGCCCGCACCCCCGCCGGAATGCCGTCGGCACCGCCCTGACACCAATCGAGCCAGCCATGGTAGCCGCACCCCAGGACGTGGTCGCGGCTCGTCGCCACGCGCGCGAGACGCACCGCGGCGGCCACTGCCTCCGCCCCCGTCTTGAAGAAGCGCACGCGCTCGAGCCAAGGGATCCGCGCGGCGAGCGCCTCCGCCAATTCCTCCTCGGCGACGGGCGGCAGCGGCCCGACCACGCCGTCGGCGATGGCCTGTTCGGCCGCCTGATTCACGGCCGCATGGCCGTACCCCAGGGCCACCGCCCCGAGCGCCATCACGTAGTCGAGGTACTCGCGGCCGTCGGCGTCCCACACCCGGCACCCGGCCGCGCGCGACAGCCGCGCCGGCACCTCGGGCCCGGGGTCGGGTCCGAAGAGGGCGTCGGGCCGTTTGCTACCGGTCGACGTGAAGCCCGGAACGCGCCAGTCGCTCACCGTATTTCACCACCTCGATCGCCATCGCGCGGAGCAGTTTGACCTCACGCAGGTCGAGCGGCGTGCGGTGCGCCAGCTCTCGCATCGTTCGCATGATCCCTTCGGCATTGCGCGTCTTGAAAAAGTCGATCGTGGCGAGGGCACGCGCCACGCCTTCGAAGAGGCGCTCCAACTCCTCGGCCGCGGCCGGCTCCGAGGTGCGACGCGGCGCCTTGAACGGCTGCGTCCCGGCCCCGCGCGCCAGCGCCAGATCGTAAAGCATGATGACCGCCGCGTGCCCGAGGTTCAGCGACGGGTAGGATGCCTCGCTCGGGATCGTCACGACGCGATGACAGCGGTCCAGCGCCTCGTTCGAGAGTCCTTTATCCTCGCGCCCGAACAGCAGCGCCACCGGGCCGTCCTCCGCCAGGTCCGTTATCTCCGCAGCGGCCTCGCGCGGGCGCTGCACGTTGCGTTTCGCGGTGCGCCCACGCGCCGTGAGACCCACGATATGGACGCAGTCGCCAAGCGCCTCACCGAGCGACGCGAAGGTGCGGACCCGTGCGAGCACGTCCGCGGTCTGGTGCGCGATGCCTTCGACGCGATAGGCATCGTACTCCCGCGGCTGCACCAGGCGCAGATCCCTGAACGCGAAGTTTTTCATCGCCCGCACGACGTGAGCGATGTTGACGAGGTCCTGGGGCTGGTCGAGCACGACGACGACGCTCATGCGACGAGATCGAGGACGCCGAACCGGGATGGCTCTTGCCGATCACCGCGCAACCACACCCAGCCGTTGCCTCCGCTCCACACGAGCTGTCCGGCCCGCCGCATCCGCCCGGGTAGCATCTCGTTAATGATAAGGTCGAAGGCCACGCGTCCGCCGACGTGGGGACGGGCCTCCGCGGGCCACGGCACCTTCACCGTTACGCGGTAGCCCTGCTCGCTGCGCCGCCAGCCGCCCTCGACCCCGCGGGCGTCGCCGCCCGAGCTGTCGGTCGTGGCCGCCGCCCGCACACCGCGCCCGTCTTTGTTGGGCACGATCAGGTATCCGACGTACGGGGTCCCCGCTCCCTGTTCCCCGGCCACGTACACTTGCAAGCCATCCGAGTGAATGTCGTCGGGCTCATTGTCGAGGCCGAGCGGCGGTGCGTCGCCGGCACGCAGGCAGAGATCGGGCTTCGTGACATCGACGGCCACGTAGAGTGCCGTTTCGTCCCACGCGGTGTAAGCGACCGCGGAGAGCTCGTCGGGGCCGGGATACGCGTCCTCGCTGCGCCGATACTGGTCCTCGAGCGCCAGGCGCAGCGGCTCCGACAGGTCGAACCCGGTGAGCGTGCCGTCGAGTGGCGGCGCGGCGCTGACGCGCAGCGCCGCGGCAGCCGCTCGGGTCGGACCCTCGAGCTCGAGCAGCGGCTCGAACGGCCGCGCCGTCTCGCGCGGTCCGCGCAGCGACCGGGTGGCTCCCGCTCCTTCTATCTCCCACGCGGCGCCGGTGAAGCGGTGACGCTCGATGCCGCCGGCGGTCTCGACCTCCACGGTTTCGCCGCTCACGCGCACGGCGCGGACCCGCGGCTCGCCGGCGTGCGGTTCGAGCAGCGTCACGAACCGCAGGTTGCGGCCCCGGCCGCGGGCCACGCAGAACGGGGCGCGCGTTCCGGTGCCCGGTAGGCCCGGTCCTTCGGCGCGCAGCAGCTCGCCGTCGAAAACAAGATGCGCCGTCAGCTCTCGGCTATCGGCCGCCAGCCGAAACACGATCGGCCCTTCGGCGTCGGGCACAAATCGCTCGACGCGTGAGACGAACTCGTCCTCGAGGATCGCATCGACCCATCGTCCCGGCGTCCGTGGATCGCCGCGGCTCGCGAAATGCCACGGGACCTCTACGGAGTGCTCTTCGCGGTCCGTGAGCTCAACGATGTCCACCACGTACGCGGGGCCCGAGACGACGGTCCGGGTGAGGCCGCCGTAGCGGCCGCGCACCCAGGCCCAGTCGTCCTGGACGTCGAACATCTCGCACACGGCGTCGCCAGGCGGCTGGGACGCGCCGTCCAGGCGCGGCGCATTGTGCGCCAGGGTCGACCGATACCAGAAGAGATCGTGCGAGACATACGAGCCGGTGCCCGGATCGGGGAGCCAGTGCACGGCATCGGCGTAGAGCGTGACGTGCAGGCGGTCCGGGTGGCCGTGGCCGCCGCCATACAGGCCGCACTCGAGCCCGACGTAGCGCCGCTCGCCGCGCAGGACCGCCAGCCCTTGCGTCTCCAGCAGCACGCTACCCGGCCGCCAGGCAGCGGCGTCGCCGGATGGCTCGGGAGCCATTCCGAGGAGGGACCACCACGACAGGCCACGCCGTGCGTCGTGCGTGGTGCGTGGTGCGTGGGCTGCGTCGTGCAGGTATGACTCGAACAGCTCGGGCTGCGGCGGCGGCACCTGGTACAGGGCAGCGAGCCAGTCGGCCAGATCTCCCGTCCCCTCTCCGTCGTCCCCGCTGCCCAGCTTCGCAAGCCCGATCTCCCACAACTCGAGATACGTCGGCTGCGCCAGCGAGATGGCGAAGCGCGAGTCCTTGCGCGCGGGGAACGTGAAATCCGGGAGCGCACTCAGCGCCGGGGCGCGGAGCGCCGCGGTCACGCGGGCGGCCAGGCGCGCGTCGCCGAAACAGTCCACGCCCGCGAGCCGCGCCCACCCCGCCCCGGTGAGCAGACCCCGCAACGCGAACAGGTGGTAGTTCTCCCCTTCGTACCACATGCCGTCGCGGCCGAAGCCGCGCAACAAATGGGCCACCAGCCCCGTGTCCCCTTCGATCGCGCGCTGCGCCAGATCTTCGTCCTCGAACCAGACGGCGATCGCGGCGAGCGCCGCGTTGTTCCACGTCTGGCGGTTCGAGAACCGCTCGTCATAGTCGCCGATGAGCGTCGCCGCTTCGTCGGCCACCTGGCTCACGGCGCGCGCGGTGGCCTCGTCCAGCCGATCCGCAGCCTTGAGCAGCATGGCCGCGGCCAGATAGTTCCCGATCCACAGGGACTCGAGATACGTGGAGAAGAACAGCCGGCTCGGCCCGAGCACGTTGTCGCGGTTGGGATAGCGCCAGTACCGCTCCGCGTACGCGGTGAGCAGCTCCTCTGCGCGCTTGCCGGCCGCGACGTCGTCCGGTCCGCCAAGCGCCGCCAGGGCGGCGAGGTGCGCCGCCCGCTCCGCCAGCCAGAGGTGTTGATAGCGCGCCCACGATCCGTCATGGCGGTCGCCGGTCCACGTCTTGCCGCAGCGGGGGCAGCGGTGCGCGGCCGGACTCCATGGGTCGAACGCGAGCGGCGTGCCGTCGTCCGGGCAGACCCCGCCGTCCACCGAGAGCAAGGCCTTGTGTTCGGGGATTAGCGGCGGCCGCTCGATCACCGGCCGCGCGCGCGCCCGCAGATGCGCGAGCAGCACCTGCAGGTCTGCCGACCCGGCGATGATCCGGCGCCGCGCCGCCAATTCCTCCGCGGTCACCACGCGCGGGCCCCCTCGGCCGCCCACGTCACGGGCAACACCGTCGCACCAGCGCCAATGGCCGCTTCGACCGCCGCGCGTGGGTCCTTGCCGACGAGGAAGAACATCGAGCCCCCCGCTCCCGCGCCGGCCGCCTTGCCCCCGATCGCGCCGGCCTCTCGCATCGCCTCCTCGAGCCGCGCCATCTCGGGCGTCCGCATCCCCGGGTCGAGCGCTTGCTGGTGCATCCAGTTCTCCGTGAGCAGCGTGCCAACGCGCGTGAGGTCAGAGTCGCGCAGGGCGAGGACCATCGCTTCCGCCGCGTCCTTGAGCCCGCGCAGGGCTCCGGTGACCTTGCGGTCGCCGCGCTCGTAGGCGCTCATCACGCGCGCGATCGTATCGCCCGAGACGCGCGACCGATTGGAATAGCAGACGACGATGTGGCGCTCCAAAACGGCGGCGAAGCTGGGATCGAGCGTCAGCGGCTCGACGCCGACGTCCGGGTCGCGAAAGCTGAGGCGATGCCAGCCGCCGAGCGCCGCGGCATACTGGTCCTGTTTGCCCCCTGGGATCTTCGCCTCGACGGCTTCGACTTGCCACGCCTGCTCGGCCAAATCCCGCTCGCCCAGGCGCTCGAGGCGCGCGCGCGTGAGGGCGGCGACGAGCGCCACATCCAGTGCACCCGAGCTGCCGAGGCCTGAGCCGAGCGGCGCGTCGCAGCGGGTGGTGAGCGTGAACGCCCCGAGCATGGGAAACATCCGCAAAGCGGCCTTGGGGAGATCCAGCTTGCCGTCGAGGATGAGACCGCCCGAGTTCGCGCATTCGAGCGTCTCCCCCAGGTCCTCGGCGACGAGGCGCAGCAGCTTACCGCCCAGCGTCAGGGCGACGTGGCTGTGCAACCCGATCGCCGCGTTCACCACCACGCCGCCTTCGCGCGCCGAGAATGGGGGCACGTCGGTCCATCCGCCGGCGAAATCGAGCCGCATGGGCGCGGCGGCGTGGAACTCCGTGGGCAAGTCGCTGCGCCTCACGGCTGGACCCGCCAGGACGCGACGGTGGGCAGCTCGCCGCGGACGTCCATCCGTACGCCGAGCACGCGGCGGTTCATTCCCTGCACGCCCCGCGGGTGATAGAGCCATACGACCGGCAGGCGTTCGGCGAAGAGGCGCTGCGCCGCCGCCGGATCGGCGGGAACGGGAATCCCCGTGAGGTCGCCCAAGGGCTGGAGGAAACCGAGCCCCACGTCGCCCGGCACGCCCATCACCGCGGCGGTGAAGTCGTGCCGTGACCCGTACACCCGATCGAGGAACGCCGACAGCTCGAGCTGGCGGATGGACACCTCGAAGCCGACAGCGGCGAACCGCGCCTGCAGCATCTGCTCGAGCGCCGCTTCACCGCTGCCGACGGTGAGGAGCTCGAAGCGCGGCCGGCGGCCGCCGAGCAGGCGGCGGGCGGAATCGGGCGCGACGGGGAGGCGCGGCACCGGCACGTAGCCCGGCACCCCCGGAGGCACGGGTCCGTCGGCGACGGCCGCGAAGCCGAACAGATAGCCGTCCACGATCTCCTGACGATCGATCGCCAACGCCGCCGCGAGCCGCACGCTCTGGTCGTCGAACGGCGGCCGCCGCGTGTTGCAGACGAAGCCGTACGGCATGATGAGGGGGTATTCGGTCACCGCGAGCCCCGCGCGGCGGCGCACGAACTTGGCGTGTGCGGGACTGATGCCGGCGAAGTCGAGCTCCCCGGACACCAGCGCGGCGAGCTTCGTTGTGGGTTCGTCGACGATCACGATGATGAGTCGGTCGAGCGCGGCCGGCCCGCCCAACGCCCGCGGGAAGTCGGGGTTGGCCGCGAACACCCAGCGCCGGTTCGGCTCGTGGGCGACGAAACGAAACGGCCCGTTCCCCACCGGCCGCCGGTTCCACTCCGCTTCCCGCAGGCGGGCGTGGGGGATGGTGTCGAGCAGGTGCGCCGGCAGGATCGCGAGATCGGTGAGTACGTCGGGAACGACGCCGCTGAGCAACGGCCGCGTGAATTGCAGCACGACCGTCGTCTCGTCGACAGCGCGCACCGCGGCCAGGTCGGCGAGGTCGCCGCGGCGCGGGTAGCCGGTCACGGGATCGCGCGCCGCATCGAGCGTCCACGCGACGTCCCGCGCCGTGGTGGGGCGGCCATCGTGCCAGCGGACGTCGCGACGCAGCGCGAGCGTCAGCGTGCGACCTCGATCGGACCAGCGCCACGCGCGGGCCAGATAGGGCTGCGGCGTGAGCGACGAGTCGTACCGCGCTAGCGTCGTCAGCAACACGTAACGCTGCACCTGTTTGGCGAGCGGGTGGATCGTGAACAAGGGGTTGATGCTCTGAAGGTCCGCGCCGGACGCGAACAGCACCGTGCGCCCGTGGCCTTCCGAGGCGCGACACGCGCACGCCAGGAGCAGCAGCAACGCCAATCTCGGCACGGCTTGATTCTACCGGTCCCAGCCCGAAAAGAAACACCCGCGGGATTGATCCCGCGGGTGCTCAGTCCAACCGGAATGGCCGGATCGCGTCAGGCGGCGCTGCGCTCGACGGTGACGGTCGGCTCCACACCGCATCCGGTGAATACGACATGGATCGTCACCGTGCCGTCGGGCCCGGTCTTCACGACGAGGATCTCACCCGCGGTGAACGCCGGGCGCACGGTGCAGGTTGCATCGTGATGCAACGGCGTCACGGTCGTCACCGCGAACGAATGCGATGTCGTCCCACGGGTGCGGCTCATGCTGCCGTTGACCGTGAGGTTCCCGCTGGGCAAGTGCCACCTCTGGTCGAGGGTCTGCCCGGCATCCGCCACGAAGCCCACGACCCAGGCCTTCGCCAGCTGCGCGGCGCCGCCCTCGCTCGACTCGAGGTCCACTGTCGTCGTGTCGTGCAACGAGACCTCGGACGCGGACCGGAGCACCTGGCGCGCGCCGTTCAAGCGGCTCGAGAACGACTCGCCGCTGGCGCGGGTGAACTTGTGTTGCAGGTCGGTGAAGGCGATACGAACCCCGAAGTCGGTGGTGGAAGGATCGGTGATGTGGATCGATCCGGTGATCTGGAACGTCGCGCCGTTGCGGGAAAAGGAGCAGTCGGGAAGTATGAAGCTGAGCGTGACGTCGTCGGGCACGTGGTCGCCATCGGCATCGGCCGGCGGATTCGGCGTGATCGTCGGGCAATTAGCCCCGGGGGCGGGTTGAACCGGGTCGCTGGGCGCCACGCCGGCGATCGCGAACGACGGCACCAGGAGATCGCCGAAGGTGAAGCTGCCGGCGACATCCTCGACCTCACCAGCGACTTCATGCCCGACCAGCTGCGCTTCGGCGTCGGACAGGGACGGCGTTCCCGTCGGCGCCGCCGAGTCCGTGGCGCATCCAGCGGCGACGAGCGACACCAGGGCGATGAGCCCCGCCGCGCGATCGAGTATGCGGTGTGACATAGGCTGCCTCCTCGAAATGGCAGTACTTTACGAAGATGCTGTCCCGCTTCGCCGCGCGCGCGCTCGCCGGGTTCGGTGTCGTCGCGGGCGTCGTCACGCTCACGTTCTTCCTGCTGCGGATCGCGCCGGGCGATCCCGTGGAACACCTGCTCGGCCCCGCCGCGACGCTCGATCAGTTGACCACCCAACGGCATGCGTTGGGGCTCGACCGACCGATCCCCGTCCAGTACACCGCGTGGGTGAGCCGGTTCGTTCGAGGCGACTGGGGAATAAGTATCGCCAAAGGGCGCGCGGTTCGCACAGTGTTGGGCGACGCGTGGCCCGCGACGGTTCGCCTCGTCGGCCTCTCGCTGCTCTTGAGCTACGCGCTGGGCATCGCGATCGGCGCCGTGCAAGCGCAGCGACGCGGCTCGCGTCGTGATACCGCGCTCTCCGTGATCACCGTCACGTTGTTCGCGGTCCCCGGGTACTGGCTGGGGTTGATGCTCGTGATGGTGTTCACCTACTGGGCGCGCGTGCTGCCCGCGTTCGGCGCGGCGGGACTCGATGCCGATTACCTGACCGGCTGGACCCGCATCGTCGACGGCCTGCGCCATCTCGCGTTGCCGCTGGCGACGCTCACGCTGATCGGCATTGGCGGCTCCGCCCGCTTCGTGCGCGGCGCGATGATAGACCTCGGCTCGCAACCCTTCGTCACGACGGCGCACGCCAAGGGACTCTCCCCGTTCCAGGTCACGTGGCGTCACGTACTCCGCAACGCCCTCACGCCAATCGTCACCCTGCTCGGCCTCTCCCTGCCGGCGCTCTTCTCTGGAGCGGTCTTCGTGGAGGCCGTGTTCGCGTGGCCGGGAATCGGCCGCGTGCTGGTCGAAGCGGTGCAGGCGCGGGACTACCCGGTCGTCATGGCCGCCACCGCGATCAGCGCGGGACTCGTCGTCGCGGGAAATCTCCTCGCCGACATCCTCGCGGCGTGGCTGGACCCCCGAGTGCGCCATGCGCCGTGAGCCGTACGCTGTGACACGCCTGCTGCACGACCGTCGCGGCGCGTTCGGGGCCATCGTGCTAATGCTGGTGATCGCGTGCGCGATCGCCGCTCCGCTCGTCACGCACGGCGATCCCAACACCCAAGGCGACATCGTCGCAACGCGGTTCCTCGCCCCGCTGTCCACCGACGGGACCGGCGCGTTTCACCTCTTGGGCACCGATCGATTCGGGCGCGATGTGTGGACGCGGCTGGTGTACGGCGGGCGCGTGTCGCTCGGTGTCGGGGTGCTGGCGGTGTTGCTCTCGATCACGCTCGGCGTGGCGGTGGGAGCGCTGGCGGGATACTGGCGAGGACCATTGGCGCTCACGCTGCTCGGGCTCACGGACTTCGCCCTGGCGCTGCCGCGCGTCGTCCTGCTGCTGCTGCTGGCCGCGCTGTGGCGACCCAGTACGGGCCTAGTCGTCGTGGTGCTGGGCCTGACCGGGTGGATGGGCGTCGCACGGCTGGTTCACGGAGAGGTGCGCGCCCTCGCGGCGCGGCCGTTCGTCGAGGGCGCGGTCGCCATTGGCGCCCGGCGCCTGCGCGTGCTCGCACGCCACATCCTGCCGAACGCCCTCACCCCCGTGATCGTCGCCGCGGCCCTCGGCGTCGGCAACGCGATCATGCTCGAGGCGGGCCTCTCCTACCTGGGATTGGGCGTGCAGCCCCCGACGCCATCGTGGGGAAACATGATCGCGTCGGGCCGCGACGTGCTCGTCAACGCCCCGTGGGTCGCGGCGGCGCCCGGCGTGGCGCTCGTCCTGGTGGTGGTGGCCTGCGCGCTGCTGGGTGACGCCCTGCGGGACACCCTGGAGCCCGTCTAGATCTTCAAGAACCATCCCCGTCGATGTGGGACCCACATCACCGCCAGAAACAGCAGGACGTAGCACAGGGCGAACGCCAGCGAGGCGTTATACGTCCCCGCCCAGGGCTGAAAGACGTGGCGGAACAGCCATCCGTACATGGATGTGGTGGTACCGTCGGGCTCGCCGACCTTCCACAAGGTCAGGCAGCGCGTGAACAATCCCGACAGCACGAAGACGAGGATCGGGTTCGAGCCGAACACGTAGAATGGCCGCGCCCAGCGGGCGTACCCGCGGATGTCGATCACATAGTAGAGGGTCGCCAGGAGCGTGAGACCGAATCCGGCGGTGAACAACACGTAGGAGCTGGTCCACAGGTTCTTGTTGATCGGGAACCAGATGCCCCACACCACGCCCGCCAGCATCGCCAGGTTACTCCAGACGAACATTCCGACGGCCTTCTCCGCCGGGGCGCGATCCGCCAGCAGCCACCGACCCCAGTGCACGCCGAGCAGGCAGGTGGCGATCGCAGGGAACGTGCTCAGGATGCCCTCGGGGTCCCACTCGGGTTTCCAGCGGTGCGCGCCGAGCACGATCCGGTCCACGTACTGGGCGAGGTTGCCGTCGGGCGCCAGCACGCCCGCGCCGTAGCCGGGCACGGGGACCAGCGTCGTCACCGCCCAGTAGCCTACCAGAAGCCCGGCGATGATCCAGCGCTGGGCGCGCTCGTTTGCATACAAGACGATGAGCCCGGTGCCGAAATAGACGAGGCCGATGCGCGCCAGCACGCCCATGATGCGAATCGTCGCCAGGTGATAATGCGGAAAGCCGCTGAGGAGCAGTCCGAGCCCCCAGATAATCGCGCCGCGGGCGAGCACCTTCTTGACGAGGTCCGCGCGCGTTGCCCCCGCGGCCGTCCGCCGAGCGAAGGAGAGCGCGAGCGCGATTCCCATGATGAAGAGGAAGAAGGGGAAGATCAGATCGGTGGGCGTCCAGCCGTTCCACTCGGCGTGGTCGAGCGGCGCGTACACGTAGGACCAACTCCCCGGGTTGTTCACCAGCAGCATGCCGGCGATCGTGAGCCCGCGGAACGCATCGAGAGAGAGCAGTCGCTGCCTCATGAACCCGCCACGCGTTGGAGTACGTCGCCGTCAATCTCGTGTCCGCCCTCGAACGGCGCGAGATCGTACGGAATCCCGTGCTCGCGGAGCCGGGCCTCGGTGGCGGCGACGACCTTGGGCGTGAAGTACGGATCGCGGCTGCCATACACCAAGGAGAGCCGCAATGCGCGAAGCAGGTCCACGTCCGGCGGCACCTCCCCGCCCCAGATGATCAAACGGTCGAATCGTGCCTTCCCCATCGTGGACCATCGGCACGCGGTTGCGGCGCCCTGAGAGAACCCGAGGAGCGTTACCTTGGCCTTCGCGCGCTCCATGGTTCGCGACACCTCATTGTAAACCGCATCGAGGTAGCGCACGTAGTCCTCGATCTCCGCAAGCCGATCCTCGCGCGTCATCCAGCTCGCACCCACGCGACGCTCGGCGGGATCCTCGGTCAGATAAAACCGTGACAGTCCCTCCGGCGCCACGATCAGGCGCGCGCCGTCGTCCAGCGGCTCGAAATGGCGCAGGAACCGCGCGGCGAGCTGGCCGTAGCCGTGCAGGACGAACCAGACCTCGCGATCGGGTCGCCCGATCGTGAAGTACCGCGCCATGCGCGACACGGTGATCCGATGCTCTTGCACGTCAGGTCACCAGAATCGTGACGATTTCGTGCGGCTCCGCGACGAACCGCACCACATGCCCGCGCTGCTCCAGCACCAGCGCCACCGACTCCCGCTCATCGGCGCGGACGCGATGGGCGTTCTTGACGCCGTCGCCAAACCGCCACGCACCCGCCGCCTTGCGGCCGGTCGCGTTGTAACAACGCAGCACCATGGGCGAGCCCGCCTGCGCGGGCTTCACCGCGGAAAACACGAGTCCCGTCCCCTCCAGTGTTACGTCCGCCGGCGCTGCAGTGAGCATGCCGGCATCCCGCAGCCAGGAGCCCTGGACCGGCAGGAACGCATCCTCCCACAGCTGCGGAATGTCCCCCGCCGAGACCGGCGCGAGTGCCCAGTCGATGCGGCTGCGTCCGAGGCACTGCGCCTCCGGGGTCGGCGTCGGCCATCCGGCATGCCCGGGCCGCGTGGGCAGATCGTCGCGGGAGAGATCGCTCACTGAACGCAACACGGTAATGATCAATTCTCCCGCCGACGTCCATTCGTACTCGAAAAAGGCCGGGGCGAGGAGCGCGAGTCCCCGCGCGCCCCGCGCGACCGCCACGAACCGCTGCGCGGGCGCGGTCGGCACCGGCGTCTCGAGCGGATAGTCGGCCGGGTCGGCGATCACGGCGGGCCGCACGGCCGCACCGAACGCCGTACCCGCCAGCGGCGCTGCCTCAGCGAGCCGCGTCCCGAGCGGGAGCCGCGCGCGCAGCCGGTGCTGGGTCGCGCGATTGTCGATCTCGAGCGTGCAACGGACCAGCGGGCTGTCGGCGTAGACCTGGACCACAAGCCGCGCAGCGACGTCGCGCAACACCTGCCAGCGCGCCTCGAGCGCTGCCACGAGCGGGCCCGCCGCCACGCGGCGCACGGTAATCGGCCCACGGCTCCGGGTCACGCGGTCGCGGACGGGAGGGCAGTAGGTGTAGGTGTCGCCCGCGTCCCCGGCGTCCTCGAGTCGCAGCAGACCCGCGTAGCGCTCACCCGAGCGCCGATCGAGCAGCGTGAGCGCGCCGCTGGACTCGAGCGTCACCTCGACGAACCGGTTTTCGAGCGAGCGGCCGCGCACCTGCACACCCTCTCCGCGCGGGAGTGGGGCGGCGGCCCCGAGTGTGAGCGTGGCGAGACCGAGTCCCGGCACGGCGGGCGAGCGGAACGCGATGCGGACCTGATCCACCTCATCCTCATCGGGATAGTGTCGTGCCGCCTCGAGCCGTTCATTGGCGGTGCGACGGGCCAGCACTTGTACCGGAAGCACCCGCCCGTCGCGCGTCTTGAGCGCGAACGGCTCGTAGCCGCGGGCCGAGCGCGGGACGCGGTCACCCGGGGGCCCGACCAGCACGTCGCGCCGAAAGAACGTCACGTCGGTCACGACGATGCCGGCGCGGGGCCGGGCGGCCGGATTCCACAGGACGAGCGCCGGCTCGCCAAGAGTGGGGGCGCCGCGCTCGCGCGCCGCGTCGGGATCGTGGCCGACCAGATCGTGGAGCGCGCCGCGCGCGATCTCCAGGGCGTAGGCGCGCACGTCGGCGATACGGCGCTCCGCCGCGCGAGCGACCGCGTCGCTGGTGCAGCCGGCGATCGTGTCGTGGAACTGCGCGCGTACGAGCGTGCGCCACGCGAGTTCGAGCAGCGGCCGCCGGTCGCGGGCGCCGTAGCGACGCGCCAGCGCGGCGAGCGGCTCCGCGACGCGCTCGAGCCACAGCTCGGCTTCGCCGTGGCGGCGCTTCAGCGGCGCGCGCGTACCGTGCACCCCCTGCAGCGTCCACGTGTACCGGTACGCCCAGCGCAGATCCCTCGCCCCGAGCGGCGCTGCCACCGCGCTTCCGCCCTCGGCGGCCGCCTGAAAGAACTCGTCCAGCCGCGAGATCCGAAACGCATTGGCCGGCTCGAGCTCGAGCAATAGGTCCCGCAGCCGCACCATCTGCGGGTGAGCGGCGTGATGGTCGGCACCGACAAACACCGGGATGTGTTTGCCCGCCGCGCGGTCCACGAGCGCCGTCCGCACGCGGTGCCACGCCGCCGGGAGCCGATCGGCATCGGCCGGGAGCGCGGCCCCCCCCCCGATCTCATAGCCGGCGGGCGGCAGATGCCACAGCAGCACGTCACGGCCATCGGGACCGCGCCAGCGGTAGAGGTCGCGCTCCTGGCCGGGCTCCCCCCCTAGCCCCCGCCACACGACGCCGTACTTGATGCCGAACTCGCGCGCCAGCGTCGGCCAGACCGCCGGGTGGCCGAAGGCGTCGGGCGAATAGAGCACGTCGAGCCGGCCGCCGAGCCGCTCGGCGTCCGCCGCGCCGAGCAGGAGGTTGCGTACGAGCGATTCGCCCGAAGGGATCAGCTCATCGGCAAGGACGTACCATGGCCCCACCTGGAGCCGGCCCGTCTTCACCAGTGCTCTGACGTCGCCCTCGCGCTCCGGGCGCGCCCGCAGGTAGTCCTCGAGCAGCACCGTCTGTCCGTCCAGCAGGAAGCTGCGGAACCCCGCGTCGGCCTCCAGCCGCTCGAACAGGTCGTCCAACATCGGAACGAGGCGAGCGTGGAAGGCCGCGCGCGGGAGGTACCACTCCCGGTCCCAGTGCGTATGCGCGATGAGGTGGAAGATCAGGCCAGTCATGCGCGGGCTAAGCTAGGGGATGACGGCGCCGCTGGCGACCGGCATATTGCCGCCTATGCGCAAGATCACCTGGCTCGCCGCGCCCGCCATCGTCGGGCTCACATTGGTCGCGACCCGTCTCGTTCCCGGCCCGCTCGGGCCGGCGACGCTGCTCCCGTCAGGCTGGCGGATTCAGCCGGCTGGCCGGCAGGTCGGCGTCGGCACGCTGCCGCTCAATCTCGTCGTGACGGGCGACGGCCTCGTGTTCGTCACGAACAACGGCTACGGCGACAACGGCGTGATGCGGGTCGATCCGGTGGCGGGTACCGCCGGTTGGGTCCGTCGGGTGCGCGCAGCCTGGCTCGGTCTCGCGCGCACCGGCCGCCGCGGAGCGGACACGCTGTGGGCGAGCGGCGCGGGGCAGAACCGTGTCTACCGCCTCGTCAGCGCGAGGCTCGGCACCACGTGGAGGACCGACTCCGTGGCCCTCGCCGATACCACCGCCAAGCTCTTCGTGGCCGGCATCGCCAGCCTGCCGGGCCGGTCGCTGGTCGCGGCGGTGGGAAACCTCAGCGATTCTGTTTATCTGATCGAAACGACCACGCTCGCGCGGCGCGGCGCCATCGCGGTCGGGCACCGTCCCTACACCGCCGTGGCGGACGCGGGTCGCCTGTACGTCAGCGACTGGGGCGATTCCACCGTGTCGGTGATCGACTTGAGCGCCGGTCCGCCCTACCACCGCACGGCCTGGTTCGTCGGGCCCCATCCCTCGGCTCTCATCCTCGGAAATGGCAGCCTGTTCGTCGCCCTCGCGGGTTCGAACGGCGTGGCACGAGTCGACCTTAACACGGGCAGAGTGACCGAACAGCTGACCGTGGCACTCGACCCGCGCGCCCCGGTGGGGAGCGATCCGAACGCGCTGGCCCTGTCTCCCGACGGCCGCACGCTGTACGTCGCCATGGCGGGCAACAACGCCGTGGCCGTGGTGCGGGTCGGACCCCGCACGATGCGCGTCGCCGGATTGATCCCCACCGGCTGGTACCCGACCGCCGTCGCGACGTCGTCCGACGGCCACACGCTGTACGTCGCCAACGGCAAGGGCGGCGGCTCAGGGGCAAACCCGGACGGCACCTACATCGGCAACGTCATCACGGGCTCGGTGTCGATTATCCCTGCGCCCGATTCGGCGACCCTCGTGCGTCATACCCAACGCGTGTATTCGCTGAGCCCGTACTCGAACGCGCGGCTCCGTACGACGTTCCGCCCGTCCGCCCGTCCACCCCTCCGTCACGTCGTCTACGTCATCCGCGAAAACCGCACATACGATCAGGTGTTCGGCGACATCGCGGCGGGCAACGGCGATCCCACCCTCGCGATCTTCAACGACTCGGTGACGCCGAATGCGCACGCCATCGCGCGGCGCTGGGTGCTGTTCGACAACTTCTACGTGGATGGAGAAGTCAGCGCCGACGGCCACGAGTGGAGCACGCGGGCCTTTGCCAACGACTACAACGAGAAGACCTGGCCTCAGATCTATTCGGACCGGCGCGACTGGGACGTGACGAGCGGCGAGGATCTCGCCAATCGCGCCGAGTCCTACCTGTGGGACGCGGCGAAACGGAAGGGATTGTGGGTCGTGAACTTCGGGGAGATGACGACCGACGAGGCCGACACGGTCCGCACCAACATCGCGGGGCTCAAGAGCATCACCGCCAACCGATACCCCGGGTTCGTGATGAGCATTCCCGACACCGTGCGCGCCGCATTGTTCGCCGACTCGGTCGCGAGCTGG